>TARA_R100000426_G_scaffold21182_3_pt1 | contig 13073 bp, 9 predicted proteins | sample TARA_R100000426 | Tara Oceans TARA_R100000426 (sample SAMEA2620421) | marine metagenome | biome: marine biome (ENVO:00000447); feature: surface water layer (ENVO:00002042); material: "saline water (ENVO:00002010), including plankton (ENVO:xxxxxxxx)" | depth 5 m
GCAGTTCTATCACGAGAAGGTTATAAAACAATATCCTTTCAAGATGACAGATGCGGTGCGTTACGGAGATCAATTTCACAAAGCTGCTGAAGAATACATACGTGACGGCACAGAGCTAGACCCACGTTTTAGTTACGCCAAAGGTATGTTGGATGCGCTAAACGCTAAGAAGGGTAAGAAGTTATGTGAGATGCGGATGGGTGTAACTAAACAGCTAGAGCCATGTAGTTTCTATGCCCATGACGTATGGTTTCGTGGTATTGCAGATTTATTGATATTAAATAGTGAAGATAAATTAGCTTGGGTTATTGACTATAAGACAGGAAAGTCGGCAAGATATGCTGACAAGGGCCAACTAGAGTTGATGGCGCTGGTTACTTTTAAAAACTACCCCGAAGTAGAGACTGTTCGGGCTGGTTTGTTGTTTGTGGTAAGTAACGATTTGATACGAGATCGTTATGTTATCGACGATGAGAAGAGACTGTGGGACAAGTGGCTGGATAATTACAGCAACATGGAAACAGCCTACGACAATGATGTATGGAACCCTAATCCTAGCGGCCTGTGTAAAGCATGGTGTCCAGTATTAGAGTGTCCTCATAATGGGAAAAACTAATGCCATATAAAAATCCAAAGGACCGTAAGAAACAAACAAATCCTCCTGTAGGTAGCAAAGCACACAAAGCTCGTATGGAGCGACAACGTGCTAGGCGTGAGATGGACAAAACAAGTCGTGACGCTAACAAGAACGGCAAGGCTGACAAGCGTGAAGGTAAAGATGTTAGTCACAAGAAGCCGTTAAGTAGAGGTGGCTCCAACAAAGATGGAGTCAAAGTAGAAAGTCGTAGTAGGAATCGTAGTCGCAATTACAAGAAACCAACGCGACGAACCAGATAGGCTAGGGGCGTTTCATCATTACTGCCCTTCCAGCACGTTCCCGTCCGTGTGTAGCCGAAAGGCGGGACAGTTTGACTACGGTGATTTTGTGAAAAAAGTCCTCCTAGCACACAAAATCATTGTGCGACCTCGCGCCGTCCGAGGAGTCAAAGACGGCACAGATAGGTCAAGGCGGTTACTCCTGCCTTTGGTGCTCGTTCCCGTCCGAGTGACCGTCAGGCGGGGTTTTAGGAGATCGTATGGAGTTAAAAAAATTAGCAGACTTTGAAGACGAGATAGATTTTGTGAACTATATGTTTGAACTATTTATCGTGTCTCAACGCTACGACAAGAAAGTAGAGGAGCTAAATGATCTCGACATTGCCAGATCTAAACGTGAACTAAAAAAGCAAGGTATGAGGTTTAACTGGCTATGAAAGTCGTAGACAACAAAGCACTTCTATTACGTCTTAGAGATCCAGACAAAGTGACTACTGTTATACCCAAGAGTAAGGAGTTATCAGGAAACAGGGTAGTTGTTAACTGGGGTGTAGACGAAACACACGTCCTTAAAAATTTAAATATCAATGCACCATCTCCTATCGAGGGTAAGTACAGTTGGACCGGCAAGCACAAACCTTTTGAACACCAGAAAACTACGTCAGGATTTCTTACACTCAACAAACGTGCGTTCTGTTTTAACGAACAGGGTACAGGCAAGACAGCCAGTGCTATTTGGGCAGCGGATTTTTTACTTAATCAAGGAAAGATAAACCGCGTTTTGGTCGTATGCCCATTGTCTATTATGGATAGTGCATGGCGTAAAGATTTGTTTGACTTCGCTATGCACCGCAAGGTGGATATAGCCTATGGCTCTGCTAAAAAACGCACTGCGGTAATCGAGAGTGACGCAGAGTTTGTCATAATAAATTATGACGGTGTGGAGATAGTTGCCGATGCCATAGCAGATGGTGGGTTTGATCTTATTATCGTAGATGAAGCAACACACTATAAGAACGCACAAACAAAACGGTGGAAGACACTCAACAAACTGCTTACTACAAACACGTGGCTCTGGTTGTTAACAGGTACACCCGCTGCACAAAGCCCTGTGGATGCCTACGGCCTAGCTAAACTCGTAAACCCAAAAGGTGTCCCACGGTTTTACGGTTCTTTTAGAGATATGGTTATGTATAAAGTAACCAACTTCAAATGGGTTCCTAAACCCAACGCTACCGAAATAGTATTTAACTCGTTACAGCCAGCTATACGTTACACGAAAGATGAATGTCTTGATCTACCAGATATGGTTTACACCACACGTGACATAGCATTAACGAGGCAGCAAGAAAAATATTACACACAGTTAAAAAATAAAATGATTATGCAAGCTGCTGGTGAAGATGTTACCGCTGCTACCGCTGCCGTAAATATGAATAAACTGCTGCAAATAAGTTCGGGCGCAGTCTACACCGATTCTGGTGAGGTCATAGAGTTTGATATAAAGCATAGATATAAAGTGTTACGTGAGGTAATTGACGAATCGAGTAAGAAAGTTCTTATCTTTGTGCCTTTCCGACACACAATAGATCTGCTTACTGAAAAACTACGGAGTGACAACATACCCACTGAAGTCATAAGCGGTGCAGTAAAAGCCACAGACCGCACACGTATATTCAAAGACTTCCAACAAACAGCTACACCACGTGTATTAGTAATTCAACCACAAGCTGCTGCACATGGTGTTACTCTCACCGCTGCAAATACGGTTGTTTGGTGGGGGCCAACGAGTTCTGTGGAGACTTACGCACAGGCAAATGCTCGTGTACACAGAGCGGGTCAAGACCATAAGTGCACCGTGGTACAGCTACAGGGATCTAATGTAGAAAAGCGTGTATACGCATTACTTGATAATAAAATAGATACACACACAAAAATTATTGATCTGTATAAGGAAATACTTGACTAGCTCATTAGTTACCTTTAAATTGCAGTTCTCGGCAATGAAAAGGACACGAGCATGGCTGATGCGATAGTAGTAGATAGTGTCACTCTAGAGAAGTTGGTCAGAGTTTATCTCAAGATCAAAGGCGAAAGGGAGCGACTATCCGCTGAATTTAAAGAAGCTGACGGCAAATTAGTCGAGCAGCAAGATACAATAAAAAGCGCACTCTTGGATCATTTGAAGGAAACAGGTGCTAAAAGCGTTAAAACTGATGCTGGCACTTTCTACCGTCAAATAAAGCAGAAGTATTGGACAAGCGATTGGGAGTCTATGCACCAGTTTATATTGGAGCATGAAGTACCTGAGTTTCTTGAAAAACGTCTGCACCAAGGGGCAGTCAGAGGATTTTTGGAAGAGAATCCAGATCTTCTGCCCAAAGGTTTGAACGTAGATTCAGAGTTCGCTGTTACCGTGAGGAAAGCGTAATGGAGAATCTAGTTACAATCGAAGAGGTAGCAAACTATTTTAAAATATCTTTGTCTACCGCAAGGAAGTGGGTGCATGACGGAGTTATCCCTGCAAACACTTATGTGAAGGTAGGTAAGACTCAACGGTTTGCTCTGCCAGAGATAGCAAAAGCTGTCATGGGGAACAGTGAAAAATCTGTTGCAGAAGAAACCACTGAAGAATTCGATCCCACAAACTTTGATCCTGACGAAGATTTTTAGTGCGTCGAATTAGCATACAGGGTGGTAGATTCACAGGTATTGAGAATCAACCAGAGGGGAGTGTTTGCAACTCTATAGATGTAGTTATAGTAAATGCAGCGGAAGTATCTCGCTCGTATTACAAAGATGACTACGTGGTTGGAGTTAAAAAGCTACCTACGTGTTGGTCAACCGATACTCAAAGACCGTCACCCGAAGTGCCAGAGGACCAAATGCAGAGTGCACGTTGTTTAGACTGCGTGCAAAATGTTAGAGGTTCGGGAAGTGCAGGGGGTAGAGCTTGTAGATTTCATCAACGCCTAGCGGTGGTGGAAGACTGTGCACTAGATATTGTGTATCAGTTACAGGTTCCAGCTTCCTCAATATTTGGTAAAGAGCGAGGGGGCGGTATGCCTCTACAGGCTTACTCCAAATTTTTAGCAGGGCATGGAACGCCCTCAATAGCGGTGGTCACTAGGATAGGTTTTGACGAGGGTAGCTCTGTGCCTAAGTTAAATTTCTACCCACAGAGACCACTAGAAGAAAAAGAGCTTGAAGAAGTTAGGTTGATGGTTGATCACGATGACACGTTACAGGCAATCGCATTTACTGTGGATGCTTACAACGCAAACACCAGATCACCATTCGCGGAGACTGAAGGGTTCACAATAGCCTGATTTAAGGAGATCAAAATGGCTGAAGCAGAAATGTACTATACGTTGGAGAACGTCGAAGCTCTCTACCCAAAAATTAACACCACTTATAAGTTTGACCAGAAGGCAAATGGTGGTAAGGGTGGATCTATCAAATGTAACCCTATGGATGATGGGGCTGCATATGAATTATCTTTTGTCATGTCTGAAGCAAAAGCGAAGGCTTTGTATAAGTCTATGAAAGCTGCGTATGACGTTAAGAAAGAATCAAGTTGGCCTGATAAATTTCCGTTGCCGTTTAAAAAGAATGACGATGGCAACTACGTTGGTAAAGCGAAACTAAAGGGAGCTTACGGCACAGATCTTACTAAGCCCCCTCTACAGGTAGACGCTAAGAATAATGAGTTACCAGCAGAGTTTCAGTTAACAACGGGCAGCACTGTAAACATCGCGTTTAGCTTTGTCCCTTACAACGTGCAAGGCAACGGGGTAAGTCTACGTTTGAGTGGTGTGCAGGTAATTGATTACAAGCCTATGGCTAGTCGTTCACCTTTTGGTGTCGTAGATGGGTACGTAGCGCAGCCTAATAATCCATTTAGTGACACAACTAGTGTAAAAGTTGACTCTGATGATGACGATGATGATATATTTGGTGACGAACCAGATATATCCGCTGTTACTGAGGAACCCAAAAAGAAAGTCGTTAAAAAGAAGTCTGCCCCTGCACCGGCAGATGACACTGGCTTGAGCGCAGTTATCGACGAATGGGATGACTAAATAGCGAGTTTCACTACGGCTAGGTTTGACACGCACCGAAAAGGGTGGGATTGATGTCCTCTTACAAACCATCGTGACCTACCCCTGCCGTGGTGATTTCAGCACTAGGTGCAGATATGAACACGATAGAATTTTTAAAATGGGTTTTACCCCCAGAGGGGATTTATGTTCTCTTCCGAAACAGTTTAGCTGAAGGTAGACATCGACAGTCTTATTTCCAATCGATAGAAGATTTAGTAGAGGCAGCAGAGTATTACGATAGCACCGGATGGGACGCTTACTTTGCTGTAAGCAGTTATAAGCAAGAAGGCACACGTAAAGCAGAAGATGCTGACAAAGTAAAATCATTCTTCTTAGATCTGGATTGCGGTCCAGAGAAAGAGTTCCCTACGAAGGGCGTTGCAGCGCAAGAGCTACAAAAGTTTTGCGAGATTATGTCTTTGCCGAAGCCACTGATTGTAGACTCAGGCCGTGGGTTACACGTGTATTGGGTGTTGTCAGAAGCTGTATCGGTAACAGAATGGAAGATAGTAGCTGACAGGTTTAAGTCGTTATGTGCAGAACATGACTTTGATATAGATACGTCAGTTCCAGCAGATACCGCAAGAGTGTTACGTATCGTCGGCACGCACAACCACAAACCAGAAGTGCCGATCCCAGTACGGGTGATTAACAAAAGACCCGATGCGATTAACTTTGATTGGTTTGCCGACAAGTTAGGTATAGATACGATACCAGTTCCTAAGAAACGCCCACATGAAGAGGGGCCAGCTAGTCTGCGTGATGCTTTATTACGCAACATAAAATATAGCTTTAGAGACATACTTGTAAAAACACAAACAGGTGATGGCTGCGAACAACTAGCTAGAATAGTAAGTAAGACCGAACAAGCTGAGACAAGCGAACCCATGTGGAGAGCAGGGTTATCTATCGCTAAGTTCTGTGAAGACGGTGAAAAGGCTGCTCAGAAAATATCTAAGGAACACCCTGATTACACACCAGAACTAACACTTAAAAAACTAGACTTAATTAAAGGCCCATACCGCTGCACGACATTTGATGAGAACGAAGGTGGTATATGCACTGAGTGTCCTCATTGGGGCAAGATAAAGTCGCCGTTGATACTCGGCAGAAAAATAGATGAAGCCAAACTAAACGAAGATGGTACGTACACGACAGAGTTGCAAGAGTTACAAAATGCTTTTGAGGGTATTGAGGACAATCTATACGACATAGAGGAAACACCAGAACACGTTATACCCATGTATCCACGTCCGTATTTTCGTGGAGCATCCGGCGGTGTATACGTTAGGAACGTAAGCGTAGACGGGGAAGTAGATGAGAAAGTCATTTATCATAACGATCTGTACATAACAAAACGTCTGGTAGATGTTGAAGCGGGTGAGTCAGTTGTATTTAAGCTGCACCTACCCAAAGATGGTGTTCGAGAGTTTACGCTCCCACTTACTGCGGTTATTTCAAAACAAGAGTTTCAAAAACAGATGGCGATGAACGGCGTTGCCATAACTAGAATAGATGATTTGTTGCAATATATGATTACTTGGATAAATGAATTACAAGCAAATTCAACAGCCGACTTAGCGAGAAGACAGTTCGGTTGGATAGATGAGGAAGCTACAGCATTTGTTGTAGGTGATAAAGAGATATACGCCGACAAGATAAAATACAATCCTCCTTCTACACCTACAGCACCTTTCATACCGTACTTTGAACCAAAAGGTTCACTAGAAGCGTGGAGAGAAATGGCTAATTTCTACACCACTAGGCCGGATCTAGTGATGCACCAGTACGTTGTTGGCACTGCATTTGGTTCACCTCTTATGCACTTCCTGCCACAAAATGCTTGTGCTCTACATATACACGCTAATATTAGTGGCTGCGGTAAATCAGCGTGCATAAAGGTGGCTGCGTCAGTATGGGGTGCGGTAAAAAATACAATGCTCGATGAACGCGATACTGAGTCTATGAAGTTTAATCGTGCAGAGGTGTTGCATAACATACCGTTTTACATAGACGAACTAACAAACGAGAAAGAGGATAAGCTGAGTGACTTGGCCTACCAGTTGTCTTCTGGTCAGCAACGGGGGCGTATGGCAGGTGGGGCTAACCTTGAACGCACACGAGGTGAACCGTGGAAGTTCTTATCTGTTACTTCTGGTAACTCTAGTGTTATAGAGAAGATAAGCGCGAAGAAACAACAGCCCAAAGCCGAAGCACAACGCATGATGGAGTGGCCCGCTAAAAAGGTATTTGACTCTGTAGAAGACAAGCGTTTAACAGATGAGTTTGAAGCTAAGTTAGAGGCTAACTACGGGCAAGCAGGAATACCTTATATACAATGGGTTATACAGAATGTAGAAGAAGTAAAGCGAACACTCAAAGAGATGCAGGTACGAGTGGACACTACAGCAGGACTCAAAGCAGAAAACAGGTTCTGGTCAGCGGGTGTAGCTTGTACGCTTACAGGCATTTTCTTTGCTAACAAGCTAGGTTTAATAGATTATGATTTAGAAGAAGTATTTAAATGGTCTATGACTTTGCTCAAAGCTAATTTGAACGCCGTGGAAAATATGAATGTGTCTGTAGAGCAGACGCTAAACGAATATTTGTATGACAACTACAGTAACATTCTACTAATTAAAAGCACCGATGACCTACGTAAACAACCAGATAGCAACGGTTTAGACAAACTTGTTATACCTGACGCTTCACCGAAGATTAGGTTGGTGGCACGTTATGAGACCGACTTGAAGAAAGTTTATCTGCTACCCAAACCTTTGAAGACGTGGTGTGCTGCACAACAGATAAACTACGGTGCGCTCGTTAGCGATCTAAAAACTAAGATGGGTGCGAAGCGAGACAAAGTACGGCTAGGAAAAGGCACGCTTTTAAAACTAGATCCGCAAGACGTTATAGTTGTAACCATAAAGGAGTTTGATACTTCTCGCGGAGAGCAAGATGACTTTGACGCTAACGAATGATGGCGTGCTACGGCTGCACGATCTTAACCCTGACGGCGTGCGTATCGTTGTCGATTGGGGAGCTATGGTAGCTGGTAGCTCTATTTTTGTACCGTGTATAAATACAACTAAGGCACTAGAACAAGTTAGACGAGTTTGTGTAAACCAGTTTGAGTGGGAAATAAAGGCTAAAAGCTGTTTTGAGGGAGATTTCTTGGGTATTCGCGTTTGGAGATTAACGTGATAACATCCACGTCGATAAGGTCTCGATCTCCCGTTTGGGTCTTATCTCCCACAACCCTTCGTTGTAGCCCCTTCTATGACGAAGGGTTTTTACAATCCCAAGTTTTCCCATATTGTCAGCGTATCATCGTATTCGGCAGCACTTTGTTTGAGATCGTTAAACATTCTAGGATCTAGCGTTACACCAGAGTATATCTTCTTGGTAGTACGCATATGTTGAGCCATAGATTTCTTAATAGTTTCTGGCGTAATCCTAAGACTAGGAAACTTTTTATTAAACTCAGCTATGTCTCTCATTATCTTTCTAGTTTCAGCAAAATTGCCAAATCTATATGCAACGTAATATTTACGTAGTAGGTTAGTGCGCTGACTGCTACCCGCTTTAGATAGCTTTTTAAGCTGTGCGTTTACCGCAAGCTGGCGTGTATATTCTGCTGGAGCGAATCCAAGGAACTGCCCTACTAACAGCGGTGCGGGTAGATCCTTTACGATATTATCGCCACGTTGGGTCTTAACACCCTCAGTGTAGAATCTGTATGTTTTCAATGCGTTACGTATGGCTGCTGGTGACATGGCTTCTACGCCTCTAACAAACTCACCTTGTTGAAACATCTTGTCGTAACCGCGATCTATCTGTAGAGCCACGCCCACGACAGGACCGCCTAATATCTCAGCCATATCAAATATAAACGGTTGATTCTTTTCTATCAGTCTATCTCTAAATATAAGGTCAGACAGACCCATACGGCTGGCTACGTCCACGCCTAAGAGAGCGTTACCCAAACCGCCATAAAATTCTTCACCTATAGCTTTACGTGCTATCGTATCAAAGTCTTCATCGTTATCGTCTTTTAACAAGTTATATACAATGGCTACGGCTCCGAATAATGGTAGTCCTTGTGCACCTGCTACAGCAAAAGCTCCGCCCAATGTTCCTATACCTTGAAGACGTGCAGCTTGTTTATCTGCTTTTGTTCCTCGCACAGAGTTGTATATAAGGCTAATTAGCAACTCTGCCATCTGCACGCCGTACCGTTTGTATAGGAACGCTACTTTACCTATGTTCCGTTGACCTATTCTAGGTGCTGACGCAGCGGCTGTACCGCCGTTGGTAAGCTCGACTTCGTAGATGGCAAATTCAGCGGCTTCACGCATGGCAGCGTTATCTATCTTTCTACCCGCTCTCTTCATAGAGTCCAGCATCAAACGATAGGAAGCAGCCAGTGCAACCTGTCGAGTCATACGTTCACCGTGGTGAAACAAGAATCCAGATACAGCGCCGATTTTACCGCGCACACTATCTATTTCTTCTAGATCCAACATATCGTATATGATGGATCGATTAAGCTGGCTTTGCTCTTTTGCCACATCAACAAGCACTTTGTACTCTTTGATTTCTGGGGGCATATCTTTTGAGTCAAAGTCGTAATTATCTAGTGACGGGGCCGAGTCTACTTCTGTTTTTTCTTTACCTTCTGCACCAATCATATCCATAACGGCTTTGCGTTTCTTAATGAAAGGTACGTACTTATAATTTTCGTCAGTTATGCCAGCGTTTCTAAAAAGTCTTACAGCTTCTCCGATAGCACTAGTTGTTCTTTTAAGCCCAAACAACTCGCCATCTTCACCTCGTGTACCTGCCAAATGAGGTGCGATCACCATAGGTATCTGCGAGAAGTTAACTAGCACAGAGGACACGTTAAGACCCAGCGTCATGGCAAACCCAAAAGTAGTTAGGTTTTTAGCCCAGTTTTCAACATCAGGATTCTTAGCAAAGTTGATACGCTTTTGCACTTCCCTCACAATTTGTTTTCTGATCTCTCTACTTCTTTTATCTGGATCGGATATTTTTTTGTTTGCTTCTTCTATTTCTTGTTGCAGCTTTTGAAACTTAGATCCGTATTCCATACGCACAATCTGTCTTGCTATGGATGCGCTTCTAGTTCGTAAAGCTTTTACCATGTCATGGTCTGGGTATGTTTCTTCACGCAACAGTCTTGGATCACCGATAAAGCCACGGAACCCTTCTCGCTTTCGGAACGATTGGGCAAAAGAGCGTTCTGGTAGCGTATCTAAAAACAATTTAATTATTTCTTCTTCTATCTTTGGGTCTACTTTATTTTTACTTAGCACACCCAACACGTTATTTACAAAAGAACCAGCGGGGGCTTTGCGATAACTAGCATCTTGAATTTTCTCAAACGGCTTTAGATTCTTTAATTTAATCTTGTCTGCAATAGCATTTAACTGATCTATGGCATCTTCTCTCGCGCCATCTGTCTCAAAACTTTCTGTGTAGTATTCTAGCTGTCCAGTTTCTGGGTCTACTGCGTTATATTCCAAACGGTATTCACCCGCACGCAACAATGGGAAAAACGGGTCAATCGTTGCTTTCTTATACAACTTGTTCATCAACTCGTCGTAAATATTTCTTCTGGCATCTGGATCTAAGTCAGTGGCTTCTAAACGAGACTTCACCGCTGCACCCACTTCGTCGAATAGAGCTGCGTATATGTTACGCACTTGCTTATATATCGCTCGTCCGTCTTCGCCTAAGTTCTTCCAATCTCCCTTGTGCATAGCATCCCATTCGGCTTGCTTTTCAGCATTGCCATCGTAGGCACTTCTTGGTTTCGATGGGTCTACGCCGATTAGAGAGCTATAAGGCATAAGCCGATTTAAGATAATTACCTTTTCTTTGTTTGCTTTTGCAAACTTAGATATTTTATTTATGGCGGTATCTATGGGTTGTTTGAGTTCTAGTAATCGCCCGCCTTCTTCAAGAACAAGTTTTCTAAACTCTGTTAGTTGAGGCACATACTTCTTGCCTATCATCTCTAAGCCGTTAAGACTCGCTATACTGAGAACAAAGTCTTTTGCTACTTGCGGTATTGTTAAATCAGATAGCGTTTTACGAACACGGTTCACGCCTTCCGAGTTTAAAATCGGCACGCTCTTAAACGCTTTATCTATGGTGTTACGCATATCAGCTTCATTGCGTTCAATAAGGCCGGGGTCTGTTACTTGTGACCGTAGAACGGCAACGTTTTTATCTTTATCAGTAGCCGTTGCACGCACCACTGTTTCTATATCTGCGTCTACTGGATCTAATAAAGAATGTTGTAGGCGAAGCAGTTCATTAAGAGCGGTGTTGTCTTTTGGTGGTAGGTTAAGCAACTTACGCAAAGCGTTTATAATTGCATCAAGCATTGTGACGTTACCGCTACCTACTTCTCCAGTGCGAGTGTTGTACGGAATAGTGTCTAAATAATCCTGCATGGTCTTATCAGTTAACACCCACGCTAAAAGTTCATCAGGATTTCTAAGACTATTATTCTCATTTTTGTAGTACGCACGTAGTGCTGGATGCACGCTGTCTATGGTGTCGTCAGCTACAGCTTTTTTAATTTCATCGTTGCCATACTTAACTACATCATTAAATAACGCTATAAGATCAGATCTATCTTTTCCTAGTTTTGTTCCTTCAATAAATTTTTTATTTGCGCTGTGTAGACTGAGATATGTGACGGCATGGACTGCTTCATGCAAGATAGTCTTGTGCATAAGCCCATTATGTTCAGCTAAAGGATCTTTAGTCCGAGCTACTGCTACTTTTACTTGGCCTTGACGTGCTTTTTGAAAAATTGCTTTTCCACGAGTACCGTTAGCTTCTATATTTCCTTTAAGTTCAAATACCTCATAATCAAACGTCATCCCTGCATTTTCCATACGTTTGATTAAGTTAATTAGTTTCCCTGCGAGTAAGCCTTCAAACGCATTGTTTTTATTTTTTCTTACGTTCTCTAACGCATTAACTAAAGTACCGCCCTTTGTTTCTTTGAGCAGTCTATTAGACTCTTCTATAATTTCTTTTTCTGTGCGCCCTTCTGCTAACTCTTCACTAAGCGCATACCCATCAGCTTCCGACCCAACTTTAGATTCTAGTGTGCCTATTGTTACATCGGGAAACTCTTCTTTAGCTATTCTTTGAGCTTCTTTTGTTTCAATCCCGCTGTTTTTAAGTTCTTTAAATTTAGTAGTCCGCGCTTTTTTACGACGATTTTTTTCTACACGTATTTCTTCTTCTGTCGGACCTTTTCGTGGCTGTAGTTTTGGTCGTTTTGGTGCTTTACGTTTGGTCTTTGTTTTGCCTATTAGCTTAGATGCTTTCTTCTGAAGCTCTGGACCTTTACGTTGTTTTTCTAAAGCAGCCACTGCTTGCTTGGGTGTCTCACCAAGAATCCTACCCTGTGGGTCAGGTCTATCAGTAGCGACATATAACCCGTCTTCTATCTGCATCGTTCTAGTTTCACCGTCATTAAATGTAACGGTGATTTCACCTGTTTCAGCATCAGGTTGAGACACTGTGGGTTGCCCAAGCGTCCGCATTTTGATCTTGTCTCTTGTCCGCTTTACTAACGCACTGGGCTTTCGCTTCTTTTTGGTTGGCGTTTCAACAGGCGCTGCTGGCTGTTCAGTGGGCGGTGTGGTAACAGGAGCGATTGGATCTGGGGGATCAAACAAACCACGCTGTTCACTAGGCACTCCCTCCAGAAGACGTGTTACACCCTCTTTAACTTTCGGCTCTCTAAACTGATTTGCTGTTTCTGTAAGGTCTGCTCTTACCCCGGCATCGTTTAGATCTTTCCCTATAACACGTTTTCGTATGGCAGCGTTCTTTTTAAATCCTGCGGTTGTAAGATCTTCTTCAGTGACGAGACGGGGTTCAGTAGTTGGTTCTGGCTCTGGTTGAGCACGTTGCCTCCTACGCCCAAGACCTTCAAGAGATGTTTGACGTAACTCGGTGGTGTCACTAATTTCAGTAGCCGTGCGCCTTTCAGGTATACGGGCCTCCATTTCTGTTACATCAGACTCAGCGGGCAAAGCTTCC
>TARA_R100000426_G_scaffold2641_3_pt1 | contig 13030 bp, 25 predicted proteins | sample TARA_R100000426 | Tara Oceans TARA_R100000426 (sample SAMEA2620421) | marine metagenome | biome: marine biome (ENVO:00000447); feature: surface water layer (ENVO:00002042); material: "saline water (ENVO:00002010), including plankton (ENVO:xxxxxxxx)" | depth 5 m
ATTTTACAATGGACAAGGATGAAATCAGGGCAATAGTAGATGACCTTTTGAACGAAAGGGATCTGCGCATGGATGACCTCTTTAACCAGTTGCAGCTAGTGACGAAGGATTTAGAATTGGTGAAACGTATAGTGGAGGCAGAGAATGAACAACCTCAATAAAACTATGGATGCCATAAATGAGTTAAACAAAACTCATGGTGTTAAGCAGCGTGGCGGCAAAATGTACACCCAAGTTGTGCATCGTATGGAGGCTTTTCGCAGACATCATGGCACAGAGTACGGCGTTGATACTCAGATACTTGTGGATGATGGGCAGCGTGTGGTTATTAAGGCTATCATTATGAACAATGATGGTCTTACCGTAGGCTCTGGCATGGCAGAGGAGATCAGAGGACAGGGCCATGTAAACACGACAAGTGCGCTGGAAAACGCTGAGACATCAGCAGTAGGACGCGCACTGGCAAGCCTTGGCCTTGCTGGTGGTGAGTACGCATCTGCAAATGAAATGGATGCCGTGAGCCGTAAGTCAGATGCCATTGAGTCAAACAAACCAGAGCCTGTTGCGGTTGTGAAAAAGCCTTTGACAAAAGAAGAAGCGGAGTGGCTTGCACACAACGAGTCAACGCTGGGTGAGTACACCCTTGATAGCCTTGATAACTTTCTAAAAAATAATCACACAAAGGCACTGATGAAAAGCATCAAAGACAAAGATGTTGAGGCATACAACGAATTTAGAACACTGTGTGTTGAAAAAAGAAACGAGCTAAAGGAGCAAGCAAATGGCTAGAAGATGGCTACCAGTTATGACAGTGAAACTGTTTACCTACAACGGCAATGGATCGGCTACACATAGCAACTCTAAATTTAGGCCGCACATCGGCAAACCAGCACAACCTGGCACGGTAACATTTTCTCCAGATAAGCTGTATGATGTGCAACTTTTTGAGAATGACGATGGCACAAGAGCCGTGCGTTTCCAGGAGATTATAGAGTACCAAGCAGATGACAACATTGCTGATGATATTTCGCAGCCAGCATTGAAACCTGTTGGGCAAGTCGTGCAGATGAAGCACGCAGACAAGGGAGATATCGACGATGACATCCCCTTCTAATCGCCTTTTAAGCCCCAGGGAGGTGGCTTTAGAGATTTTTGGTAGTGATACCCGCCCAAAGGTACAAAGGGTGCGTGAGCTTATCCAAAGGGGCGATATAGAGGCAAAGAAGCTGGGCGGTATGTATTATGTACCCAAAACAGAGATAGACAGGCTGCTCAGTGCCGAAAAAAACTAAAACAAAAATACGACACGCGCCCTCTGGTCAGACAGTCACATGTGATCTTTGTGGAGAAACACATGGGCTGATGACCGGAACGTGGGTGATAAACGGAGAGGGAGATCTTTTGTGCTATGGCTATGGAAAAAATTGTGTCGCTACAAGAGTCGCGCAGTCTGAAAGACGCGCGGATAGTAGCACCTGATTACTATGCTGCTTTGATATTGATTGGCTGGGGTCCGTACAGAATACTAGAAGAGCATGGGTTCAAACCGCAAAAAGCAAAACACATTATCCCACTAAATGGTGAGATAAGTGGTGGCTATCTTACAGAACCATACGTTATAGAATGTTTGGCTCAGTATTTGGCGGCTGGCGGTGAGCCTATGCCATGCGTTTCTTAGGCTTCTTCCCTGCCTTTTTCATGGCGATAGCTGTTGCTGCTTGCTTCTTCATCTTGGCAGACTTTGGTGGGCGTCCTCTCTTGGACCCGTAAGTTCCTTTTCCCATCGGCATTATGCTTTTCCTTTCTTGGCTTTGTTGCGTTTGGAGATTGCTGCCGCCTTCTTCCTTGCGTCAGCCTTGCTGCTTGCACCCCATGCGCGGAGTGACAGTAGTAAGCGCGTTGGTTTGCCATTCTTTCTCTCTGGTCCCCTCATGTTACCCATGCGTGCTAGGAAACTAGCCCTGCGTGGATTGTCACCAGACTTTATAGGGCGTTTCAAGTTTGCGCCCGTGGTTCTCTTGAAAAAGTCTCTGCCCTTCTGATTCAAGCCACCTTTTGGATTTTGAAATCTTTTAGCTACCATCAATCAAACCGTGTCTGTATCCGTTCTTTCTGTCGTAAGTAAGAACTTCTTTGCGTGGATCGGGAGCGTAGCTGCAATGAATCCATCCCGTGTTACCGCCAGTATAACATTCAAGTATAAGTTGATCGAACTCTAAGTTGTCTGCAATCCATTTGGCAACAACCATGTTTGACACACCAGATACCTCAAAGTCAGCAGCCTCACCTTTTGTATGCTGAGACTTCATTGAGCTACCAATCACAACACACAACTCTGGGCAACGGTATCCAGACGTAACTGTTACAGGGCCAAACTCATCACGCACTGGTTGCAAAATCTTGTCACACAGATCAATAATATTATCTATCGTGTCTTGATCTGGCTCATTAGGGATACCCTTACGCTCTGCTGTTTGGCTTTTGGTAAGCTCACGCAGTGTAAAGTTTTGTGACAGTCTCATGCACGCGCTTTCTTTTTCTTGCCGTTGTTGCCACGCAGTTTGGCAAAGTCAGCACCAGTAATCTTGTTGCGTGGTGCAGCTACCCTTGCAAGTTTCTTTTGCTTTGGTGACAGTTTCTTTCCTGGCATCACCTTCTCCTTTTGCCGTTCTTCTTCAACAAACTTTCAAGCATCTTTGCTTGTCCTGCGTGTGCCTTAGATGCACCGCGTAACTTCTTGGCAACCTTCTTGACCTTTGCCTTTGCAGTTTTCTTCATCATTTCTTTTTCGCCTTTTTCTTACGCAGTAAATCTGCATCTGCCTTGCGTGCTCCACCCTTGCCCGTGGCAAACGAACGAACGCGCCCAGCCGCCCACTGATGCGCAGAAACACGCGGTCTACTGCCCTGAGAATAGTAAGCTCCCAATCCTCTGGAATACACTTTACTGAGCGTTGACTTTGATATGCCTGATGACTTGGAGTATTTGGCTATGACTGCTGCTTTACTCATCCGCGACTCCTCTCCCTGCTAATTCTGTCCATCATAGCTTTGGTGAGCTTACCTTGTTTGTAAAGTTTTTTTGTGCGTTTGATCTCTGCTTCTCTTGCCGATGGATTCTTGGCACCGCGCACGTACTTCTTTGGCACACCGCCCTTTGTCTTTGGCACCTTTGAAAACTTTCTAGCCATTACTTTTTGCCTCCAAAAAACTTTGTTGCGGCCCTCGTACCAAAGCTGGCACTTACAATTATGCCAAGAGTGTATCTGTAGTAGTCTGGCATAGCGTTCAAAGCAGTAAATCCCTCAGATACAATGTTGCGTCCCCACTCTCCACAAAAGGCTAACACAAGAGGCACAGAGAACAAAATCGTAAGCCACTCGTCTTTCCAGCTATGCTTGCTGCCCTCAGCCATAGTCAGATCCCAATCAATCTCACCCGTGGCCTTCTTTTCCATAATAGTCGCTTCAGCCTTTGCCTTTGCGACTTTCGATGCAGCTTCAGCTTTCTTTGTTTCAACCTTGCCTTCAAGCCAAGTACCTGCCAATGAAGATATTGGACCCAATAAAGCCTGTAACATCAGTGCCTCTCCGAGTTTAACCAGACTGCTAGGCTGCCTGTCATTGCACCAGTCACGACACTTATAAGACTAGCTTGTTGTGTGGTAAGATCAGGCTGTGACAATGCCCATTCTATGCAGCGGATGTAAACACCTGTCATTACTAAGATACAAAAACGCGGCAGTATCTTTAGCTCAAGCATCTTCCTTGCAACATCTTCTACTGTCATTTCTGACTCTCCCTAATCGCTTTCATGGTTTCACGCATTGATGGTGGGCGCGGCGCATCCCTCACAAAATCACACAAAAATTCACGCGGGAACCATTCATCTAGCCGAAAGTTAATGGTTTCTTGAATATTGTACGCGCCACGGTACACGCACCACCTCTGATCTTCAATCTTTTCACAACCTACCAAGCGACAAACAACATGCTCTGGTTCTGCCCTAGCGGTGTGCGCCTTCAGTAACATTACAAATGCAATCAAAACAGAAAAGCCAATGAGACCCATAACAATCCAAGCGATAATCTCTACAAACTTGCGTCTGCGTTGCCTTTGAATATACAAAGTTTCCTGACGCTGTTTCCTGATCTTACCTTCCATAGCAATAAGCTCGTCCCACTTGGACTTGCCGTACATCATACCTATGAAATTTTTTAAGTCGGTTCGTTGCTGTTCTGCGTTTCGCTTGGCAGCAAACGTCTCCATAGCCTCTTGCTCAACAGACTTGCCAGCAAACAGTTTCTTAAATATGGGGGGGTTCTTTGCTTCGCGTTCAAGCATATCTAGGTCGCTCAAAGCACCCATCCATCTGCCAAGATCAGATGCCATGCTTTCTATATCACGCCCTATCTGTATGCCTTTTTTAACGGCGTTGAAAGCGGCAGTGGCAGTAGCCATAACGGTAACTGGATCCATCAGTACACCTTTGTTTCTTCAGTTACCAAGACTGGCAAACAATAAGCTGTGATTGTGTTTCCTTGCTTGTGCAGTTGTTGTGCAAAGTACACGCAGTCATCGACAGAGCGAAAATACATATCATTACTTTTAAGGCGTTTGTCCTCACCAATGCCCACAAATACAAACAACAAAAAGGCATGAATCATCCATTTACTATTATTCCTAAAAGTAGAATGATAGTCGTTCCAGCGGTGCCAATCATAATGTGTTCAATGCGTTTGATGCGCAGGATAGTTTCCTTCCAGCGTTCTGCGCAAACAGCTTCATGGGTGTCTATCTGGGCCTGTACAGATGCGGCTGTAGGCTTGCTCATTAGGCGTATGGGCTAGTGCCAAGCACACTTGTATCCCAAGCTGCTTTAAGTTTTGCAATCGTGTCTGCAGTGCTGATTGCAGATGCGGCTGGAGCATCTCGCAGTGCCTTCTTTTTGTTTACAGAAGCAGTTTTGGCAGACGCATCGTCAGCCTCAAGTGCCTTCATATACACCACATCCTCTGCTTCAAGCAGTGGCGCACGCACTTCACGGATCTTGTCTTGAAAGATTTTTTTAGCGGCGGTCATATCCTCAGAGATAACGTTGCCAGATAGCGTCCATGCGTTACGAAAGTGACGATCCGATGGAACGGTAGCGGCTGAGGCATCAATCGAGTTGCCGTCCTTATCTACAATAATAGTTGTTGCCATGATAATCTCCTTATGCGGCTACTTCATCAGTGGCTAGGTCTTCGCTAATCTTCCAAGCATTGCGCCACTCACGAGTTGCTGGAAGCTGTTCCTTACGGCATATCACCATCTTTGGCTTGTTGCCGCTATTGTAGTCAAGCCACACAGACTGTGGCACATCCTTCATAATCAAATACTCAATGGCTTGCTCTTCGGTCATCGCCTCGACAGGCTTGGTGTTGTGAAGCAAATAACCACGGGTGTGCTTGATGAATCCGGGTTCTGCCTCGTCCTTGGCAAGCTCCCAGTAAGCCTCGACAGGCGGTAGGATACCCCCCTGTAGCGCACAGGCCATCCAATTAGGGTCAGGAACCAATATCTTAGCGCACTCGTCTACGCTGTCCTCGTACACTACACGATAGTCAGACTGATGCGGCTCTAGGGTTTCTTTGGCCCAGCAGAGCCTATCCCATAAGTGTGTGCCTTGAAACTCTGGTGTATGTGTCATGCGAGGTCTCCATGCCACTTAACCATTGTCTGTTCACAATCTATTAACGTACCATTGTGTTGCATCGCTAACATTTTTGCATCAGAAGTAGTTGTTTCACTTGTTTCTGTAACACTATCTTCTAAACAAACAAACATTGTAGTATTACACATGCCTGAACAAAAATAATTTACGTTTGAAAAAACATTTGTATAAGCTGGGGTAAAAGTTCCCGTTGTATCGTCAGAAACACTTGAAATATTTAAACTGTTGTCTGTAGTGGGTCCAGTTTGATTGTAGTTTAAAAGACCTTTTGCACTTCCCCCTGCAACAAAGCTGGTGGCAATGCTGTTGTTTCCGCTCGCATCTTTGAGGGTGTTTACTCTAAGTTCACTAGCCATTATGCAAGTTCCCCATGATTCATTTTATGCACTCTTGCACAGTCTTTAACAGCGCAATCACTAGCCAAGCTGCATATAACTTTTCCGCTTGATGCTGCTTGAGCCTGTAGTGTACCTATTCTACAAAAGTTAGAACTGTTATTTTCATCAGCAGACATAAACGAAACATATTTATCTGCACTACTAAACGCGTTTGTATAATTTACAGCATACTCACCAGTGCCATTGTCTGTAAGGCTTGCAGAGTTGATGCTATCTAAAATTGCGTTGCTAGTGCCGTTGAATATGCACCACATTTTTGCAAGACCCTCTTGAAGAACTCCTGTTTCACTACCTTCAAGAGTGACGTTGATTGCGCCAGCCGTGGTTACTCCTGTGATTGTATCTACTTTGAGTTGGCTTGCCATTATGCTAAGTCTCCGTGAATTGCAAGAGCCGTATCCGTATCAGAATCAGATAAAGAGCCACTGGATGCCGTGAAAGTTCTTGTGATAAAAGCACTAGCAGAAGCGTCATCCACGGCAGTTCCTCTGTTAAAACTACCATCGTGATTTGTAATATTAGGCACAGCAGCTTTCGCAGCAGAAAAAGCACTGCTGGCATTTACTGTGTTTAAGCCAGTTCCACCATCAGCAACGCTGCTTACGTTAAAACTTGCGGCAGCATTATTTGTTCCATCAAGTTTTGTGTTTGCCGTGAGTTTTGCTGCGGTTTGTTTCAAAAACGTAGTTGGGCCACTACCAGCCTTGTCAGCAATAGTATCTACATTTAATTGACTACTCATACGATGCTCCAATATCCGTTAACAGTGACGGTAGCAGTGGTTTCAACTGTTATTGGTCCAGCAGACATTCCGCTGTTTGTTGCGTCGATAGTAAGGCTTTGCACTACGCTTTGCTCATTCTGCCTTATGACAGACTCATAACTTGTTTGCCGCCCATCCTTACCTATAAAAGAATCCTTGCTCATCAGGTTATCTCCATAATGCTCAAAGTTACTGAAACCTTGTCTGCCACAGAGCAATCTATTTGCAACTTATCAGTTGTTTCAAGCACCACCTTGCCACTTATAGGCACTTCCATTGCCGCGCCAACTGGGATTGGCATAGACTTAATCAAAAACGTGGTTGTGTTTGTTGCAGCCCTGCCACCACCAGAGGTGTCTGAAACCAACTTCACCGAGGCTGTAACCTGCGCTGTATGAATGTTTGCCAAAATCAACCCTATGACCACCGTGGTCGTCGAACTTGGCGTGGTGTATAAATCTTCTGGCGTCCCAGAGGATGCTGGCATCACGTCATGCGATACTACTTTGAATGTATTTGCCATTTGTTACCCCTATCCTAACGCAATCGCAAGTGCTGTGGCGTCAGCTTGCGCGATTGCTTGTGTGGTAGCACCAATGTCAGACAACAACTCAGATGCCGATCTGCCCTCTATCTTAGTACCATTTACCCTCAAAAAGTCATCATCCGCAACCCCTGCTGCTGCTTGCAAGATGTTGTCCTCTGAGATTCCTGTTGTAAGTGATGCCGCTGAACTAGCCGCAGATGTGGCAGAATTAGCCGCCGCTGTCGCTGATGACGCCGCTGCTGTCGCTGACGATGAAGCATTAGACGCTTGTGTTGAGGCTGTAGAGGCAGAAGATGAGGCATTTGATGCCTGTGTACTTGCCGTTGACGCGCTTGAACTCGCATTTGACGCCTGAGTCGAGGCAGTAGATGCGCTTGATGCCGCTGCCGTAGCAGATGATGCCGCTGCTGACGCGCTTGTCGTAGCAGATGCAGCATCTACAATCAAATCATACTTAGCACTATTAGCATTGGTTGTTAGCGGCTGTGAGCCAGAGCTTGTGTGTGCCTCGTTAACAATGAAAATGTTATTGGTGCTAGTGTCTTTGACTAAATCACGCACTGCGTATGATGTGCTTGCAGCCCAATCACCTCTAAATGTACCAATCTCTTGCGTTACAGCCAACTCTCCGCTGCTGTCAAAAGCAAATATCTTGTTGGCGCGGTTTGCTGCCGTGACTGTAAACTCAGTCGATGTCATGGTGTTTGTGCGAGATAGCTTAATCGCTCTATCAAGCTCGTCCTGCTGGTCTTGTGTCATAAGCGTTAGCTTATCAAGCGCGTCCTCATGTGAGGCGGCAGGAAACGGATCATTTGGAGTGTAGTCTGTGGCCTGTGTCTGCGCAGTCTGGCGTAGCAGCACCACTGTTTGCGCTGATGATGGCGCACTGCCAAACACCACATTGCCACCACTTGCACTGCCAACACCCGTTACGGTGTAGTGCGTTGTTTTGCTTTGCACAGACTCTGTGCCAGTTGCTGTGGTGCGCAGGATGACAGTAATATCATCATCATCAAATATCTTAAAGGAGTAAGCAAAGGTGGTAGTAGAGCCATCCCCTGTATAGCTATTCCTTTTGGTTGTGCTGCTAACTGTCATTTTTCGCTCCTTGCACCTTTATACGCGATTTTGGCCTTATCGTACATACTGTGATGGTGGAAAGTAAAACTCTTGCCCTGTGTCCTTCTTCATGCGCCTTTCCATACGCTTGAAGTAGCCTGGATTTGCAAACTCTGTAAGCTCATACATGAACAAGTAGTCTAACGCCAACTTCGCATAGAACAAATTTGCGCCAGGAATGTTGCGCATAGCTAACCTTACTGTTTCTGCTGCCGCATCGTCACCACTGCGAAACTTGCCGTAAATTGTTAACACATCTGCCGCCGTGCCAAAGGTAGGGCCAGCAAGAGTTTCAAGTGGCCCCTGACCATATCTGTTAAACTCACCAAATATGAAGTCTCCATAAATTCCTGCGCCGCCACCTTGTGTAAACGCACGGAACAACAACTCTTTATTTAAAGTATAATCATCACCAAAAACCTCCGCAGGTTCTTTGCCTTTTAAGATGTCTTTTAATGTAACCGACATATATCCCATCATGGTTGAGCCAACCATCATCTTTGCAACGCCATAATATCCAGATGAGGCTTTTTGCCTACTCAAGCCTTTTGTGACATAGGTGATTGGAAAGCCTTTAAGCTGCATAATCATTCGTATTGCTTCACCCATAACTGTACCACGTGGCAACCCTTGGTTCATAAGAGCACGCTCTCTTGCGCCTGGGGTCGGGATAGCCGTGTCTGCGCTATCTGCGTAGTAAGCTGATATTTTACTGCGTAGGTCATCACGAAACTGTTGGCGCATCTTGTCTGTTATATCAAGCTGCCCTGTGCGTTGCGCGATCAACGGGTCTATCTTTGCAGCAGAGATTTCATCAGCGATATCAGGCACTAGATACTTGCGTCCATCAGCCGCCTTCATGTCCATGCCACGGAACAAAGACCACTCTGCCTCATTTATATCATAAAGACTAAGCAACCTGCGTGTTTCTGGTGGTATCGCGTTGTAGGATCTGTTGCTGTAGTTAGCAAGGTCAGCAGACAACATACGCGCAATGCCAACCTTTTGTGTGCTGTTCCACCATTGCATGCCGTTCAGCTTAAAATACAACTGATGTGCCTTAGAGATCATTCCAGGACCGCTATCATTTGCACCAAATCTAGCGTGAACGTCTGCTAACTCGTTTTCAACACCAACACTTAGCAGGTATGCCAACTCTTTTTGCTCTTTGCTGTTGAACAAACGAAATGTATCACGCAAAGCAGAGGCATAAGCACCAAAAATGTTCCGTTCTGTGTTTGCGTTTATAAACGCTGCCTTGGTTGCAATGTCTGAAAACGATGAAATGGTAGCAAATCCTAGCTTTGCCATTGATTGCAACATACGAAACCCAGCAGCTATGCCAGCGTAAGTAACCGTTGTATTCAGTATGGGCTGGGTTGCGCCTAGTGCGCGGGTTGTTCCATCCAACTCTGCAAACTGGTTTCTCAAGCGCCCTTCTTTTATGGGCTTTGCAACGCCCTTTGGCTTTATTTCTGTAATTATTCTGTCAAACATGGCTTTTGGGTTTGTGCCAAAAGTTTCAAGCAAACCTATGGCCTGCGCATCATGAGAGATGCCTTGGTACACGGCCTCAGAAAGTTTCATGCGGCTAAATCTGTTTGCGTATGCCAGCGCAGACTTGCCATTTTTAAAGTGGATTATGCGCTGCGCACTTAGGCGTTTGGCAAGGTTTACTGGCCCCTTAAACTCTGGCTGCGCACCGCCCATACCGCCCACACCGTCAGCCTTCATATGGTTGCCGCTAACAAGGTTGTCATACATAGAGCCAAGAAACTCAACTTCAGTCATATCGTCTGGCTTGTTAGCCATAGTTTTTTCTATGTCCATGTTTTCAGACACAAAAGTAATCCACGCTTGTTTATCTTCTTCTGTGCCTTTGCCGCGTATCAACAATGGGTCATGGTGCTGGCGTACAACATAGTTCTCAAGCTCACCAATGTTTGCACCGTTCCTGTTCTTGCGATCTAACAGACGCTTCTGCACTTTTTTTATTGCGTTAGCAATAAGCATGGCCTCTTCGCGTGCTGGCCCAATATCAAACAACGCTTGATAAATCTCTTCGTCCAGCTCATTTGATCTAAAAGTATCCAGCAAATCATGCCTTTTCAACTCTGCTACCAATGCGCCCGTGTTGTCTAAAAATATACTACGCTGCTTGGCGTCAATGCTATACAGACTGCGCCTTGCATCGCCAACAAGGATAGCAGACAACGCTTTACCAGGATCATTAGGCTCCTGACGCAATGCAGTCATCACCGTTGCGTATGCGCGTGCATTGATGAGACGGTTGCGCTTTTGTATAGCAGACTCAATCCTTGCTCTTTTGGCTAATTCTTTTGCCTCTTCAATGAGTTCCCCAAGCTCACTGTCACCGTACACACCGCCACGGCGATCAATCTTGTCTTGCATGATTTTGAGGATTGCATCTATCTCGTCCTGCGCGACAGCTATATCTTTGTCTTGCGCAATCTTGCGTAGCTCTGCACTACAGATCTTAATGCTCATCCTACGCTCCTGCCATTTCTGTTTACACAGACTGCGGCTGTTCTAGCAGCTTCATCCATATATTCATCTGCGCGGCGTAAAGCCTCATCTGCTATACGAATGTCCTCATCTATATCAGCAGGTATAGTAACATCAGCACGCAATATTTCTAAATCCTGTTCAAGCAATGCTATCTCATCGACAGTATCTTGAAACTCTTGGATTGTTAGATCCATGCCAGCAGCGTCCATCTCGTCAAGTTTCGGCTTCTGGTCTGCATCAACACCGAGGTTGTAATCTTGAATACGCGCCTCATTCTGGGCATTTAAAGACTCTTGCTGGGTAAGCGGTGAGCCTTCAAGAGACTGCGGCTCCACATCACGTTGCTCTAAGCCAGATACGGCATTTTGGTTGTATTCAAGCAACTCAGTTTCTGCAATTACGCGATCAAGCTCTGTTTCGCTCAAGCCTGTTGGGTCAATCCCACGCCTATCCAAAAACTCTTGAAGATCTTGTGCGGCTTGAAAGGCATCTACAGCATCTTGCTCTGCTGCTGAATATTGTTTGTTTCCAGCCTTGTCCTCTCGCACGGCATTGATGAAGTCGTTTATATCAATCTCATCAGGCACACCCTCAATCTCTGCTGGGAAGTAACCATCTTCTCTAGCGGCTGTAAGCATGTCATCAACAGAACGCCCACCCTTTGCTGCGCTTACATAAAACTTACCAGCCTTTGCCGCTGGGATAGCTTCTTTCAAGTCAGCGGCACCTGTGCTGTTAGGATCTATGCCGCCCTTTGCCCTGATGTATTGTATCAGTGTCTTTGGTTCCGCAACACGCAACTGTGGTGGACGCGCCTTACCTTTACGCCTTGCCTCTGCTGGAGGCTCGTCACCGCGCAAAACCGTCTCTTCTATAATATCACCAGTCTTAGGGTCAAACCTACGCTCTACGCCCCTCACAGAGCGATCTTGGGCTAAACGATCGTTTGCCCTAGCAATAATGTCTGCGTCTTTTGCTGCTTCTTGTTGATCGACAATAGACCGAACATTTATTTCTTGATCCGACAACGCTTGCCCAAGTGATCTGGCTTGCGCCTCTATTCTCACCTCCGCGTTCAAACGCTCTATCCTGTCAGATATTTTGCCGAATCCAACGTGCAAGCCACCGCCAAGTACTGATCCGAATGTGACGTTTAGAAAGCTGTCCATGAGGCCGTAGTCAGCATCTTGCTCTAAGTACGCCTGACCGATGACAAGTGGCTCCAGCACAGTTGCGCCAACCGCACCATCTATCGCGCCAGCCATCAATCTGCTGCCAGTCTTGCCAAAACGTGCTGCCATAGTAGCCATACGCGCCTGACCTATAGCTGGGATGAAGGCTGATGCCACGTTGAGAGGGTCAAGCAAGGAACCAGCCAGCATTGTGCCAAACTGTGCCGCACCTAGCCCAAAGCCACCGCGTGATCTGTTTAGGGTAAACCTAAAGTTCTCACGCCTGTCGTGACGCTCCGAAAGCAGGTTTGCCAAACCCTCTGTAATCCCATCCTCACCTACCTCGATGCCTTCGCGAAAGTATTGACTGTCACGAAACTCATCAGAAGAAAGCACCCGACCATTCGCACCTGGACCTAAGTACTGGTCAAACGTGCGGTTCAATGCGCTTAGAGGGTTATAGTACAAGGTTTCATCAAGCGTTGCGCCAAGCACATCAAGAGTGCCAGCCTTTGACACATCGAAATAGTTGTCAAAAGCGTTTTGATCGTATTTTTGCTCTGGTACAAAAAAATCTACCATTATTGAAGCAGCCTTCTGGCTATTTCGTTGCGCCGTGTTATTTTTTGCGCCGCCGTTCCTGTGGCTTGCTCTATTTCTGCAATCAAAGGCAGGATGTCAGAAAACCTTACAGTAACAAATGCCTGATCTGGTGAAATGGCTGTTGGGCCAGGGTCAATTCTTCTTGTAACCATGTTGCCAGTTTGGTCTACAAGGTATGCGCCCTT
>TARA_R100000426_G_scaffold35271_1_pt1 | contig 12590 bp, 6 predicted proteins | sample TARA_R100000426 | Tara Oceans TARA_R100000426 (sample SAMEA2620421) | marine metagenome | biome: marine biome (ENVO:00000447); feature: surface water layer (ENVO:00002042); material: "saline water (ENVO:00002010), including plankton (ENVO:xxxxxxxx)" | depth 5 m
TAGTTGTAGGAGGGGGCGGGGAAGCAGAAGCAGAAGCAGAAGCAGCAGCAGAAGAAGAATTTGGTGTAGACGCACCAAGACCCGAAGACCGTATCTTCCGAGAGGATGGTGAAGAAGAGTGAAGATAGGCGGTTTGCTAGAAGTTTTCGAGAACTACGCTCGTAACTCATACATCGCTAATATCAAACTAAGTATACCTGAAATTAGAGATTTCCTCGAGTCCTTTTTGACACGTCGCACTTTTTTCATCAATGGCATTATGTACAGCGGGGCTAACAAAAAGATAGATGGCGAACCAGTGTTTATTTTCTCAGAGATGAATTTCACTACCGATGATTATATCGAAGCAATCTTACCACAGTTAATTGAAAGCTACACCAAAGCTTACGGACCACCAAGTGATATGCCATTTACTAGGGATTGGTCACCTAAGCCATTCAAAGTAGAGGACGATAGAGATAAGCAACAAATGGCTATCATCAAAGAGCGCATTTTAGCATACAACCAAAGAACTCTACCGTTTAGACTTGCAAAGACTATGCATCACCCAATAGCTACCGTATGGTTTAGTAGTTCATCTGGTAGAATAGATATCGACGGTAAGAAGGGCGAAGTTATCATTTCAAGCCAAGAAGAGATAGAAGAGTTTGTGGATTCAACATCATATTACTCACTAAAGGGCGGTATGCACCAAGGGCTTAGGGATTTGTGGCTTGAAGTACTAAATGAAGATGGTAGCAACCCTAAGTTTGGCTGGATTGACATAGATAACCCCGCAGAGCTAGAAGAAAGTAAGCTCAAAGAAGTAGTGTCTAAGATTAGCAAAATGCTGGACGAAGTTGGGCGCAAGCATTTGATTATGTTTAGCGGTCGTAACTATCAGATATGGTATGCACCAATCAAAGGTGAGCGATTCAATTACGCTAGTGATATCAAGAACATTGCAGAAACATATGGTTATCAGGCCGGTGCAATAGTAGGTAACTCTGTTAAGTATCGCAATAGGGCAATAGCAGAACAAAAGATATTAGTCGATACCAGCGTGTACAAATCAACGCAGCGTCTAGGTTTCTTTTTCGGTATGCACTTTAAGCCAGGGCGGCTAGAAGAGTCAACAGGCTTAGTTAGAATACCAGTTAAGCGCAGTGAACTGTCTAAGTTCGAGCCATTAGTTGACGCTCATCCAGAAAATGTCCTGCTTAAATTCGACGAGCTCAAAGCTAGAGTAGATATGTTTTGCCAAGAAGTAGGATTAGGAGAAGGCTTCCCATACGTAGATGCCGGGTATCCTTGCTATCGTACTGCAAGTGGACACAATGATTCGGACCACGAGCTAGTGAAACGCTTAGAAGAGTGGAAGAAATACCCAAAGATGACAGAGATATCTAAGAAAAATGTTGGCGAAGAAGTCTTACAGAGCGAATCAATCACTATGATGCCCAAGCTTGATGGCTGGGTTGGTGTAATGGCTTTCAATATAATGGGTAAATTCAAAGTAAACGGGCAAAGCCTAGACAAAACACAAAAGTTTGAGGGCATGATAGATTCAATACAAAGCGAAAAGCAAAGAGCAGTTATTAGCACCAAAGGTGGGTTGTTTGGCTGGGATAATTACCTTACGCATGCCTTCGAAGATATCTGTCGGCAAGTTGGAGTAACAGAAGCAATAGTCACTGGGGAAATAGTAACCTACAACGATAAAGGCCTAGTAGCACGTAGGGAGGCAGTTACCAGTATAGTTTCTAAGCAAGAAGCTGAACCACAGGGTAAAATTTCCACTCATGACAATAAAGCATTTAGAAGACTCAAGTTTGTCATACATGATGTTCTTTCATTTGACGGTAATGACATAGATAGAGACGTACCTATTGCTCAGCGTCTTGCTTTGTTTGCTTCTGCTAAGAATGACCGAATATCAGTAATGCCACATGAAGTAGTATCTGACAACATAACAGAAAACTTTGAAGCTTACTGGAAGCGTAACGTAGAAGAATTACAAAACGAAGGACTAGTCATTCATGCTAATGGTCGCCGCTATAAGATAAAGAGAAAGTACACTTTAGATGCAGTCATTATTGGTATTGACACCAGTGCTAAATACTGGCAAGACAGAAAAGAAATACTCCCTACAGTAATCATTGCTGTAAGTAAAAGAACCTCTAAAGGACCCACTTATGTAGCATTTCAGCGAATAGGTAACTTCCGTATCTCTGAAGACAAGCGTCGAGACTTGTTTCATCAGATACTTGGTGAAAGAAGAGACGATGGTTGGGAGCGTAGGAGCTTTGCTAATGTTGTACCGTCGATAGTTAATGAAGCTGCACCAGAGATATATTGGGTAGACCCTAAAGTAGTAGTTGAAGTAGAGTATGAAAGCTTAGGTATGAATACTCGACTGGCTTATGGTTTTTCTTTAGAGCAATCCACAAGAGCCGGTCAATCGCCCTCAGCACGTCAGCGTGGTTATAGGTTAAAGCCTCAAGGTGCGTTTACCAGCAGAAGACTAATCGGCCCTCCAGTTATTATTGCTATCCGCCCCGATAAAACAGGCGACAGCCCAAGAGATATTTCTCACACACAAGCAGAAGGAGCTGGTGGGTTAGAGATAAGCACCAAAAAAGTCAGAACTATTGCAGCCGACGAGTTAGAAAACCCAGCAATAATGAAAGTAACACGTGTCAGAACAAATCCAATGTATGGTTATGCGCGTGGACCAAGATATATCGCAGCGGGTGGCCCTGCATCTCCAACAGGAACTCAGTTTCCAGCTGGTAATATTTCATTTGGGGATGTTAGTGCAACATTAGAAAAAGAATACATAGACCCAGTTGAGCGCGGAGCGCCAAGAAGAGGAAAGTCAGGATGGAAGCCGCATTATCGTCCTATTTGGGACAACGCAAGACAACACTTTGGTACCGGTATTGATTACTACCCAGAAATGACAGGACTATCCTTTGCCTCTGCTGATGCAATATTTGACGAAAGAGGCCCGAACATTCCTGGTTCAAGAGACGGCATAGACATGCAACAAACAACGCAATTTCCACTAAAGAAGTTGCTATCACGTGAATATCATCGCACTGACGAGCAAAATATCGAAGATGCAAAGCAATTTGGTCGTGCATTTGCTAAAGAGGTAGCAAACACACCAACACAAGATGACAGCAAAGACATTCTATTCGCCCTAGTAGAGAAGAAAGTATCCGAGGAAGACAAAAGAAACTTTATCAAAACAAAGATGAAAAAGAGAAATTTTACTTCGTCACAAGGCTTTAGCGCGTTAGATAGAGAGCCGATTCGTTCTAATCCAGCATCTAACAATTCTCTATGGAACGAAAGAACAAGAGAATATCGTAAGCAGTTCAAAGAGTGGGAGAAGAGGCCATATCCTAAATCGGACTGGTTAGCTGTGGCATTAAATAACTATGAATCCTGGGAAATACCCTTACTCGATAAAGGAATGAAATTTATGGATGCAGAGGAAGAATTCCTATACACGCCAGCCGAAGAAACCATTATCAATAGCGCCTTCGCAGGAACAGGGGCGGACACAGATTCTCACATTTTTTCTGTTATAGAAGGTGACTTAGGAGACGAATACTATGAATCAGAAGGCGAAGATTCAAACGTTGCTTGACAACACTCCGTTTCCCGGAGCTGGCCAGTCAATAGGCGGCCATCAGGTGATAGAGTCCGCAGTAGACTTACAAGGTAAAAACTGGGCTATCTATCTTAGGGGTAAACTATCTTCTCAACAAGTCAAGAAAGCCCTTAAAAAATTGACTAGTACACACTTTGCATTGCCTGTTCAAGATAACTTTAGCTTAGTATCATTCACTGCAAAAGGCATGACTCACGCACGAACAAACCCACCAGGCGATGTTACTGTGGTTCGAGGGCACATGTATTATGCCAGACCCAACCCAATAAGCTCTAGTGAATTCGATAAAGAAATGGACGAGATGCTAATAGATAACCCCGAGAAGCATTTTACTAAATACACCGTAAAGAACCAAGACCAACTATATGAAAGACTGTGGAAAGGCGTATCATATGCAGGAGAGGCCTATGGCTGGCAAAAAGGAGACGAATTATGGCACCGCAGAGCCTCTTTTATCATGCCAAAGATAAAAATTAACAAGGCGCTCAAAGGCGCGACTATGTTTTATCACACACACCCAGCTAAAGATGAGCCAAGTTTGACCTCCGCGGATGATATACAATTTTACTTAGACTTACATTTTAGGTGGGGAATAAAGGATTTCTATACAGTTATGAAACATAAATTGGACTACTTCAAGATTACCGGCAAAAAGGGCGGCAAGGAAAAGTACCTAAGAATGGAAGAAGAGGCTTTCATAGATGCTGTAGACGGCTTGATAGAAGAAGGAGAAAAAGTGGCTAAGAAGGAGGTGGGGGAGGATAGTCCAGATGTTGATTTCCAGAATCGAATCACTAAAGAAATGGTAGACAGGTTCAATAAAAAATTCAGCAACATAGCAAAGATTTCCTTTCGTCCCAAGCGTAAGAACCCCCGCAGCAAGCTTGCTAAAAAGTCTGCATCCCCCCTCTCAGCTTTACTCGCCCTACGCCCAAATCCACCTATCAGGGTTGAAGACAAATACGTGGCGAAGGCTTTAGACGAACTCAAGGGCTTGGATTACGCACATGAACACTATGGCGCAGATGAATACGGCCATACAATGTATGTTTATTGGTGGCTAAAACACCATCTCGCACCAACCCCCAAACAACCCAAAGGTAGGCTGTTCAAACTAAACGAATATGGTTTAGATAGCGACACTCGCAAGAAGTTAAGGCAGTATCTATCTCAACCAGTAATAGGTAACTACAACAACATGGATGTGGTGTATCTTTTAGCACTTTACCACGACATAGCCAAACTAAGAGAAAAAAATGCCAAAGAACCAGGATGGGAAATAGGCGCAGAGATGTTTAGAAAAGAAATAGGGCCTGAACTAAAGCTACCCGATAAGTTAACCGAAGACTTGGCCTTCTTGCTTAACACAGACCTAGGTCGTAAAGGTATTACAGATGCGGACTTCTTACCTCAAGCTGGAGATTATTACGGTGCTTGTAAGCTAGTTCACATGGCAGATATGATTACTCATCACCCTACAATGTATACCAAACAAGGAGGGGAAGCTTACAAGCAAGAGGCTATGGTGCAAATGATAGACCAACTAAGGGATTTCTTAGACCACAATTATGTTCTACCAAACCCACCACCAAGAGTAACGACTCTCAAGTGGATATCGAGTTATGGTCTGATTAATTTAACTATGGAAGAAGTTGAGGAATTGCTAGGCGAGTTTCACCAAAGCGTAGTACCAGACGAAGACGGTAATTTAGCACCGCCAGGTGATAGAAGTTCTGGTGGGCACTTATACTCTATGAGGTTTAACGCCGAGGTAGTTCCTGGCTTATCGCGCCCCTACAAAGCAAACTTTGCGCTTAGTTCCAGCAATCTAAACATTACCGTAGGCAAACCAGTGCCCGAAGATTTAGGCAAGCAAGATGCAAATTTGATTTACCAAGCAGTTGGTGAAAGGCTCAAAGAATCCTATCCCGATATTGAGTTAGAACCAGTTGAGCCAGAAGCGTTAGTAAATCCTCGTCATGCTGGCAAGATACAAGTTATCCTCATTAGTGGACCATCCGGTGGCGGTAAAAGCACCGTCCTCAAATACTTACACAGACACTTACCAGACTCTAGCATACCACCAACCTATACTACGCGCCCTCGTCGACCTACCGACGGACCCGACCGCAAGTTCGTTACAAAAAAGACCTTCAAGAAAATGATTGAGCAAGGCAAATTAGTGGAATATGTAGTAGGAGGAAATGGCCACTATTACGGTAGAGTATTTGATGACTTTGAAGGGAAGTACGCCATAGTGGAAGTTACACTACAAGGCAAGAAACACTATGAGACAAGGTTCCCTAATGTTTTCTCTATCTATCTTGACCCGGACCCAAAGCTAACAGAGAAAGACCGCGCAAAAGCCATCTTTAGAAGAGGTGGCCTTTCAATGGAAGAAGCTAAGCGCAGGGCAAAGGTAGCAACTGAAAATGTTAAGAAATCTAAGAAAGTAAACTTTGACCTAAGAGTCACGATGAAGAAAGGCAACTACTTGGACGGAGCTAGAAGAGTATTACATAATTTACCACTAAACAACCCATCAGAAGATGATGAAGACGAAGATGAAAAACCTCCTAGAAAACTCACGCTCAAAGATTTTGGTGTTGAAGGATTTACACCACCACCAGCAGAGCGCACGTATTTGGGAGAAGAGTTTGTCCAACCACCAACCACCCAACCGGAATTAGATAAGGTTGGAGTTGATATTTCGGGCGCTATGGAAGCCGACCTCTTTGACAAAAAGGAAGAAGAAAGAAGGAAAAGGAGAAGAGCAGCTGAAGCGAAAAAGCGCTTACAAGCGACAAAGCAAGGAGCATTACCCTTTGAAGCTGCGCCATTAGATGAAGAAGAAGAGGAAGAAAATCCTCCTAAAGATTTATTTGATTGGTTTGAAGAGTGGTCAGAATTAATTAACATGAAGAACAAAGAGATGAAGGCATTTATGAAATCTCCTTGGTTTAAGGTAGCAGGTTTAACCCCTGCAGAAGCTAAGAAGATGGGGATAAAAAGCGGACAAAACAGCTTCCGTGCTATTATCAGAATGCGTAAGAAACTAGGACTAACCGGGCCTAAAGACTACATAGACTATCGCAAGCCAAGAACTGTTGAAGCATTTTACGAAAAAGCCGTTGATAAATGGAGCCAAACTGACTGGGACTGGTGCAAGACTCAAGTAAGATTCAACAAGCGTCATAGTGGGTTTCCTTACAACAAGGCTAAAGAATCTACCAAAGGCCCACTAATCAAGAAACAAAAGACACAAAACCAACCAAGTAGAAGATTACTTGGATTATGGGTATGGGCGCATGACCCTTGGAGATGGGCAAGAAAACAAGGCGTGGCTAACATGCCTAAGTGTCCAGACGTACCTTGGGTTGGTATGACAGAAAAAAGAAAGTATGGGAAATTGGAAGTCATTGACGGACCTCCTGCCCGACGTAACCCTCCGCAAGTATACTATCATGGTTCTCCCGTTGATAACATCGAAGTATTAAGAAAAGGTAGCTATGTTACGCCAGATTATCAAACCGCCTATGATATGGGTAGGTATTATACTAAGACGGGAGAAACATGGTCTGATGATGACTTAGAATATCCCATGAAGTGGGGAACAAGCCCGGTATTCAAGCAAGGAAGAGAACCAGATGGTGTCCCAACAGTATATACTGTCGCACTTTATGATGATGATTTGACTGCACTGGGCCAAGACGAAGATGGTGTTAATTGGGAATACAGGACTAACATCGAAGCACCTGTAGAGATTATTAGGCAAAATATGCCAAGAGCCCTCGAAGCTGACAATTTCAAAATTAAAGACATAGGACCAACATTGAGCGACACAGGTGAGCTAACCCATAATTTACTCAGAGCCATCCAAAACCTGCGCCATCAAAATAGGGAGTACGTTGGCTATGCCAACGGATTTGGCCAAATCGCCTATTCAACAAACTTCAAAGGAAGGTCTACTGGGGAATTCAAGTCAAAAGCTGAAAAGAGAAAACTATTCCAAGATATTAAGCCAATCATCGGGTTTCACACACATCCCGTTGCAATCATAGGCAGAAAGTCAAAGGACACGTTATCTGATATTCCTAGCCCTCCGGACTACGCATATCATTTTACAGAGTACATGAATTATGGACTTCAAGCAGAGATAGTTTCTACACAACATGGTTTTTGGGTCATAAGTTTTAGACCTCGCAAAGAAGATAAAAAACTAACACAAGAAGAGTTCATTGCAGAAAGAAAGGCCATCTTTGAAAGTGCTAAAATAGCCCACTATGCTCCCGCGGAAATTATGACTCCTTTAGAGAGAGTCAAAGACGCCGTAGATTCAATTAACGAGAAGACACAATTTTATGATTGCTTTGTGAGATTTTTGGACTATCCAGTATTCGCTGTTAAGTGGAAGGGAGCTACCGGAGGCTCTATGAGAGGAAAGCGAGTAAGAGTAAACCCACATTATACTCCCCCTCCCGGTATCGCTATGTTCCCCGGAGAGCTACATCAAGGCCCAGCAGCACTTTACCAACAAACAATTTCTATCTCTCAACTTAACCCTCCTCGCTCTAAGCCATTCCCTTGGAACAAAGCCCGAGTAAAGAAGTCACCATTCAAGACTATGAAACGAGCTAAAGCAACTTATGCCTCTTGGAAAGCTGGAAATGTAATTGGTTCAACTGCAACTTCTTCTCTGAAGTCTATGGGTAAGATACCTCGTGTTAGCGGTAAGTATGAGCTGGGTGAAAAGTATGCGAGGATAAACCCCCACGGTGGCGCTCTTAGAATACCGAAGAAGTATGAAGGACAACCTATGGACAAACATTCAGACCTATACACTGACGAAGACCCAAAGGGAACTATCAAAGGTTTAGGCTTCAAAGATAAAGCAACTGCTATTAAGTCAGTAAACATAATCAAGCGTTCCGGTAAAACCCACGCCCATAAAATACAAGCAGCAATGGCTATGGAACAAAGAGCAAGATTCCATCCCAACAAAACCCCCGGAATAAAAGCCGCGCAAAAAGTATATGCTAAGTTTATTGAAGAAATGAAAAAGAAAACCAAGGCAAAGCGTAATCCAAGGACCTTCTCCGGTATCAAAGAAGCTCACGAGCATTATGGGTATAGTGGTTCACACCGCACAGGGTCAGTCATAGAAGACGGGGTAGTAGTTAGAAGCTACTCTAACAATACCGGCCATGATGAAGTTAGAGGAGACTCTATTCGCTACATGATAAAAACAGACAAGATACGCACCGCGCTCAAGAATAACAGAAGTAGAGGGATTCCACTTCGCTTTTTCCTCAAAACTGGTGCTAACGAAGTCACCGACATGGGCTTATACAATGTAACTAGACTTTCTAAGGACTTTGCAAAGTTAGAACCTGAAGGTGTAAAAAACAACCCGAGCCACTGCCCGATAGAAAAAGAAGCACGTAGAGCAGCAAGCGACCCGTCATTCATACACCATGAATGGTATATTGAACACCACCTTGACTATGTGAAGGCCATTGCTCACGCCCTTAAACCAAGAGCACAGCCGGACGAAAAAGAAATCATCAATGACATGGTATGGATGCATGACTACCCCAAGATGATGGGTGACAAAGATAACTTTGAGCTTGTTAGAAATCTAGTTTCTAAGCACAAAGGCAAAACCTACGCTGATAAATTAGTACAATACATTGACGACATGGAAAGAATAAAGTCCCCAGATTGGAACGGACAAACTACAATGTATGGGGCAGTAATGTCTACAGCAGATGCTCTTGCTCATTATTATGGCCCATTCTGGCAAATATACATGGATGAAAACCCAGACACTCCTTTAGCAGAATTGAAGCGAAGTAATGCCGAGAAACTTGAAAAAGACAAGCGAAAGCTAAGAGCAGGGCCAATGAAGGGCGCACTTGACTCTATAAAATTCCAATACAAAGGTCGTAAGGTAAGAGTAACTGGTAACGAACACATTGCCGACTTAATCGAAAGAAAAAATCCCCGTACACCCGGAGGTAAAAAAGTTCCTACAAGATATCTTAAGGGCTTAACTAAACTAGAGAAGCTCATAGCAGAAGATGAAATCGACAAAGGCTACAAGTATGATGTAAATGACCCAGAAGCATACAAATTCTGGCAATCAGACATAAAGGCTACTGCCCGTGGTCTAAAAATAGGACCCTCAAAGCATCGTATCAAATACTACAAGAAGTATCGAAAGAACATAAACAAAGACTACAAACCATCTGGTAAAACACCCAAGCAAAAGTTTCTGAATCGTATTCGCAAAGAAACTAAAATCAAAAAGTCGATATTAGAGAAAATATATGACAAAGGCTTAGCAGCGTGGCGAACAGGACATCGACCTGGAGTTCAACAACATCAATGGGCTGCGGGAAGAGTTTATGCCTTCGTAGTAGGTGCAGATTCATCAACGGGTCCTGGTAAACCCGACCACAAGCTAGCTGTAGAGGCAGGGGTGAGATGATGGAAGCAAGGGAATATGAGAGCTACCAAGTCATAGGTGTTAGTAATAATGTTACTATTGCTACTCTTGCTCACAAGGACTGGGTAGTGTTTGTCAACGGCCAGTTAAACAAAGATAATATGGAATGGTACTCAACCCCTATGATGAAACAGTTACACAACCTAACCGGTAGAGGCTACTTCCCCAGAGGTATTACTTTAGGAGATGCTACTAGCTCTCTAATTATAATCGACGGCACTTACGCTAACGATGAAAAATTGATTGCCCACGAGTATGGACATGCACTTGGTTACGGTCACACTCATGCACCTACTACAATGAACCCAGTAAGTAACATGCGCCTATATGATGCAGAGAAACTGGTCCCAAAGTTTAGAGCAGACTTCCCAGAGCTAGCTCAGTCAATTAAAGAAAATAAGCCCTTACAGATATCAACTCCTCTTCTTACCGCTGGTATTCTATTCTTCTTTCTCAGGGGCTAACCTTTTGTTCGTCCAGTAAGTGCACAGAGCATGGTAGCCAAGCGACTGCTCACTAACATAAGTCGCCGTCATACTGCTATTGTAGGTCAAACACGCTCAGGTAAGACGTATGCAACCAGGTTTATTCTCAAAAAGCTGCAGCTCCAGGGAATCCATACTATTTTCTTTGACCCTAAACACGATGACGATTATGCCGACTTAGGAGTGGTTTGTACATCTCCTATGCAGGTTTATGCGAAGTTGTTATCCAAAACGCCTGCGATAATCTATAGACCAAGTCCGGAAAAAAGTAAGCGTTGTGACGAACTGACACGTGTCATTAATCTAACCTTTGAAGTTTCAAAGACGAGAGGATACAAACAAATAAAACGAGTTTTCGCAATTGATGAAGTTCAACTTATGGTAAAGAAAGGAGGGAACGACGGAATCGAAAGATTGTGGACTGTAGGAGCTGGACAAGGAATACTAGGATTAGCTATCACTCAGCGCATACAGCTACTCAACGAAACAATTTGGTCTCAGTCTGAAAACAAGATACTGTTCAAAGTAGAAGACCGGCCTGAATATTTACGCTCCCGTAATCTTGACCACTTTGCAGAGTTACTTCCTTATTTCCAAGCGCCTGAAAATAGATACTGGTTCTATGCTACCGTAGGAGATGGAGTATGGAAAAAACATCCTCCGGTAGGAGAGAAGAAAGAAAAGACCGGTAGTGACAATAACCTAAAGCGTCTACGCTTGTCACGATGGCAGTTGTGATAACGGTACCCCACGGCGAGTCACCAAGTGGGGATGGCGAGCGCAATAGCGACGTAGGAGCCTTGGAGTTCCTCCCTATTTTAGAAGAAAGTCTAGAAGAGTTAGAAATACCATTTACTACTTTGGTGGGCACTGTCAATAGAGACATATTAGACCTAAACCGCCTTAGAGCCTACTCTCATCCATGGGTACAAAAAACCAGAGAAGCTCTTTTGACTGCTGATGTACATATCTGCTTACACTCTTATCCGCCAACAGAGGAGCCTATGCGTACAAGTACAGGCTATGACTTACTTGTTTGGTCAGAAGCTACTGTAGTTATATTCAATACTCCTGATATTACAGACCAAGACTTACTAGCCTTCGTTGAGGCAGCATTAGAGGAAATGAGTATTAGAACAGTAGAGGAACAAGGAGGATTTGAAAATTACATCAGCAACATGGCTACCGTACTGATGGACGTGCCTTCTTTACTTATTGAAATCAATGAGGGGGAGGCCCAAAATTACCTTCAGGCGGCATCGGCCCTGGCTGTGGGAATCCTGAACTATTTGGATTCCCTCTCCGAGCCACTTCCTCTAGACGACGAGCCCCCTCTTGCTGAAGACGAGTAATGTTTGCTACATGATGCTTTAGAAGTTGTAATGCCCATGCCACAGCATGGCTTCGATTTTGAAACATACGGAAGTTTATTCCTTGGTCAATAAAGGCAATATCATTGTGGTCTAATGTAATAGAAACGGCTTGTTTTCTAATCTTATCTCGCTCCGGATGCCGCCCCATTACAACTGCCACTATCTTTACGGTTATGAGGATTAGGGCGAAAATGCCTATCCCCACTAAAATATGATATTATCACATACTATCACAGCGGCCTTTATACCCTCAACCATACTGGGCGTAACACTGGTGGCTAAAATGGCTCTTCAAGAACTGGTAATTGTTAACCCGGGAAAGAAGAGCAGACGAGCCACTAAAACTAGGAAAGTGAAAAATATGGCTCGTAGAAGAACTACCCGTAGAAAAGCAGCACCAAAGCGTCGCACCGTTCGTCGACGCAAAACAACCAAGCGCCGCGCAGCTCCAAAGCGCCGTCGTACAACTCGTCGACGTAAAACGACCAAGCGTCGCAAATCACCAAAGCGCCGTCGTACCACACGTCGCCGTGCGGCACCAAAGCGCAGAAAAACAACTCGCC
>TARA_R100000426_G_scaffold21249_1_pt1 | contig 12580 bp, 12 predicted proteins | sample TARA_R100000426 | Tara Oceans TARA_R100000426 (sample SAMEA2620421) | marine metagenome | biome: marine biome (ENVO:00000447); feature: surface water layer (ENVO:00002042); material: "saline water (ENVO:00002010), including plankton (ENVO:xxxxxxxx)" | depth 5 m
AATGGATAAAAAAATAGGAATTTTATTCTGTGGTTATAACACAGAAGAGTATGTAAAACAATCACTTTACTCATTTATAGGTAAAGATAATTTTATAATTTCTGCCGTCTCTGTTCCCTTCGCAGAATATGCAGATCAAGATGATTTTGAAGATGAAACTACAAATATCCTCAAAACTTTTTATGAGAAAGGTAAAATTCATAACTTAGTCACCACACCAAGATTCATTTCTGAAGCTGATGCTAGAAATCTTGCATTAGATTATTTGTTAAAACAAAAAGTTGATTACATTTGGCTGGTCGATGCAGATGAAATCTATACAGATGAAAATATAAAAAACATTTCTAAATTCATAGAAAATGATTCTGAAAATTTTTGGTGGAGACTCTGTTTGAAAAATTTTGTTTTTACCAAAGAGACTTACATGGAAGAGCCTTTTACGCCTCCTCGTATTTATATGACTGAACCTATAGGATTCAGACACCCTATTTTCTATTGGGACAATGACATTTCTTATATTTCGATGTCAACATTTAACAGAATGTCTCAAGATAGTTTGCCCAATACTACAATCCCAAAAGGGATATCTTGGGTAGATCATTACAGTTGGATGAATGACCAGATTGGCAAAAGAAAAGTTGAATACCAACAAAAGCATTTTGGTCATTGTTCTTTTAAATGGAATGAACAAGAGGGTAAGTTACAATTTGATGAAAGCTATTTTGAAAAAACAAAAGAGCAGAAACCTAAATTGATTTACTCTCAAGATGATATTTTTCCAGCATACGAACAAACAAGATGATATTTTTTGATGAAGATAACCCGAACAAATACAAGGAGCTTAAAAAATTTTTAGTTCCCAAAAAGTTTGATATCAAAAAAACAAAAGTGGGAAGCGGAGACGGCGGCTACGTGATACATAAAGAAGGCGTTAAAACAGTATTGTCTTACGGCATAGGCGATGACCCACAGGGAGTTTCTTTCGATACAGAAATGCTTGATTATGGCTGTAAAGTCCATATGTATGATGGTTCAATCACCAAATTCCCCGCTGACCTGACAAAGCATAGAGGGGAACCTTCTTTCTTTTCAGAGTATCTTACGAAAGATAATTTCAAAGACCACGTAAAAGAATTAAATGCCCACTCACCCGAAACGTCTGTTCTGAAAATGGACATTGAGGGGTGCGAGTATGAATGGCTAACAAAAGAAAATCTTGATATTTTGTCTCATAACTTCGCTCAATTTACAATAGAAGTCCACTCTTTGATTCAAGAGATTCCCGAAGGATGGGTTGTAGAACCTCAATTACAAAAAGCAAAAGATGACCCTAAAAAAGTTTTTAAGTTTTTTGAGATGTTGAGTTGGGATTTTGAGTTGTGGCATATTCATGGAAATAACCACTCTCCTCGCTACGTTGATTTCCCTGATTCTTTGGAACTGACATTTTTAAATTCAAATTTTTATCACGACAACGAGGGTATAGATTATTCAGATTATCCTATTGACGGATTGGATGAACCTAACTATAATGGTCGAAAGGACTATATTTTAGATTGGTGGAAATGACTCAAGAATATCTTAAATGTTTATTGGATTATAATCCCGAAACCGGAAAGTTTATTTGGAGGGTAAGCAAGAATAACAGAGTTAAATGTGGATCAGAAGCGGGAACTATTCAGTCCAGTGGACATAGGCGTATTAGAATTGATAAAAAAGATTATCAAGCGCATAGGCTGGTTTGGTTATGGTATTATGGAAGGTGGCCCGAAAATGAGATCGACCATATTAACCACAAGCCTGATGATAATAGATTAAAAAATTTAAGAGACGTATCTCATCAAGAAAATTCCAAAAACCAAAGTCGCCCTCGCAATAATACTTCTGGTCGCGTAGGGGTTTCTTGGTGCAAGAGAAATAAAAAGTGGTGCGCTATGATAAAAGCCAACGGAAAATATATAAACTTGGGGTATTTTAAAGAAAAAGAAGACGCGATAAAGGCGAGGAAAGAGGCAGAAGCCAAATATAAATTTCATAAAAATCATGGAAGATAGGAAAAAAGTTTTAATAACAGGTGTGACAGGACAAGACGGTTCACTTATGGCAGACTATCTTTTGAATAATACTGATAATATAGTTGTTGGGGGTATTCGGCGCTTGAGTGTTAAGAATCATGAGAATATTGAACATCTTGTAGAAAATGATAGGTTTAAACTTATTGATCTTGATGTAGCAGATCAAATTAATTTAGAAAACGTTATACAAGAAGAAAAGCCTGATTACTTTATAAACTTCGCCGCAAATTCTTTTGTAGGTAATAGTTGGGATATGCCGGTTAATCATATGATGACTAACACTATGGCTGTCTTGTATCAGTTAGATGCAATTAGAAAGCATGTTCCTAATTGTAGGTATTACAATGCTGGATCTAGCGAGCAATTTGGTGATGTAGATTATTCGCCTCAAGATATAGAACATCCATTCAAACCACGTTCTCCATATGGGGTTTCTAAGTGTGCGGCTCATCATTTGATAAAAGTTTGGAGGGAGAGTTATAATATTTATGCCGTTCAAGGTATTCTTTTTAATCACGAAGGGGTTCGTCGTGGAGAAGAGTTTGTAACACGTAAAATATCTAAAGCTGTAGCAGAGATATCTAAATCTATAGAAAAGGGATATCCAATCAAAAGATTACAGCTTGGAAATCTTGATGCAAAACGTGATTGGTCTGATGCAGAGGATTTTATGGAAGGTGTTTGGAAAATGTTAAATCAGAATCAAACAGAAGGTTTACCAAAAGATTATGTTTTAGCCTCTGGAGAAACAAATAGTATTCGATCTTTCGTAGAAGAAGCTTTTTGGGCTGCGGGTCTAAAATATTGTTCTTGGCGCGGAGAAGGTGTTGAAGAAACTTATTGTTATACTAAATCTGATGGCGAGGAAATGGTTGTGGTCAGCATAAATCCAAAATTTTACAGACCAGCAGAGGTAGAATTATTACTTGGAGATTCTACGCCAGCAAGAAAAGAATTAGGATGGGAACCCAAAACAAACTTTAAAAATTTAGTTCGTAAAATGGTAGAAAGCGATCTAAATGGCTAAAGAACCCACATATTTTCAAGAAAGGAGAGATTTCATCGCTCGTATGCTTACGGAGCAACCCAAGGGCGCATACGCTAGGGAGATGAAGTTCACAAAAGAAATCTTTTCTTCTTATAATATTGATTTTCTAAAAGTAGTATCACCACCTTTTGAGCTTAATTCTTTGGCTTACTTTATAAGTCAGGACGGGAAGAAATATCTTTCATTACAAGAGAAGATTTGGCTTTACAAGCCAGAAAAACATCTTATAATAGAACAGAAGGACAAAGTTGGTGAAGATTGGAACGGTAAAAGAAAGAAAGGATTCAGAGAGTTTTTAAATGAGTAAGGTAAAGGAAGCAGAAGTTGGTCTATCTAAAGATCAGGAGTTTACAGAAAAGTATTTTAATTCTAACAAAGAATTACATACAAACTTTGAAGAGTTTAGAGGCGATTATAAAATTTCAACAGGCTCTAAGATTTTTGATCTAGCCATTGATGGTGGACTTCAATCTGGATTGGTTCGGTTTGTAGGCCCAACAGAAGGAGGTAAAACCTCTGAGGCTCTTGAAATTCAAGCGAACTACCTTGAAACTTTGGAAAACTCCAAAGGTATATTTGTCTTAGCAGAAGGGCGACTTTCAGATAAGATGAAAGAAAGAAGCAGATTAACATTTGTTTATCATCCCAAAGATTGGGTAGATGGAACGGTTCTGGTTTTTGAGTGCAATGTTTACGAAACTGTCTTTGATTGGCTGCGTGAGTTAGTTACGAAACACTCTGATAAAACCCGTTATTGTATCATTATTGATAGTATGGATGGACTTGTGCCAGAAGCGGCTTTGAAAAAGTCAACTTCAGAGGCGGCTAAGATTGCTGCTGGTGCAGTTATGACGGGTGATTTTCTTAGAAAGACAAATGGTTACATGGCTAAACGTGGACACCTCTGCATTATGATGGGTCAAGTTCGCGCTGAGATAAAAGGCCAATACGAAGCTAAAGATAAAAATAAATTAGGAGGAGCTTCTGGAGGCAACGCTGCGGTTCATTATCCTGATTGGGTTTTTGAATTTCAGCGACCAAGACCTACAGAAAAAATTCTGCCCAAAGGTGCGGGAGAAGGCGAGTTGACTCTCGCGAAAAAGCCCATAGGCCAATTAGCAAAGGTAAAAATCTGGAAGTCAACAAATGAAACTTCTATGATTGTAATCCAGTATCCTGTTAAGTTTGGAAGAGTAGGTAGGTCTTCAGTATGGGTGGAGAGGGAAATCGTAGATTTACTTCTTCAGTGGGGGTTTTTTGAAAAGAAAGGATCTTGGTTTTCTTCTAGTGAAGAACTTACTGAGAGTCTAAAACTAGAAGAGCCGATAAAGATCCAAGGGATTGAATCTATTTATGAGCTTTTAGAGAAAGATTCAGAGCTAACAAATAAGCTGAATGAGTTCTGTGACAAAAACATTTTAAATTTATGACTTTTAAAAGTTTGGCCGGTCGAGAGGTTAAAGTCAAAAAAAGTTATATCTATAAAATAGATTGGCAAGGCAATTCTCTTTCAAAACTACAGAAGTCTGTAAAGAAAGAGCTTGTAAAATATTGGGGGGCTGACATAGTTTATGAAGAGTTTCCTGTAGCTGGCACAAGATTAAATTTTGATTTTTATAATGCTACAAAAAATATTGTATTAGAGGTGGATGGACATCAGCATTATAGGTATAATAAATTTTTTCATGGTCAAAACAGGTTCAACTTTTTGCAGCAACTCAAACGAGATAACGATAAAGAAAAATTTTGTGATCTTAATGGGATCAAGTTATACAGAGTGAGAGAGGGGGAAGACTACGAGAAGGTTTTGTCTGAATTAGATTTATGAAAGATGATATTGATAATATCCAGAATGAAGCGAACTCTATTCCAGAGGTCCAGCTTACTAAATTGTTCGACAGGACAGGGAGCAATTATGGAGGCAACAAAGGCTTTATTCTTTTTTATATCAACGAACAAGGCAACCCATTTGCAGTTATGAAGTTCGAAAATAATGCTGTGAGATTCGCATTGGAAAAATCGCTTGATATGTTCAAACTTTCTATGGAACAATCAGAGTGGATGGGTAGTATTGGAATTGATGTTGACGAGGAAGGGGACTCTGACAAATGATAAAAAGTTTTGAATTAGAAAAAAAAGTAATCTCTGGCATCTTGCAACATCAAGAAGCTTGGGGTCAAGTTTCTAACATATTAACTGACGAGGACTTTTATTTTGAGGATTCAAAAGTAAATGTCACCATTTTTAGAATGTTGAAATCTGCATTAGATAATGCAGAATCTATTGACGAGACGATTTTAATTTATCGCGTCAAACAGCTAGGAATGACCTTCCCTGATTCTATCGATATCACTGATTACATTCAGAATCTCACCTTTATTAAGGTAACAGTAGATAACTTTTTATCTTCTGTCAGAGAATTGAAAAAAGTATCTATTAGGAGAGAGGGCTTCAATATTGCTGAAAAACTCCAGAAATATGTAAAAAAAGCAGATCCATCAATGCCATACAACCAACTAGTTGACGGTATGGATAAAATTTATAACGATGGTGTATCCGCTTTTGAAATGGGTGATGAAAAGCTTGTCAATCTAGCTGACATCGCAGAACAGATTGTTGAAGACAGGGGCGACAATCCCCCACAAGAAGTCGGTCTTATGGGGCCGTATCAGACATTAAATAAAATTTACGGATCTTTAGTTAGAGCGGGAAACATTACTTGTGTAGCGGCTAGGGCCAAGGTAGGGAAAACTTCGCTATTGATAGACATGCTGTTGAAAATTTCATACGAACATGGGGTTCCAATTTTACACTTCGACAATGGAGAAATGAGCGAAGAGGAGCTTGTTTTCCGCATGGTTTCTGGAGCTTCTGGAATCCCTGTTCACTTACTTGAAAGTGGCAAGTGGAGGCATACTGCTTACAGAGATTGGACGGCACAAGAAGTTGTAGGCCGTGTTCGCAAGGTTTGGGATAAAATGAAGAAGATTAAAATTCTTTACCATAATGTTGCAGGGATGAGTTCTGATGAAATGTGTTCACTTCTGAAGAGATATTACTACAGCGATGTTGGTAGAGGTAAGCCCTTAATCTTTTCTTTTGATTACTTGAAAACAGACTTTGGAAATCTAGACAAAGGCTCTGGTTGGGCATTTGTAGGCAAGACCCTCCATGATTTCAAACAGCTTATAAGTAGAGAATTAAAATTTGATGGTAATCCTTGTGTTTCTATGGTAACTTCTGTTCAAACAAACAGATTGGGTATTACAAACAACAGGGATTCTGACTCTATCGTAGAAGATGAATCTGTGATTGGATTATCGGATAATATTATTCAGTTTGTATCCCATCTATTTCTGCTTAGAAAGAAAACCATAGATGAAAGGGTTACAGAGGGCGACCATTTTGGGACTCATAAACTCATTTGTTTAGCTGCTAGACATTTGGGAGAAGACGCTTTCGGACATTTAGAGCCTGTAGAAGATGTAGAAGGTAATAATAGAAATAACTTTATAAACCTAGAGTTTTCTAATTTCAATGTAGAAGACAGGGGCGATCTTAGAGATATTGTTACAAATGCGAGGGGTGAAGACATATCTGTAAATGAAGAAGCGCAGGATAGCGGATTACCAGAAGGTTTTTGATTAGAATTTTAATTTATGATTGATAAAGCGTCTATTTTAAGAGAAATAGGATACGATCTTGAAGACAGAGGGACTTATTGGCAGACCAGTGCAATCTTTAGGGATGGAGATAATAAAACTGCTCTTAGGATTTATAAAGACTCTGGAGTATGGAGCGATTTCGTAGAAGGAAACAAGCCCTTGCCATTTGAAATACTTCTAAAAAAAACCTTAAATACAAATGATGTTTCTAAATATTTAAGCGGCTCTACTTCATTTACAACAAATAACAAAAAGGAATTTTTGAAAGAAGAAAAAACATTTCCAAATTCAAGTCTAAAAAAATTATTGCCAGATTATTCTTTTTATTTGAAAAGAGGCATTTCTGTCGAAGTTCTGAAAGAATATAAATCAGGTCTTGCAACTAGCGGAAAGTTCTATCAGAGAGTCGTTTTTCCTATCCATAGAGAGGATGGGCGTATTCATGGGTTTTCTGGTAGATTGGGTTATGAAACAGCAGAGCATGATGCTAGGCCAAAGTGGTTGCACTACGGCAAAAGTGCAGATTGGTTTTATCCTTTCTTTTCTTTAGAAGGTGTTGCAGATCAAATCATTGATAATAATTCAATTTTCGTTATCGAAAGCATTGGTGATTCTTTGGCTATGACCCAAGAAGGGATGAGAAACCATATGGTCGCTTTTACAAACGTGCTAAACAAAAGACAAATATCTCGTCTAGCAACTTTGAATACCAATATCATATTAGCATTTAATAACGATGAGGGACAAAATAGGGGTTTTGACGGAGCCTTGTCTTCATGCTTGAAGCTCATGGATCAAGTAGATTTAAAGAAAATTTGGTTCTACCCACCTCAAGCAGAAGATTTCGGAGAAATAATTAAAAATGGCGGTAATTTAAAAGAATACCAGCAAAACTTGAATTTTAATTCAGATTTTCACAAAGATTGCATAAAAAGGCTGATAGATTATGCTCCCAACGCTAAGATACCTAAAGTTTTGCGCGCTAAAGTTCCTAAGTTGAGAAAAGAATGGGATTTTTTGTATCAATAAAGGAATTTTATGAGTAAACCTATAAAGGCTTTATCTGCGAGTAGAATAAAAACTTTAGATTCTTGTAGCTGGATTTATTGGTGCAATTATCATTTGAAACTTCCAGATCAGCAGAATAGCGGGTCTATTATGGGAAGTGCGCTGCACAATGTTTATGAGTGTTTGGGCAATCCCAGACACAAAAAGTTATATAAGCAGCTAATCAAAGGGCAGTGCATGGAATCATGTCCCGTTGTGCATAGATACCTTTGTTCTTATATCACAAGCAGAGGTTTAAGATTAGAAGTATTTGGTCCGATCTTGGATAAAATGTTAATTGAAGGAATTAACTATGATTTTTTCGGAGATCAAAAGCTAAACGCAAAGCCAAGCGAGTCTTTTTCTGAGATAGCTTTCAATATTGAAAAAGTAGAGGGGGATATCTCATATCGAATCAGAGGTTTTATCGATAAATTATTCTTGTTCAAAGAGAAGAAGGAATCAATTATTCGTGATTTTAAAAGTTCTAAAAGAAAATTTGAGGGTAAAGAGTTTATTGATAATGTCCAAGACTTGATGTATAGACTTGCTCAGTGGCATCTGTATCCAGAATATCTGGTCAAGAGGATGGAATTCGTCTTTATGCAATACGACTGTTCGGGCGAGGAATACGGTAGGACAGAAGAGGAGGAAAAGAAAAGGTTAAAAGAAAAAGGAAGCTCTCTTGACATTGATTATAGCGAGGCGGGTGTTATTGTGACACCAGATGTGTCGGCAGCAGAGCTAAAGGGTTTTGAATATTACCTTACTGATGTTCAAAGGGTAGTTGATAATTTTAATGAAGATTTAGCGAGAGACAACTTTGCAAAAGACAAAGGCTACCCTGACAAATACTACGGCTTCTCAGGCCAACTGATTTGTGGTAGAGCGGATTCGCCTACCCATAAGAAAAAAGATGGGTCTATTATGTGGGGCTGTCAATGCAAGTTCGCTAAATTTTATTGGGCGCTTTGTAATCAAGACGGGTCTGTTATCAAAACTACTGATTTGAAAAAAGAACTCCCTAACCCGACAAAAGGACAGAAAATAGAAAGAAAATTTTATGAAGGCTGTCCTAAGTATCAATTCCTTGATTATAATAAAGAGATGGCAAAAAAAGCCGCCGACAAGGGGCTATTAGAAAAAAAAGAGCAAACCGAAATTGACCTTAGCGAAGAACTGTGGTAATATCCCGCTAATGATTCCCCTATTTAAATCTCACTTTTCAATGGATGGGCGCTCTAGTCTGTCGATTGACGATATTTTTGAGATAGGAAAAGACTTGGATGAAATTATACTGGTCGAAGATACAATGGCGGGTTTTCGCAAAGCAAAGGAGAAGTCCTTTCAATTAAAAAAGCCATTACGCTTTGGACTTAGAATCGAGAGTAAGTTATGTGGAGACTCTAGTAAACTTATCTACTTTGCAAAGAACAATAAAGGTATTGACACTTTACGAAGAATTTACACAAATGCTTTCACAAGGGAGCAAGAAACGTTCAAAATTGGTGAGGTTGAATTAGACGGTGTTCAAGTAGCCGTTCCATTTTACGATTCATTTATACATAGAAGCTTACATAATTTTGGAGATTTTAGTATTAACTTGCCCGATGATGCTATATTCTTTGAGGAAAGTAATAGACATCCATTTGATTATCAAATTTCAAGAGCTATAAAAAAATGGACCGACAAAGCTGTTTCGGCAAAATCAATATTCTACAAAAACAAGGAAGACTTCTCTTCTTTTCAATGGTATAAGTCTGTATGCAACAGGAAGCAAGGTAAAGCTCCAGAGTTTCATAATCCTAATCTGGAAGATTTTTGTAGTGACGAATTTTGTTGGGAGAGTTACCAAAACAAAATAAGATATGCTGAAATTTAATCAACTGTATTTCCTTTTTGATACTGAAACTGAAGGATTAAATCACAAGTCATCACGACCTTGGGAAATATCTTTTATTATCGGTAAAGGTAATTACATAGTCGAGAAAAAACAGATTTACATTGATTGGCCCGACTTGGAACTATCTAACAAGATCAAAAAACTTACTGGTTTCGATCAAGCCAAATATGATGTAGAAAAAATACCTCCAAAAGAAGCTTTGGAAATACTTAAAAAGTATTTGTATAACGAAAAGTATATGATCGTAGGCCAAAACATCATTGGGTTCGATGTATATATTCTTGGTATTCTTTTTGAACTATGTGGAGAACCAATAACTGACTTTTCGTTTATGGATAGAGTTCTTGACACCCGTTGTCTTTCCACTGCTCACAAAGAAGGCTTGGAGAAACCTAGAAATGGCGATTTGCTTAGTTGGCAATACAAGTTAAGAAACGATAGAACTCTAAAAGCTAAAGTTAGCCAAGGAGTCATGTTAAAATATTTTGGTATTGAACACGATCCTACTAAGCTCCATGATGGACTATATGATAGCGAAAAATGTTGGGACTTGTTTAAATGTCTTAGAAAATCTTTAGAATTATAAATATATGTTTGATGACTTTGAAATATATGATGATTGTGAACCCGCTGGTCTTGAGCTTCCTACAATCCAGTTAGAACCAGATTTGCTTTCTGATCTACAACTTACAAAAGAATGTGGATCAAAAGAAGTATTGTTAGCGTTGTCAGAAAAGGGCTTTAAGGATAGAGGAATCAGTGATCTTCCAAACAAACAGGAATACAAAGATAGATTAGAGTATGAGCTAAATACTTTTGAAGAGCTTGGCTTTACAGATTACATTCTTTTGAATTGGGAAGTCATTGGAAGAGCTAGAGAAAGCGGATACCCCGTGGGTGATGGTCGTGGGAGCGGAGCCGGAAGCCTTGTCCTTTTCCTTTTAGGAGTAACTAATCAAGATCCAATAAAACACAATCTATTTTTCGAAAGATTTGTTTCCAAAAACAGAGCTAAAAAAATTACAGATAAACATGGTAAAGACTTTCTTGTTGGCGCTCTAGCTCCAGACGTTGACTCAGATATTTCTCACGATACCAGAGGCAAGGTAGTTGAATTTATTGAAGAAAAGCATAAGGGCCGCACTTCTAAAATCCTTACATTCAACACTTTTTCATCTAAGCTGTGTATTAAAGAGGCAGCAAAGTATTTTTATTCTATTGAAGAAGAAGAGGCTACTAAGATTAGCGATATGATACCAAAAGAACACGGTATCGTCATGTCACTAAAGAAGGCCCGTGAAGAAAGCGAACCTTTTGATGATTGGTGTTCACATCATCCGAAAGCTATTCAAGCCGCATTGAAGATAGAAGGCTTAAATAAAAATACCGGCGTTCATCCATCTGGCATAGCGATTTGTTCACAAGTCATTGATAATGTTATCCCATTGCAAAGAACCAAGGATGGGGATCTTGTTTCTGGCTATGACATGAATGATGTGGCTGACTTAATGGTTAAGTTCGATATCTTAGGTTTGAGAACTTTGTCTATTGCCGATAGAACTTGTAAGAAAATAGGTATTAGCTTTGACGATATTGATCCTAACGATCCATTTATTTATCAAGTATTACAAGATTTCAATCACCCTTGTGGACTGTTTCAAATCTCTGCTGATACAAATTTTGAAGTAGCAAGAAAAGTCAAGCCGATGAATTTGCAAGAGTTGTCGGATGTTGTGGCATTAGCGCGACCCGCTGCATTGCAATTTGTAGACGATTACATCCAACAAAAACTATTACCAGAAAAGCTTGGTTATAATGATCAATTAGATGAAATTTTAGCTTCGTCAAAGAATGTTATGCTCTACCAAGAGCAGACAATGAAAGCCTGTCATGAAGTTTTTGGGATGAGCTTGGATGATGCAGAAACGCTGAGACGCGACATTGGTAAAAAGAAAGTAGAAGAAATACCAAAGTGGCAGAATAGAATTTTTGAAGCAGCAGAAAAGAATGGAATCAGCGAAGAGGCCGCGCAATACTTTTGGGATGTTGTTGAAGCTGGTGCTTCATATCAGTTCAACCTCTCTCACAGTATTTGTTATGGCGCACTCGCGGCTAAGACTGTTTGGTTAAAATACAAATATCCCCAAGAATTCTTTACATCTATTCTAGAGATTTCTGAATTTGAACAAGACCCGCTAGAAGTGGTTGCAGAAGTCAACAGAGAACTTCCTTCTTTTAACATAAAATTACTACCACCTAATTTGGAGCAGTCTTCTATCGATTTTACGGTTGAAGATGGCAATATTCGTTATGGTCTTAAATCAATAAAGGGCGTTTCAGATAATACAAAAAAGGCATTAGAAGAATTTGTAACTTTGGAACCTAAGAACAAATACGATGTATTCGCTTATGCAAGACAGTGTGGCATCAATATAGGTGTTCTAAGCTCTCTAATCTACGCTGGCGCGTTAGGTGATGATAACAGGGCCAAGAAAGCTTTAGAGGCACAAGCATATAATAAATTAACAGAGGCGCAGCAGAGGAATTTGTATAAGTTAGGTGAAAAGTATAAATATGATCTACTCTTTTCTATTAAAGATGTAGTAGAGAAAGAAACCAAGGGCGACAATAATCGTGTGATAATGTCTCAAAAGAATTTTGATAACTTCAAGAAAAAATTTGAACCTTATAAAGAGCTTTACAGTTTAAATAGAAAGCAAGGCAGACTTTCTCTATGGTGGTTTGAAAAAGAATTGTTAGGTTATAGCTTTTCATTTAATTTGATAGATTGTTTTAATCAATCTGGTGACTTGATAAATGTAGAAGAATTTAAGAGTGAAAC
>TARA_R100000426_G_scaffold14393_1_pt1 | contig 12571 bp, 16 predicted proteins | sample TARA_R100000426 | Tara Oceans TARA_R100000426 (sample SAMEA2620421) | marine metagenome | biome: marine biome (ENVO:00000447); feature: surface water layer (ENVO:00002042); material: "saline water (ENVO:00002010), including plankton (ENVO:xxxxxxxx)" | depth 5 m
AATGCAAAAAGAGATGGGAATGTTCTTTGCTCAAATGACGTTGCTAACACCAAAGCCCTAAACCCACTTGATCCGCACCGTTAAGGCAACGTCCTTGAGCTCTGGGAACTCACGCCGAACCATCCTGTCAATGACAGGATAGAGCAAGGAATCAATGACCTCCTCCTCACTTGTGATCGTGAACGTCCGAGGCAACAGTCCCTCCCCCATGCCCGCATCGATGTGAACGAATTTGAAGTCACGAGACGAGACAACCTCGATGACTTGGTGGACGTGGGGAGGGAGGTGCTCATTCATAAGATTGGCGGCTGTTGGGAAAGCATCTCCAGGAAATCAAACATGTCAATGGACCCGTTGCCATTGAAATCCAACTCATACGCATCACTCCCTGGAGCAGGGGTCTCGCCAAATGCTTGCAAGAGCAAGAGCAAGTCCATGATGTAGGTCGACCACATGCGGATTATACGCAGCAGCTGTGTGCAAGGTTACTTCTCCAAGCTGACCTCCAAAGCAAAGCAACCATTTTCCAAGGCCACGACGGTGTAGAGATTGCCCAGGCCATCAACGAAGGACTCGCCAGGACAAAAGACGACGTGGAAGGTTTGCACCGGATGCTCACCGTCCCAGTAGGTGTCCAGAAGCAAAGCACCAGAGAACAAGTGCGGGCGTTCGTACAGCTTGGTGGGAACAGAAGCACAGCTGCCCAGGACCAAGACAAGCAAGAGGAGGTAGGACTTCATGCCCAAAAGATAAAGTGTAGCGTTTTATATTTTATAGCATGGGGACCACACGACAGAAGCTCATCAAGAAGCTGGATCAACTCTTCTCGATTTACATCCGCACCAAGGACGCAGACCATCGTGGTATGAATCAGTGCTATACGTGTGACAAGGTCGAGCATTGGAAGAAGATGGATGCCGGGCACTTTCAAAGCCGGGGCAAGTTTTCCACAAGGTGGGATCCACGCAATGTCAAGCCGCAGTGTAAACGCTGCAATGGCTTCCGAAGCGGCGAGCAGTTTAAGTTCGCCAGGCATTTAGACCAGGACTACGGACCAGGGACGGCAGAGAAAATAGAAACAGAAAGCAACCAGACACGCAAGTGGAGCATCCCCGAACTGCAAGAGCTTGTCAATAACTACACGCAGTACCGGAGAACAAACGGATACTAATGGTCGAATTTTATACACGTGACCCTAAACGATTACGTCTCAACACACTACACAGAAATCATCAAAGCAGCTAAACAGGTGGCCCCAAGCCATGCCGAAGACTTAGCTCACGAGGTGATTCTGCAAGTGTATGACCAAGACGCAAGGAAGGTCCAAGACTTAGTCGACACGGGTGATCTGAAGTTCTGGATAATCAAAATGATGCTCCGCAACTACAGAAGCAAGACGAGTCCCTGGCATTACAAGTACCGCAAAGACGAGATACGCCGCCGACAGTTGGCGCATTGGATAAAGGCATGGAGCGAACCAGGATCGTACGAACACCGCAGAGAGAAGATGCTGCAAACCATAGACGAAGCACTGGCCGAGGTGCCATGGTTCGACGCGGCGGTGTTTTCTATTTATTACGAGGAGGGACATAGCTTGAACAGCCTGGCAAAGAGCACAGGCATCAGCCGACACACACTCCACTCATCAATCAAGAAATGCCGTGAGCACATCAAGAAAAAAATCTAAAGGACTCGGGGATCGCGTCGCGCAGTTCACCAAGGCCACACGAATAGACAAACTGGTCAAGGCAGCTGTGGGAGAGGACTGCGGGTGCGACGAGAGGCAAGCACAACTGAACGCGATGTTCCCAAACCTCGATGTTGTGCAGATGAACCAGGAGCAGATGAAACTGTGGGAGGAGGTGATCATCCCGGCATACACGAATGACCGATTCACACCAGAAGCAAAGCAAGTTCTGTCTAAACTTTACCTCGAAACGTTCAACATCAAGTGGAAGCCATGCAGCTGCTCCGGAACCATTCGCCGGATCCACACACGGCTGAAGCGCGTATATCAAAAATCATGTCATGACTCATAGACAATTCGACTCCTACACGGACTACCCGGATGCGGTGTCCAACAACGCCAAGCGTGGCATTGACCTCAACAGCAAGGTCGGAAACAAGTGCGCGACAAGCGTCGGCAAAATCAGAGCGCAACAACTGATGAACAAGCGCCCGATCACCCTGGCTACGATTCGTCGTATGTACGCCTACCTTTCCAGGGCCGAGGTTTACTACGACGAGTCCGACACCAAGAAGTGTGGGACCATTAGCTACCTGCTGTGGGGCGGCAAGGCGGGCAAGAGATGGAGCGAAAGCAAGCTGAAGGAGCTCGGGGTCGACTTGGCTACCGTAGGGCCAAGAGGAGGCGTTAAACGAAGCAAGAAGGCACCCAAGAGTGGAACGCCCAACCCAAACCCAAAGCGCGGGAGCACTAAGAACAAACCAGGAGCCGCATCCAACACGCGAGGTGTTAAGGTTCCAGCGCAAGTGGAGAAGACACTCAAGAAGAAGAGCGACGAGTTCAACGAGAAATACAAGAAGAAGCTCGGATACGGAACCTCGGTGGCACAACTTCGGACGGTTTACCAACGCGGCGTGGGCGCTTTCCAAACTTCGCACAGCCCCAAGGTCCAAAGCAGTCAACAATGGGGGCTGGCCCGCGTCAACGCCTACCTCTACCTCATCAAGAACGGGAGACCACAGAACAAGAAGTACACCACGGACTACGACCTGTTGCCAAGCAAGCACCCCAAAAGCCCTAAGAAATGAGCGACCATAACCAGTGGACCATGACGGACATCCACGCGATCCAAAAAAACCCAGAGAACCCCAGGACCATAACAGGCGAGAAGTTCGAGAAGCTCGTCAAATCCATCCAGGAGTTCCCAGAGATGCTCCAAGCACGACCCATCGTGGTGGGGCAAGACGGAGTGGTGCTCGGTGGCAATATGCGACTGGCGGCTGCCATTGAAGCCGGACTAACAGAGGTGCCCGTCAAGACGGTCGACTGGACAGAGCAACAGCGCCAAGAGTTTGTCATCAAGGACAACCTGAGCTACGGGGAGTGGGACTTCGACATGATCGCAAATGGGTGGGACCACGAGCAGCTCCTGGATTGGGGCATGGAGGTGCCCACCTTGGAAACCGAAGAAGACGGAGAGACGGACCCAAACGAGGTGCCAGATATACCAGACGAGGCAATCACCAAATACGGAGACGTGTGGATTCTTGGCAATCACAAGCTGATGTGCGGAGATACCCTGGACCCCTTGGATTGGAACAAGCTCATGGAGGAGGACTTAGCAGACATGATTCTCACAGACCCACCCTACAACGTGGACTACGAAGGCAGCGACGGACAGAAAATCAAGAACGACAAGATGAGCGAGGCCCGCTTTGAGACGTTCCTGACAGAGGGATTCGAACGCATGAATGATCACACGCGCAAAGGAGCAGCCTGGTACGTTTGGCACGCGGACAGCGCAGGCCATATCTTCCGCAAGGCGCTACGGGATGCAGGCGTGCTCTTGAAGCAGAACCTGATATGGGTCAAAAACAGCATGACCCTTGGACGGCAAGATTACCAGTGGCAGCACGAACCATGTCTATACGGGTGGAAACCAGGAGCAGGTCACTACTTCACAGAGGACCGGAGCAACACGACCGTGCTACAACTGGGCGCAACCTGGGAAGACAGGTGGAAGAAGATAGAGAGCTACACGAAGCAACAGCTGCTGACCATGATTATTGAGTTGTTAGAGTTGCCAAGAACCGTGATCCACCACGACAAGCCCAAGAAGAACGACCTCCACCCAACGATGAAACCAGTGGAGATGTTGGTCGACATGGTCTACAACAGCACGCAGATGGGCGACTTGATCGTGGACGGATTCGTGGGATCAGGCAGTACAATCATTGCAGCCCAAAAGACAGGACGAAAGTGCTACGGCATGGAACTGGACCCCAAGTATGTGGACGTGGCCGTTAAACGATGGGAGGACTTTACAGGCAAAAAAGCAGAGCTGAAAAAGTAGAACAAATGGAACAGCAAAAAAAGAACATGATAGACGCGCTGACGCTGTCCCTTGGCATCGTGAGCACGGCATGCCAGAAGGCAGGGATTGGACGCACAACCCACTACAGATGGCTGAAGGAGGACGAGCAGTACGCCGAGGAGGTCAGACAAGTGAACGACAGGACTCTGGACTTCGCAGAGACGCACCTGCACAAGCTAATCAAAGACGGCAACCCAGCCGCGACCATTTTCTTTCTGAAGACACGAGGCAAGAGCCGGGGCTATGTTGAACGCCAGGAGATAGAGGTGGCTGAGAAGAAGCCGCTGTCTTGGTTTGGGGACGACAACAGCACGATCTCATGAGCATGACCACAGTCATCGTCATCACGATAATGAACGCGGTCTGCATCGCGTTTGGACTTTGGCTGACCAGGGAAGAATGAAACAACCTGCGACATACTACCATGTCAAGGAGAGCAAAGCCAAAATCCAAGTCCACCAAGGAGGCACACGAAGCGGAAAGACCTACTCCATCCTGACGGCACTTGTAGAGCTGTGCTACAGAAGCGAGAACGCAGGTGCGGTGATCACGATTGCACGGAAGACCTTCCCTGCCGTTCGCGCCTCAGTTATGCGGGACTTCTTCAACATCCTACACCGCGAGGACATCTACGATCCGGAGCTGCACAACAAGAGCGAAGCGACCTACCGCCTGTACGGAAACCTCGTGGAGTTCATAAGCGTGGACCAACCGCAAAAGGTCCGAGGACGCAAGAGAGAAATACTCTTCATCAACGAGGCGAACGAGCTGACCCTGGAGGACTGGAGGCAACTGGTCCTCAGAACGACGGACCGCATCATCATCGACTACAATCCAAGCGACGAGTTCCACTGGATATACGATGAGGTGATCCCGCGCCCAGATTCCGAGTTCTTCCAAACGACATACAAAGACAACCCCTACCTCGAGGACACAGTCGTCCAGGAGATTGAACGCCTCAAGGACACGGACGAGAACTACTGGAGAGTCTACGGACTGGGGGAACGAGGCTCAAGCCCGTCGGTCATCTTCCCGCAATGGGAGGAGGTGGACGGACCGCCCGACGGATCTAGGATCGTGGCGCACGGGTTGGACTGGGGCTATGCCAACGACCCCACAGCACTCATCACCGTCTACCGCAAGGGCCACGAGCTCTACCTGGAGGAGCGCATGTACAGCACGAGCCTAACCAACCCCGACATCAGCGACCAACTCAAGACACTGGACATAGGACGCGAGCTCATCATTGCAGACAGCGCAGAGCCGAAGAGCCTGGAGGAGATGCACCGACTTGGGTGGAACATTAAACCAAGCAAGAAAGGACCAGACAGCGTGCGCCAGGGCATCGACATCATGAAGCGACACAAGCTGCACATCGTCCAAGGGAGCAGCAACCTCATCAAGGAGATACGCAACTACAAATGGCAGACCGACAAGAATGGACGAAACATCAACCGACCCGTGGACACCTTCAACCACGCAATCGATGCGGTGCGCTACGTCTGCCTCAACCAACTGACAACCTCTCATTCCGGCAAGTATTATATCTCATAACAGATGGCGACAACAAAACACGAACGGATCACAGTGCCGACATGCCTCGAGGACATCACCGTGGAGCAATACCAAAAGCTCCTGGAGCTGCCCGAGGAGATGGACGACATGGACCGCCTGATGCAAAGCGTGGAGATTCTGATAGGCAAGACCCAGGACTACCTCGACCAGATGGAGCGTGCGGACTTGCTGAAAATCAGTGAGCTCGTCGCGCAAATCATGACGCAACAAGAAGCAGAGCTGCAACAGCGCATCACGATCGACGGCAAGACATACGGCTTCCACCCCAACCTGTCCAAGCTGACGGTAGGAGAGTTCGCAGACCTGGAGACGCTCTGTCAGAAAGGATACACCGACAACCTGCCGCAAATCCTGGGCATCCTTTACAGACCCATCGTGGAGGAGTACGGTGACTTCTACCGCATCGAGAACTACGACGGAGAGGACAGGAGCGAATACTTCAAACAGGCTCCCGCCTCGGTTGCGGTGAGTGCGTCCGCTTTTTTTTTGAGTATCGTGGAGAGGTTGGCCGTCGCTTTAGCCAACTATTCCGAAGCGACGAAGACGGAGGTGGATCGGCGCTCAGTGAAAAATGGGGGTGGTTTGCTACAATCGTCACTCTCTGTGGCGACGACATCACCAAGCTCCCAAACGTCGAACGAACCGAAGTGGAGGTGGCCTTTGCTTGGATGGCTTACCAACAAGACGTGGCAAGCATAGAACGACAGAAAATCAACACGCATGGTAACCATACTCGAAATCATTAAAAGGCTCGAATTCATCACCGACCAGAACCCTATGCTGCGACGGTTTGAACACGGGGTGCTGACCGAGCTCGACATCAAGAAACTCGGAGGAGCCGACTACCCGCTGCTCTTTGCAGACATCAGCAGCGCTGATATCGACCGGGGGACCATAACCTACGACGTGGACATCGTGGTGGCCGAGCTGACGGTGCCAGGACAGACGAACGCCCTGGAGCAGTACAGCAACACGCTGCGCCTGCTGCAAGACGTGGTGAACGAGTTTCAACACGCACGATCGTCCACAAGCCTCCTGAACGAAGAGACGAGTGCTACGAACCGAGACTACAGCCAACTGACAATCCAGATGCCTGTGAGCTGCGAACCATTCACGGCGCGGTTCGACAACAACCTGACCGGGTGGGTGGCAACCTTTAGCGTGACGAGCGACAACGAGAACAACCTCTGCGAAAGCCCCAGGACAGTATGAAGACGACCATAACTGTAGACGGGGTCAAGATTGAGCTGACCGAAACGATGAAAGAACTCTCCAAGCAAGGCAAGGAGATACGCCGTCGCGCACGGATCCGGCTCAAGGCACGAGACAAGGTGGTCAGCGGTAAGCTCTACGACAGCATCCAATACGAGCAAGGCATCAACAAGAAGGAGACGGAAGCCTTTCTGCGGTTCACTTTCAAAGGAGCCGAATACTGGAACTTTGTGGACCAAGGGGTACGTGGGGCCATCAGCAGCGCCAAAGCGCCTCAGTCGCCCTTCAAATACGGCTCAGGCAAAGGACCGAAGGGACTGCGAGGGGCCATCGACAAGTGGGTGGTCCGAAAGCCCGTCGGTCAAGTCCGGAATGCCCAGGGACAATTCATCCCGCGCAAGAGCCTGGTCTTCCTGATTAGCCGGAGCATTTACCAGACAGGCATCAAGCCGTCCAACTTCTTCTCCACGCCTTACGATGAGGTACGCAAGAAGAGAGCTGACAAGTTGAGCCTCGCCCTCGGCAGCGATATCGCCGAATCATTAGTCCAACAACTACAAGAAGAGATAGATGGCCGTAACAATTAACAGCGAACCAGGATCATCAGGGCTGCGATCATGCCTGCGCCCCTTGGTGTTTACACTGCGCGAAGACACCAACCAAGCACAGGATAAATTTCGCTTCGTCTTTGACGTGCTCGATGCAGACGGTACACGCATCGCACGCCTCAAATACGCACCGACAGGATCCAACAACGACAGCGCTGCCATTGACATCGCCCGCATCGTTGAGCCGCAGCTGAAAACGCAAGCCTACGACAGCACCCAAATCACAAGCGGCGTGGCCTTCATTGGCACCCAGGGCAGCGCAAAGATCCTCGGCAAGGATGAGGTCAAAAGCATTCGCAAGTTTACGGTGCAAGCAGGGTCCGAATATGCATCCGTCGCAGGCGGCCCAATCGACACCACAAGCCTGAACCAAGCCAACACCACGGTCACCGTTTGGAGAGAAGCGTTGTTCCGTGACGGTGCTCAGTACACTACAGGAAGCAGCACAGGCTATGTTGCAAGCACAGCGAGCTCTACAGCCTGGCACACACTCGCACCGATCGACACGGGAGTAACTTCGGACATCACTGGCGAGAGCCTGAACCCAATTATCAACGAGGTGCGCCAGGAGGACTATCATGTCGTGGCAATTGGGAACGACGCAGCCTGCGACTATATCCACTTCAAGGTCTTCAACACCGACGGCTCGACGGCCACAGGCTACGTGCCGCAGACGGCAACCTATGGTGGCGGGGGTGGTAGCATGGCCGACGGCAAACGTCGAATCTTCGTAGGGGCAGGCCCGGCGAACTTTGGATACGCCGGAACCATTGGCACCCTGTCCACTGTCCAGGCGGCCATCCAAGCAGGCACCTACACACACTACGATATCGTCGCGGCCAACAGCACCACAATCAACAGCACGAATAAACGCTCCAAGGTGGTGCGTATGATTAAGGTGGACCACTGCGGACGCTACGATGTGCAAAGGCTGATGTACCGCAACCGCCTCGGAGGTTGGGACTTCTTCAACTTCGCAGGGAAGAGCGTCGAGACCTTCAGAGACATCAAGCGCCAGAGCTTCGAGCGCGATCGTGGCAACTACGATGCCATCAACGCCACCACGAACTTTACCTATTACGGCTACGAAAGAGGCAAGACCGACACCAGGGTCGATGCCATCCGGGAGACACGGGTAACGACCGAGCCGATCCGCGACACCTTCCTGAACACCATTCGTGACGTGGCCTTGAGCAACGATGTGTACCTGCTGGACGGCACCAAACAAATTCCAGTCAACGTAACTGACAGCTCCTTCGTAACGCGCACCTCGGAGAACGATGGATTCTTTCGATACAGCTTCACTTTTGAACGTGCAAACAACCCCCGCCTGGCATGATTCGACTGAGCGCCAAAGACCAGAACACTGCCACGTTCACTACCCTGGATACCTCCGGCACCGAGGTGATCAGCCTGAACTACAGCGTGGCCGAACCAGGCAAAGTGATGGGACGACAGTCGCCCTACTCGGGCTCCTTCAACCTGCCCTTCACCAACACGAATGATGTCTTCTTCGCGTCCTACTTCGAGGTCGATCTTACAGACGGCAACTTCAACGCCGCCAAAAAGACCGAGGTCTACCTCTACGAAGACGGGGCGCAACTCATCTTTGGCTCCTTGCAGCTGCGTGCGGTGCGCCTAAAGGCACGGGTCTACGAGGTCAACATTGTTGGAGAGAGCGGCGACCTCTTCTCACGCCTGGGAACCAAGACCCTCGAGGACTGCTTCACAGCCGACGACGGCACCGTCGACACAGGGTACAACTTTGACCTGACTGCCACGGCAATCAAGGACAGCCAAGACCTGAGCAACGACATCACGGACGGATCAGAAGGAGCAGGTGTAGTGGTGGTGCCCATCATTGACCACGGCCTTATGGACGGAAACAGTCCGTTTTGGTCCGATAACGCGAGCCAATCTGGTCTGACGAGCAGCACCGACCCATGCCCACTTGCAGGGCACGACTTCAAGCCTGCCATCAACATCGACCACCTGTTTCGCAAGATTGTCAACCAGGCGGGGTTTCAGATTCAGTCGACGTTTATGACGAGCACTGATTGGACCGACTTGTACATGACCCTGAGCGATCACACGGAGCGCCATGCCGCGCCATTCAACCAGGGTTTTCGCATCCGCAAGAACAACACGCAAAACTTGGGCGTTACCGTTGTGCCTTTGACGTTCCAAGATTCCACGAGCACAGGATTCTACAACCCAGGCGTGACCCCATTCTGGCAGAACAGCACAACACCGCACCACTTCCTGCCGCAGGTCGCAGGGGACTACACCCTGGAGGTTAACCTCAAGATAAACGCAACGGAAAACGCGCCGCAAATCCAAACCTGCTACATCATCCAAAACGGGGTGGAGCTTGCCACAAGTCAAACGGTGTTCCTCGGCGCTTCGCAGTTAAGTGATCCAACAGCGGTGGTGCATTCGTTCACGAGGACGATAACCTGCCAAGCCGGTCTCGCCGTTACCATTGAGGCCCGAAGCGCGGGGATGGCACTTGGACCGAACCAAGACCCGCCCGATGGCTGTCAGGTTAAGGCAGGGTCCACGGTGCGCCTGCTGGGCATAACCGAAGCCTTCGACCAGAAGTGCCTGGTGCCCAAGTGCATGCCACCAATCCAACAGAAGGCGTTTGTAAAAGACCTTGCCCAAAGGTTCAACTTGGTCATTGCGAGCGAAGAGGAGTCCCCCGGCACGCTCATAATCGAACCCTACAACGATTGGATTACAGCAGGCAGAACAGCCGGATCCATCGACTGGAGCGACAAGCTGGATGTAAGCAAAGAGCAACACGTACGGCCTACCTCACACCTGCGCAGCAAGCGCCTGGAGTTTTCAGATAAGGAAGCCCCAGACGTGCTCAACAAGTATGTCCAGGACTCCACAGGCGCAACTTTTAACGCGTTCAACCGAACGATTGCCGATGACTTCGCAACAGGTGAGACCAAGAACGATCCCATCTTTGCTCCGTTCCATACGACGACGGTGATGACCCTGGCAGGGGACCCCTACACCGACACTCCAGCCCTGCCCATTGCACGATTCTATGCCCTAAACGAGGACGGCACGACCAAGTTTGAAGCAGGGCCGCCGCGCCTGTTCTACTTCTCACAGTTAGTTTCCGGGCTTTTTCCTTCCCTGTTCATTGATGGTGTGGAGATTACAGCGCCACGGATGGCTCTGCCTTTCACAACGAGCGTTAACTCCGACGCATTGCAAGCCACATCTCGCATGCTCAGTTGGAACACCACTGCCCTCCCCTTCAACTACGGAGGATTTGTGTATGGAAGCGAGATGCCAACACGGGGCTACTTTGAGGAATACTGGCGTGAATACTTCGCGTGCATCTACAGCGACGAAGCACGGGAATACACGGCATACTTCTACTTGCGACCAGACGACATCCGGCGGCTGGCCTTCAACAGACCAATCACCGTCCAAGGCCACCGCTACAGGCTGACCAAAGTGGAGAACTATCAAGCAGGGGCAAACACAGTCACCAAATGCACGTTCCTCCGAGACATCCAGGACCTGAACTTTGGCGAATGCGACGCAGTGCTTCAGAGCCAAAACTTGGATGGCACCACGACGTGGATCCAGGGAGGCTCGACGACAAGCGACCCCGGATACTTCTGCTGCGTGGACCAGGGGTTTTTCTACGACAACACAACCAACGAGTGCGTGTGGATTGACCCCAACCTCGACACCGTGACACCCACAGGTGATGACGGCACCACTGTAATAGGCGGTGACGGCGGCGACACAGGAACGGACAGCACAGACGGTTTCACCAACGGCATGCCACCGGGCGGTCACGGCACCAACCCCGTACCCGAGCTACCCCTGCCCACAGCACAAACGCGGCGCGAGGTTACCTTTCTACAGGACGGCGGGTACATCGTCCACGACACCTTTCGGCTTTTCACACAGACCACTGACAACAGAGCGGAAGTTGCGAGCAGTCCAGGACGGCGACCAGACCTGAACCGCATCATGGTGCCAAACGGATTCGAGGCAAGCATCGAAATCGAAGCACGATCTGTGCAGGTGGATGGAACAGCAGGGACCAGGGGCGACGTTAGTAGCCAACAGTTCCGTGGCACGCTAAAAGGCGACACACGATTCGTCTCAATTGGAGCAGTAAGTGGAGTGGCACGAGACGACGGGTCGGTGGGCAGCCGCACCGTGAGCGGGTCTTTTGCGAGGATTAGCCCTGACTTTCAAATTAGCTGCACAGGCGAGACGGACAAGACCCTGGAGTGGACGCTCGACATTACCCTCGTCCGCATCTTTAACGCTGCCGTCCTGTTGCGACCCAACGCCCTTCTGTTAGAAAACGGACGACCCCTGCGCAGCGAGCTCGGAATTTTCATATCAGACGAAACATGACCAAGAGACAACTCGACAACGTCGGTAAGGCCATACCAACAGCCATCGAAATCACACGCAAGTACAAGATCTACGGCCATCCAGATCTGGGTGTTTTATATGGTTACTATGAGTGGGGCACCGAAAGCGCATGGCGCAAAGCCCTGAAAGGAATACTGAATGGCACAAGACGTTGACATCACATTGCGGCTCAAGGGCGTGGAAAACGTCAAAAAGGGCTTGGCTGAAAACAAAAAAGAAGCCGAGGGGCTTGGCTCGGCCGTTAACAGCTTGACAGATAAATTCGATGACTTGACAGGCGGTGCCGTGTCAGGCTTCAAAGAAGCAGCACGCGGAGTCAAGACATTCATCAAAGGACTGAAGCTGACCAGAGCCGCCGTCATTGCGACAGGCATCGGCGCTCTCGTGGTTGGAGTGACGGCCCTGGTTGCCGCCTTTACCAAGACCAGGAAAGGAGCACGCATGCTCAAGGTTGCCTTTGCTGCCATCGGAGCAGTTGCTGAACAGATTACAGCACGACTCCAAGCACTCGGTGGATTCATAGTAAACATCTTTAGCAAGGGACCAAGGGCAGCTGTGCAAGGCTTCAAGGACGACATGGACGCATTGCCAGACAGCATCGGCAAAGCAGTCAAGAAGAGCATGGAGCTCGAGAAGGCAACCCAAGCGCTCACCGATCGTCAACGGGAGCTCACCGTGCAACGCGCTAAAGAC
>TARA_R100000426_G_scaffold25913_1_pt1 | contig 12476 bp, 21 predicted proteins | sample TARA_R100000426 | Tara Oceans TARA_R100000426 (sample SAMEA2620421) | marine metagenome | biome: marine biome (ENVO:00000447); feature: surface water layer (ENVO:00002042); material: "saline water (ENVO:00002010), including plankton (ENVO:xxxxxxxx)" | depth 5 m
TTCGTTTCTCAATAGTGTATATGGCCACTCAACCATTGGAATAGGGGACAGTTTAATTTAATACACAGGTAAACTGCCAAAGACTGTGGGTTGTCGGTCAATGCTTTTGCTCTAATAATTTAGGGCAAACATGAGTATTGAAATAAGAATCCGACATAGACTCAAAGCCACAAAGTATGCAAGTATAAATTACTTTCATTTTTCTTCACTCCATAAATTCATACTGCTACCACAATTGATACATTGTTCTTTTTCTTCACTAAATGTTAATTGTCTGCAAGATATACATTCAATCATTCTTCTTCACTCCTAAATTGGTTTCTTGCATTTCTTGTTTTGCTAACTATCTCAATATCGCACTCGCTTTTTGAACTGTTAATACATTCAAAGTTACAATTGATAGTAGGCGTAGGCAATTCTACAACGAAGGTTTCTAGTGCTTCTTCTACTCTTGCTTGAATAAAACCCATAGCAGAGTTAGGTATTTCAGTTAGCACTTTTTCAATATCAGTATTTCTCATTACTGATTCAGCAGAATACTCTAATGAAAAATCTAAATCAAAAGACTTGCTATAAGTATGAAACCAAACTGAAACAGTCATAGATATTCCGTCACCATAATCAAAAACAATCTCATGATTAGATGGTATAGTATGCTTTAGCCCATTAGCGAGAGGGTCGCCAAATACTAACCTTCTTTCAGTAGGTAGAATCATCTCTTCGACATCTCCAATAATAGATTCTACTTTAACAGACATATTTGGATATAGGTCACGCATAACATTTACTACGGCATTTGCTGAATGCCTCCACTCTAGGGGATTACCTTGAGGTGTATTTTCGTCTAGCATTATTTGATATACATACTTCTTATCTTGTTTGGTATGAATACCGTAATACTCGATATCTCTATCCTCATTACAGGTAGTAAAGATTTGATTATCTTTTAGGTAGTTATAGAATAATGCTTTGTCATTATCTGTAAAGGATTCTCCAATACTATAGGTCAAGTTAAATGTTCGTCTATATGTTACCGACATGGTAGTGTATCTAGCCGTTTGTTTAAGGTAATCGTATTCCAAAGGAATCCTCTTACCATATGGTAATGCTTTGCATTACTTAAAATCGAGTAAAAATAAAAAAAAGCGTCGGGAGACTAGAGTATTTCATCTAGTCTCCCGATAGGGGCGACGAGTGGTAGTGAATCTAATCACTCTTCTTTGGCAACCTCCGAGTTACTAACTTTTAGAGGTGGTGCTGTGACAATAGGTAATCCATCGTCATCTGCTCCGCTAAATCTGCCTTCTTTGAATGCTGTAACCATGTTACGCATACAATGATTTTCAACATAAGTTGCTATATCATTAATGGTTTCATAGTTACCGCCTCTTCGACCTAATCCCATGTAGAATGTGTTTAGTAGTATAGTTATGACATTAGTAGGCAACGATACAAATGCATCTGTTACTTGAGTCATCGCAGTCTCGGCAATAACCTGTAAATCGGTAGGCAAGACTGAATCTCGTCCAATTCTCGCTTTTGGGAAATCATCCCATCTTTTGCCGTTATCTCGAAGAACTCCCCAACAAAGCGTTAGTTCGTCTTGCTTTTCTTCATCAGTAAAATCATCATCATCTACAACTGAATCACCTAATTCAAGTTGCATCTTAATGATATTACCTCGCTTTCCTCTTTTTTCCTTTGCCAACCAAGCGTGAACTTGAGATGACAGTTTCATCCAATTCTCTATCTTCATTTTTTCAACTCCTTATTTGAGTCACTACCACTCGAAGCACTAATAGTATGGGTGGTTCTATCATAAGTTCAAGGTATGCAAAGCAACCATATGGTTGTGCTACTTTGTCTAAGCGGGGAGGTGAGGGGCTAAAAAAATTAAAAAAAATAAAAAAAAGAATGCGGGAGAACCGAAATTAATCAGTTCTCCCGCAGGGGGCGACAGAGGGAACTAGCGAGAATCACTCATTAGACTCCTCTAATTTGGCATTAGCGGCCTCTTTCTCCTCTTTGGTTGGTGGTGGGGTCATTTGTGGTAGTTCGTTCTTAATTACCCAGTCACCGTTCTTGTCGAGTATTGCTCGACCATCATCAATTGATGCCTCCATGTTTCTAACGGCTACATCTACTAGATAGTTCGCAACGGCTTCAAAGTTTGAATAAACTCCACCAGTGCGACCATGAGGTAGATAATAATTGCAGAACATAGCCTGTAGTTCAGTAGGGATTGCCAATAAAGCACTCAAGTATGATTGGGAAGAAGTAGTCATTGTAACCCGTAGATTTGTAGGGTATTTGTCGTCCCTCCCCATTCTCGCTTTGGGGAATGGTGGTGCGTCCTCCACTTTATCGTTGAAATACTTACCATTCTTACCGATAGTTTCCCAACAAAGTTTTCTTTCATCATCATCGGCTGTGTCATCTAGACCCAGTTCAATGTTAGTGGTTATTTGGTCAAGTCTTGCTTTATTCTTGCGAACACTTGTAACCGAATCCGGTAAAGACTTAATCCAAGCCTCGACCTTCGCTGTGTTGTCCATAAATCTTGCTTCTTGCATTTTTTTCACTCCTATGTTATGAGTTTGCTTCTAGTTCCCTCTGAAGCACTGATAGTATGAGTGGTTGCTTTAGGGTTGTCGCTCTCCAAAGTATCGCTATGACCATATGGTTGTGGGGTTAAGTCCCTTTAAACATAGAGATGTCCTAAATCAAAACACCTTACCTTCCAAAAATAGGTGTTATTTTCATTCTCTAAATATCAGCCTCTTATTGATACTCATTCTCAATTGAACTTATATGAATTAGTATTTTATTATTGTATATTATATTATTATATAATATAGGATAAATAATCGAGGGTGTTTTTCCTGCTTCCGAAGTCCGCATCGCAATCTTTCAAAGTTGGTGGATTCGTCCGGAAGTCAAAAATAGGCCGGACAGGACATATCAAAAGCATAATGGCATAGTTATGTATCATTATTATATTATTTTAATAATACATCCTATATCCGATACATCCGGTATAGTATATAGCATTCTATAGTCAAAAAAACCCTAGAGAGTAGTAGTAGTAGAGAGAGGGGTAAGTCCGGACAGGACAGGACGAAAAATATTGCAGGTTTGACCTCATTATGAATAGGTTATGTTACATAACCCTTCGTCCGGTAATCGGACACATTTTCCGGACACATATCTAAACCGGATGAATTAGCAATTTTACCTTTTGATTTAGTTTATCTAACACAATATATTTTAACCGTTTTTATTTTTATCAATAATGTCTATAATTGATGATAGACGAAATATGTTGATAAATAGCGTTATTTAAATAGTGGTGGCTTTTATCTCGTTACATGCCTAAAGTTAAGAATGCCGAAGAGGAGAGAGTTAATAAACAAAGTTCAGAGAATGTCGAATGGGAATCATTAGTGTATGATGCTAGGGAGTTCATGAAAGACGCTGAACTTCCCAAGTCAATCACGAAAATAGTAGAGATGAATATAGAGTTGGGTAATTCTATTGTAGAAGAGAGAAATGTCGCTATGAAAAGTATCAAAGACATGCTAAAGAATAGAAATGGAACACCTTTCCGTAGAGGATTAAAGTCAAGACATCCAGCATATGCTAGAATATCAATAGATTCAATATGTGAAGATGCGACAGATGATTATTCCACCTTCTACAACAGCCGACCATATTACAAGAATATTCTAAAGAAACATCAAAAGAGTGGTGGAGGCAACTATGATGGGGTAGAGGATTTCTCAAGAGTTATGGTAAAGCGTCTAAGGGACACCCTCAACACTATGATAGATGATGGTGATTGGGATGGTAAAATAGAATCACTTTATTGATTTCTTAGGGATATAGATTTAGTGAAACATTGTTCGTTGTTTCAAACAATGTTCGACCCTCGATATGTGGGGGTTATAAAGCAACGGTGGCCTCCATGAGTGGCTCAAGTGGGTATGTGCAAGCCGTGACACATAAACGGTTTAATCAAATCATTTGAATCAAGAAACTTTAGTGACGACAGGGGCGACAAAGAAGTATTACGGTTTGGTTAATTCCAAATGCGGTAGTCGTCACTAAGGTTTCAACACAATAAAGGAAAGTGAAAAAATGATAACAGGAACACAAGAACAGGAAGAAATATGGTATGAAATAGAAAATGGTGAAAGTCATGTAATGGTAAATGCCGGTGCAGGAGCAGGAAAGACATTCACTATCGTTGAAGGAGCAAACAGAATATATGGTCAAAAGGCCGCCTTCTTAGCATTCAACAAATCTATCGCAACAGAACTACAAAAGAAACTGCCGGAAGAAGTCGAAGCAAAGACATTTCACGCATTTGGATTTGCGGCAATTAGAAAAGCAGGTATCAAAACTAGAGTAAATAATTACAAACTAACTAACATCATTCGTGAGTTGCTAGGTAAAGATTTCAATGTAACACCTTTGAAGAAACTAGTATCACTAGTCAAGGGTTCAATGATTGACGGCAAAGATGTCAAATCAATTCTTGGTTTGATTGATGAATACAATATTAATTTCAATTCAGACAGAGAAGAAACTCTATCAATAGAGTCTATTCCTGCTATCCTGAATATGTGCAGAACACAAACAGGAACAATTGATTTCGATGATATGATTTGGTTGCCTTTGGTAAATGAATATCCTCTACCTCATTATGATGTAATGTTTGTAGATGAAGCACAAGATTTCAATGAAGCACAAAGAGAACTTATTTCTCGCTGTGTCAATGGTGGTCGGTGTATTATTGTTGGAGATAAAAATCAAGCAATCTACGGTTTTCGAGGAGCAGATTCTAATTCAATGGCTATGTTTAGAGACAGGCTAGTTAAGAAAGGCGAAAGAGAAGTAAAAGATTTCTCACTAAGTATTACATGGAGATGTCCTACATCAGTAGTTGCAGAAGCAAACAGATATGTCAAAGAGTTCTATGCTCATGATGATGCTGAGGTGGGTAGTGTAAATGAATTTGCACCATTTAATCCTCAAAGAAATGATATGGTTCTATGCCGATACAATGCTCCACTAGTTAGCGCATTTTATGATTTAATTAGTCAAGGTAAATCAGCCTATATTCTAGGCCGAGATATGACTAAAGGTTTAATCAACGCTGTTGAGAAAGTAACAAAGAATCATCAAATGGGTAGTGATGAGTTTTGGACTCTATATCTATCCGACTTTAACTATAACTACAACAAACTTATGCAACAGGAAAAGAAGTCTAAGGCTCTTGCTCTAGAGGATAAGAAAGACTGTATCAGTATCTTTGCTCACAAGGCAAAAACTGTTGGTGGTATTATCGAAGAAATCAAAAGAGTATTCGATGGTAATGATGAAGGGGAGATTATGCTCTCAACTGTTCACAAAGCAAAAGGTCTAGAAGCAGACAATGTTTATCTTCTAGCAACTGATAGAATGCCTCATCCATTAGGAGGTCAAGAGGAGAATAACATTTGCTATGTAGCAATAACGAGAGCAAAGAAAAACCTATTTTATGTAGGTGAAAAACCAAAGAGGGTGTGAAAATATGAGAAGAGAATTATCAAACGGAAGATGGGATAGAGTTCTAAAAAGAAGAATGGTAGAATTATCAGTAGCAGATAATTACGACGATGCTAAACATGAATGGATAGCAACTGGTAATGTTTGGTGGAGTGGTAATGGAGAAATACCCGACTGGGTTAGAAATACAGGACATCAAAACTATTGTCTTTGTGGTCATGGTATTGTTTATCATTTCCATATCAAGAATACAGAAAATGGTAATGAAGATGTAGTCGGTAGCGACCACATTAATTCTTATCTAATCATTAGACAGATTGCTCAAGAACTAAAAATTGACACTAATGAAGTAACAGATGAACAAGTTGCTGAGTGGATTAAGGTTAGAGTTGGTTCTATGAAAGCAGAAGCATGGTGGGCTGAAAATGGTGAAATGTTTGAAGAGAGATTTAACTTTGTCAAGGAATATGATTTGTGGAATAACACAAGAAGAACAGATTGGTATTGGGATGCTTCTTTAGAAATGACTAGACCTAGATTAGCCCTGCGTAAGAAAGGTAGTGGAACATTTGGAAACCATGATTATAAAATGGCTTCTGTCGTTTGGAGATGGAATCATCCTAATAATCCTAAGAATCAACAAAGAGTTCACGGCTATCCCAACAAGAAACTAATGATGGACATCAACTGGTTATTTATGAGAGAGAAAGATAACATTCTAGAGTTTATGGAGACTCAAAGAAAACTTGAAGAAAAGAAAGCCGAGATTGCTGAAAAGAGAAGATTAGAGTTGGAAAGAAGAGAAGCGGCAAGACTAGAAGCACAAAGAAAGTGGGAAGAAGAAAGACCTGCTAGAGAAGCCGCAGAAGCCGCTAGAAAAGAACAACAAAGACTACAGAGAGAAAAGTGGGAACTGGAGCAAAAGAGATTAGATGCTATAAAGAAGCGAGAGGAGATATCGAATCTAAAATCTAAAGATGAAAACTTTGAAGAGATGTGTTCCTATTATGGCATACAGCCCTTTGGTATAGATAGTGCTAAAAATGACTGGGAGCGAACTTTCCTAAGTAGTATAAAATCACAGATGAGTAATAAAAAGGAATTGACTCAACCGCAACTAACTACGCTCAAAAGAGTATTGACTTCAAAACCAACTGAAAAACAAATCAAGTTCTTGATTGATTTAGGCTACGAAGATGTTGATTCTATTAAGTCCAAGAATCAGGCTTCTAAGGTAATTAGTCGCCTATTAGAAAGTCGTAAGGACTGAACTAGAATGGGGTTTTTTGAGAGTAATGAATAGCGAATCCTAATACACCTTATCATAGGTTACTTTCACTAGCCTGCTATTCCCCCCATTGGAGTTGATATTATGTTCAATTGGCTTAAGCAGTTCTTTGTAAAAGAACGAAAAGAACAAATTCCTAAATGTTACAAGTGTGGATTGGTGGCATCCACAATGGTATTTATGGAATTCAAAACTATGGAACTAGAACAAATAGAAGAGAGTATTCTAGTTCAACTTTGTAATCATTGTCATAAAGAATTATTTATTTTGTATGACAAAGACTACATCCCACCACTAATAAAGGAGGAAAAATAAATGTTAAAATTAATAGGAGATATAATAGCAATGACAATGTTAGTATTGTTTTGTATAGCAATACTACCAATAATAATAATACTGTTACCGTTTGGATGGGCGGCAAACTAACGGGGATGATTGATTGAAATTAAAACAAATAATACCCAAACATAAACAGTTTCAATTTAAGCCCGAATATCTAGAAAGAAGCGTAGATATGGAACAAAGAAGAATAGAGATATTCAAAAAACTAGTTGCTGTAAATTACAGCCACGCAAAAGCATATGAAATATCAAAAAGGAGAATGAAAATATGAAAATAGAACAAGAATTTGGAAATACAATATATAATGATGGAACAATTGCTATGAAAGTAAAATACATTTTTGATGATGTAGTATCTATGATGCTATTCTTCAAAGATGATATCTGGTATAATAGACAGCCAAATGATGGTAACAATTGGGAGGTTTATAGAGATGAACTAACTATAGTCTGCACTACCTATGTTAAAGCATTAGACCATTATAATAAACTAATAGAAGGTGAAGAAGAATGAGCGATATAATATTATGGGATATAACTTTTGAAGTAGATGGTAAATTTTACACCACTAAAAGAGGAGTAGACCATTCAGTATTCTGCGATTGTGTAGATATGGATGATTTAGTATTAATAGAAGGTGAGGAAGAATGAGTAATTATCCTGATAATATGTGCTTTGGGGCATTAGACGACCATTTAGACCCTATCTTAGAATGTTGCGAGCGCAGAGCGTCAGAATGTGAGTGTGAGGAAGAATGAATATATTTGCATTATCAAGATGTCCCATTGAATCAACTGTTCAAATGATAGACAAGCACATAGTTAAGATGCCAACGGAAACTTGCCAAATGCTACATACAAATGCTTTGTTTAATGAGTTTGTAGACTTATTTGGTTATGAACCTAGCCTAAAAAGACTAAAGCAATATCACACTGAAACAGATTCTATACTAATGAAACCTGCCATGCTTAATCATCCTAGCACCATTTGGGCTAGACAAAGTGTTCACAATACTCTTTGGCTTTATCAGCATGGTATGGCTCTTTGTGAAGAATATACCTTTAGATATGGTAAAGTGCATGGAACTTATCAAAGAATGCTACAAACGCCTATGGAATTCGATGCGACCACCTTTTTAGCAACACCCGTTCATATTGCCATGTTTGATGTTTACCGATTAGATAGAGATGACTATCCCCATCTAAGTGATTGGGATTTTGTTATCAAAAGTTATCAGCACTATTACTTAGAAGCAAAATGGTCTTTTGCTAACTGGAAATCAAGAGATATTCCTAGTTGGTGGCCTAAAGACCACATAGCAAAGAAATATGCCCCTGTTAGAGAGGCATATCAAAGAAAAATAGACGAATATAGGAGGAATGCGCTTGAGAACTTGTGAGATATGTGAAGGAAAAGGATGGTATTTAGAATCAGACCCCGTTTACGAATGTATGGTAAAGGAGGAATGTCTTGATTGTAAATATCACGATATGTATAGAGAAGATATAACAGAACATCTATACAAATTATTTAGAGATGTTAGTCCGGTTAAAGTTGCCATGCTACTTGCTGAATTTATCGTGAATTCAGTTGATGCCAACCCAAAGGACAACCTAAACAGACTGGATGAGATAGTTATGTCTAAGAATACTAGAGGTATTATGCTTCTAGGAAAAGGATATGCCAATGCTCTAAAGGAGGAATAAATATGGAAGTAGAATATAGAATAATAAATTCGGCAGAGATGCCACCAATAATAATAAGCCAAACTGAAAACGACAACCCCAAGATTGTGATTAACTCATATCATAAGATATGGATTAGCCTATACCGTAAAACTATATCCGGTATAGTTCACAGCCTACAAGATAAGATGGATGAACTTTTGACATCCTTCTTAGTAGAACAGAGACAGTTTGAAAAAGATGACCAAGATTTTATGAACAGTAATTCGACAGGTGATTTAGAATGACAGGAGATATGCCCCACCATACCTTTTGGTATAGTTTAAATAGTGGAGAGAAAGAAAGAAAAATACAGGAGATGAAAATATGATTAAGTTAAGAATAATGAATGATACCGGACACACAGATTTGATGTTAGAAGCAAGTAGCGTGATTGAGCAGATAGAAACTCATCCTACCCATTGGTGTTTTATTGATGGAGAAATGGTAGCGAGAGAAGATATTGCAGAGATTAACTGGGAAACTGTTGAGACAGTAGACCTAGTAAATGCTATCGTTGGAGGAAACCTTTGAATTAAATTCTTCGTTCTTTCCCCTTAGAGGGGCAGAGCCATATTGGGGCGTGGCTCTGTCCCTCACAAAACGATAGGTTTATGTTCCTTATCCTATTCAAAATCAAATATGAATGATGAGCAAATAGTTGCACAGTCTTTCGAGGAACTAAGAAAAATGATTCATACTGATAGATTAACTCAAAAAGAAGTTAATAGAGGTATGAAGATAATTACAACTTTAGAGAAGTTGTTTAGATTAAAGGAGGTCTAGTAGTGCCTAGCCTCGTTAAAAAATATGATGAAGCACTGAATATCATGTTGTTTATAATGAGAGACTTCTCAGTTGATAGCAAGATAATTATGAGAAATTCAATCAAAGTAATTGATGAATTTGATGACATATTCGATACGGATTCGAGCAAGATATCCGCACTATACTACGATTTTTGTAGACTTGATGAATTGTATAACATAGAAGAAGCAGTAGAAATAGGTTTTAAAAAATTTCTAATTAAATCTGTAAAAGAAACTAAATCTATGTTAGACTATCATAACTACAACTGTAAATCGGAATGTATGATTTGTAAGACTAAAAAGAAAATGGAAGGTGAGTTAATTGAAAGAAAAAGACCCAAAATATCAACAAAGCACAAGAAATAAAAAAATAGCAACAAGATGTAGGGTTTGTGGTAAGCAACTTACCAATATAATAGAAATAGAAAACGAGTGTCACATTATTTGTGACAAAGATAATAAAAATGTATATATGATGTGATAATATGAATGAAGAAAAAGAAAGAGAAGTAATAATACAAATACCAACAGTAGATGATAGTAGTGATATGTATGGTAGTTTTAAAATTACATGGACAGGCCACCGCCGCCATGAATGGGGAAATAGAATACTAAGTGTTAGAAATAATACAGCAAAAGACCCCATACTACATGCAGTTAGAGGCTATTTTAAGGAACAGTTAGGCAAAAACCGTCTAAAAAATAAAAAAGAAATGGACTTTAGTATAGGCTCTGTTCCTATTTTATTAGAAGGTTCTAGTAGATATTATATGAATGGCAAAGCGGTAAGTTTCAATCACATGCTTAGTGTTCTTGCTAGAGTAGCAATCAAGTCTATTTGGACTGATGACACAATACAGTTACAGAGAACACTGTTAAGGTCGTTAAATATATCTGAGGATGTAAGATATGTATTAGAGAACAGGATGCCCTATAATTTCTACAAAGATTTTGAAAGAGTAGAGGTTAGGCTAAATGTTCAACAAATAGGCTTTGATGAATATGCAATAGAGGTCAGCGATGGTATTTGGGGAACAATGAATGGAAAAGAGATAACATCATTCTGTTCTTTCTTTCTACACGGAAAGAAAACAGGAAAGTGGAAATTTTGCTCACCTAATAAGTTGTTTTTACAAACCGTTGGTAGAAAGCCAACGAATTCAGAACTTGAACTAATGATTCCTTTCTTAGAGCAAAATAGAACCAAAGATTTGATTGAACAAAGAGCGCAAAAATTAGTCCAAGATATGGTAAAGCAATTCTCTGATAGAATTACTCTTGTTTACAAAGATTCTGTTAGCCCAAAGACCGATGGTAAACTAGACGGCATGATAGTTAGAGGTAAAGGTTACGATTGGTATATTAGGGATAACGGAAACTCTAGCGGAACACAAAGAGTATCTACATATGTATTAGGAACTAAAATCGAATATGAATATAAAGACGATAATGACGAAGATGCAGTAGAAACAAGGTCTAATGATTGGAAAGGGCCGATTTGTATAGATAACGCCACTAATGATGCTCCATTAGGAGACCAAATGTGTGCAAGAGCATTTGCCGCATTAAATGATATTATGATGTTAAAGAGAGTAAGCACCATTAGGGGCTATATTAGAGATGTAGAGGAAAACTCTGTCAGACTCAAAGACACTGCTTTTGAATTGGAGAGATTATATGACAAGCAACTACACTTATACTTGTGAGGAATGTTCTAGTAAATCAGTATCTTTTAACGAAAGACTAGGAGAAATGACCTGTGATGAATGTGGCTTAGTTATAATAACCGAACTCTTTGAAGAGACGGTTCTTCCTGTGGATAAGAAAGGCGATATTGTTCATTCTCCGGATAGAGGTAAATTAGGCTCTGTCATTAACGGTAAATTAGGTAAAGTCGCAAAACACCATCATGCTAAATCGAATTACTCTTCCTACATCATGAGAGGATTATCTTTTTGTAAAATACTTTTAGCAAACTTTACTTCTAGTAGTTCAATAAGAGATAGATGCGAAGAAATATACATTACGCTATATCGAAAAAATATTATCAATAGGTCATCTTACGAGGATAGAGCCTGTGCTATTGTATATTACTGTCTATTAGAAAATAATACGCCTGTAAAATATGCAGATGTTTGCTCTATAGAGTTTCAAAGCGATAAATCTAAAGTAATTAAATTAGTTAAGAAAATCAAAAAGACTTTTGGTAAAGTGACTAAACCAATAGATTACCGCTATGAAATAGAAAGAGTAGCAGTTCAAGTTCTAAACAATGTGGGGTTTGTTCAACAATGCTTAGACATACATGATTATTTTCAGCCAATAATAAACGAAAGTAATTACAATATTCCCACTAGTTATCCAGTGGCAATCGCTTGGATAGCAACTAATGTTAATTGTAGAACTGATGTAACTGCTAGTATGATAAGTAGGAACTGTAACATATCTAGATGGTCTATTAGAAACACGACTAATAGACTACTTGAGTTAATAGGAAAAAAAGAAGTAAAAGAAATAAGAGGAAAGGAATTAAAATGAATGATGGAATAAATGAAGAATGGATTGAATACTATGTGTATTTAGAAGAATTACGGCAAAGTGGAGTAACCAATATGTTTGGTTCTGCTCCATATTTGAGAGAGGAGTTTGGCATAGGTCGAAGAGAATCAATAAGGATTGTAGCAAACTGGATGGATAACTACGAAGAATTGATAGAAAAAGGAATAATTAGTAGAGGTGAATAAATATGAAAGATAAATTACAA
>TARA_R100000426_G_scaffold23356_1_pt1 | contig 12287 bp, 34 predicted proteins | sample TARA_R100000426 | Tara Oceans TARA_R100000426 (sample SAMEA2620421) | marine metagenome | biome: marine biome (ENVO:00000447); feature: surface water layer (ENVO:00002042); material: "saline water (ENVO:00002010), including plankton (ENVO:xxxxxxxx)" | depth 5 m
CAGACCCACACTTGAAATGGAATAGGGGAGACTTATTCCGCTACCGCAACCATCTGTCGATTCACACTGATGTAGATGGTGTGATAGGCATCATTATCAAACAAGAGAACAAAAAACAATACAAAGCCCGTGTCGGTCACAAGACCCTATGGGTTAACTTACACAATATGGAGAAACTATGTTAGAAATAGGAACACTGGTTAAGTGCAAATACGACGGCTCCATTGGCTTGATAACAAAGATCATGGAAGATCCCTCTTACTATCCTTATTGGATCGAATGGAACGATGGTTCCGCAGGTGATTTCTATGATGTTCACTTTGAGGTATTATCATGATTGAGATTGGAGACCTTGTAGCATGGGACTGTCCATTTGAAAAGATCACCATACACGGTGTTGTTGCCGACATCATCCACATTGGCGGTCGAATCATTGTAGTAAACTTTGGAGATTATCAGGATCTCATATTTGACGAAATAAAACTAAGGAAGATAGCATGACCCACTACCCTATTGGTACTCTAGTGCGCCACCGCCACTTTATCACACGTTCACTGGGCATAGTCAAGTCTGTGGACACATCATACACGAAGGTTCTCATGACCGTCGCATGGTTCTCCTCTTTGGAGGAGTCTATGGACGAAATGTGGGAACTCATAAGCATCGAGGAGATCAACAATGACTAACAGTTTTAACAAAGGCGACCTTATTCACAACGAAAAGTTCGATGAATATGCCGTATTTTTAGGCAATAACCCCATATACGTGGGGTGGATAGAGGTTCTCATGCTCCGCACAGGCGAGAAAATGAGCGTACACGATTACATATGGGAGTTAGTATGATAGATTTAGGAACATTGGTAAAATGGCGTGATGGAAGTATAGGAATGGTTATCTCGATCCACCAAACCAACGGATGCAACACATGTTCATACGGGATCAAGTGGTTCGACGACGGATCGCAGGGTGTCTTGTCGGCTTGGCAATTTGAGGTGGTAGCATGATAGAGGTAGGAGATTTAGTCAGAGCGAAACACTGGGAGAGCCGCTATTTTGCGCTTGTTGTACGCATCAGGAGAACAGGACTCATATGCAGTGTGGCGATAAATGGCGACCTCGATCACATAGTGGATCTAAATATAAAAGACTTGGAGGTATTGTGATAAAAGTCGGAGACATGGTAGGATTCGAGTATCGAAACGAGCACCACCTCGCTATAATCATCGAGGATCTTGGTGCAGGCTACCCCTATGGACGATACACAGGTCTGCTAGTTGGATCTGATGGAGATTTGATACCTCTCGATGCTGAAGATTTAACGGTGCTAGCGAACAGATTTCAGCTCGAATCATGGGAAAAGAAAAAAAAGTTAAGAAAAATACTTGACAAATCTAAACCAACGTGATACGTTATCTACACTAAACACAAAACCCCCACAAAATGGAGAACATATGAAAATATATGAACAACGAAACCAAAAACGAGATATACAGTGTGGCTACTGTTGGCATAATGGTCACAACAAGCGCAACTGTCCAGCCATGAGGGCACACTGGGAGGGCAACCCACAAGTCCACGAGACTTTTGATGCAGAAAGTGTGACTGGTGTGGACAGGACAATGTTCCCATCCCACTACCAATCCTATGGATGGATTGACGATCAAGCAAAACTACACTTCCGTAATCACTGGCGATACATGAAGAATCGCTTTGCTACCAAGACAGCGACAAAGCCAAAGAAACGCAAGAAACCAAAGTGCGGATTCTGTGGCTCTACCGCTCACAACCGTCGCAACTGCAATAAGTTGAAGAACTTCATTTATGTTATGAATGAGACCAACAAAGGCTATCGTGCCGCTTATTACGACAGGTTCGTGGAGGGCATGGGCTTAGGTGCTGGGGCACTCCTATCTGTTCGTGGCGGTGATGGCGAGGCTATTGCTTTGGTCACCTCGTTCCCAACGGATAAGATCATGTTCACAAACTTATTGAGAACGTGGAGCGATTTCCACACAAATGCGAAAGCCACGCTGAATCAGCAAGGCAATAGTTTTTGGGTCAATCTCGGAGCAGATGCTTTCATAGCAGACATTTACGGCGGAGCAGCCGATGATTTAGGCATTTGGCTCCCCATGTATTCCAACTGGGGGCGGATCAACAAGGTCATTTCACCTGCCCCAAATCGACCGACAAAAGAATGGTTCATGGGTCAATCTCCATGCTTTGATTGGGTCGTGAAGAAAAAGGGTATCCATGATCTTATGGGATCGTTACATCCGTTGATCAAAGCGTTCTACCCACACAAAAACCTAAGAACCAAACTGGGAGCGAAAGTACATGATACATATTACACTAGGTGATCTCATATTCGATGATGCGGGAGATGCAGGGATTGTATCTCTCATTGAGACCGATAAAGGGTACACTCTTTACTTTGTCCATTGGACGAGTGGCGGTCTAACGGGCTACACCACCGCCCACAAACCCAAACAAATAATGAGGTGGACAAAAAATGTCCGCTCGACCACTTGACAATTCTACCTCACCATGATACACTACTAACATAACCACAAAACATGGAGACAACATGAAAGTATACGTAGGAACAATGAGATACATCTATGACGGAGATATCACACTGGTGGTGGCTACCACTCGAAATCGCATCGAGCAAGAACTTGTTTCAAAGGCTCAAGTCTATGTCGAATACCTCGATGCAGAAGAAAAGGAATCTTTGGACACATCCGATGGATCGTTCGACGCTTGGAGAGAAATCGGATGGAGGAACGAATGGTTTGATCTGCAATGGACATTGTGTGACGTTCATTCAGACGACCACATACTCAAATACGCTATGGAGACAATATGATTGAGATCGGAGACCTCGTAAGAATCAACTTGTGTACTCGTTTTTTAGACGAGATAGCCATCGTTGTGGGGATACATCCACACCAAAGTAAAGTTAGAGCCTTGCTGGTCTTAAAGACAAATCAAAGATCAAACTACCACATTTCAAGACTGGAGAAACTATGATACAAGTCGGAGACCTCGCAATAATCACACAATCCACCGACACCAGTGAGATAGGCAAAATGTGCCTAGTGTTGAAGAATCACGAATATAGCAAAGGTGCTTATTGGATTCAGATACTGGAAACAGGAACGCAACACGCTTACCACCAAAACAAACTTATCAAACTCGGAGACCAAAATGAGTAATCAAATCAAACTAACAATCGACCTGTCCGATGAACTATTGGACAAAGTACTTACAGTGATAGCCTTATCAGGCTCACAGAACCCCATGCAAGCCATGATGATGGGCATGGGTGCTAGACCCCTACCCCCACAAGAAAAACCCGCTGAACGCCCATCTATGGGCTTTGATATGGAGAGTCCAAATGACGACAAAAAGACAAAAGAAAAAGAATAAGAAGAAACAACTCCCAAAGGAGCGGAACTGGATTACCGTAGGTGCAATCCAACGCAAAGCAGGAGCGCATGTTGATCGTAAAAAACAACGTAACAAGCGAGCCTGTCGGGGCAAGGTACGAGAATAAATCAAAACGGACATTTTTTGTCCTTGCACTTTTCAACCAACGTGATACACTATAGACATCAACAACAAAACACTGGAGGCATCATGCTTTATGAAGGAGCGTTTATTGCTAGAATCCCAAACGACGAACACGCTAGATCGAAGATAGCGATGTACAAGAAACAACATGGACAACTAAGGATGCACGGCAGACACAAAGACCGTAAAGGTGCAATGCAAGCCGTTGGTCGCACCCTGAATACTCATGGAGACCTTCCGTGGTGGCTAGGCACAGAGATCGTTATCTATCGTGGCGAGAGCGGTATGACGTTTAAGCAGTTCCAGTCCTTACAGGTCGGAGACCTTGTATCCCCCTACCACTGCAATACCCAAAGGAACTATGGTAAAGTCGCCATCGTTGTCGATAAGAAAGGAAAGAACAAACTCAAAGTAGCCTACAACGGCTCCACAAACTGGACTACAAGGCAAAACTTTATTCTACTCGATCAGGAGAAAAAATGAGAGCAGGAATGATAATCCGTAGCAAACAAGCCACTGGACTTAGTGACCATAGACGTTGGTTTATCAAGAAAGAGGGAGAACTCAAACGAAACACCCGAGGTTCTATAACTATGGTCAAAGGCTATCGAATCGCTCCATTGGAGGATTTAGAGTATGGCTTTTGGGTTACAGAGACACAACTGCACGAGAGATTCGAGGAGGTAGTATGAACTACAAAATCGGAGACTTAGTAACACTAAGCGACTATGGTAAAGAGTGCCAAGTCAGACACCCTTCAAAACGGTGTGAATATGGAATCGTCGTGAGAATAGAGCCTAGTCCGTTAGGAACAGGCAAAGTGGTTCCGTATGTCCGATGGTTCGACGATTCAGATCCCGAAAGATTCATTGGGCTTGCGTTTATCGAGAAAGTGGAGCCAAAATGAAGATCGGAGATTTAGTAACACACAAGTATAACGGTGGCGTGGGAATCATCACAGGATCTCGCTTTGGTCACTCGAACATTACAATGGGAACGACCGAATGGGTCACTATCAAATGGATTCAGCCACCCATCGCTGTGAACGGTGCAGATCATAATCGTACAAGATACATGCCCGCTTATCTCGAGGTGATAGAGCCAACGGACAAAAACTGACCGTTTCTGCTATTGACTAATCCACCTAACCATGATACACTATAAACATAACCACAAAACATGGAGACAACATGAACAAGAAACTCACAAAGAAACAACGGAAAGCAATGCTACTCGATGCCGTCCTTATCGCAGAGGGCGAGAAAGACCCTACTCCCACCATGTCTTATGTGGATGCTTGGCAACACCTTGTAAACACTGGTGAGGTATGGAAACTGCAGGGATGGTTCGGTAGAGCCGCAGCACGTATGATCTCACAGGGAACCATTGATCCCGCCCCAATCGAAGAAGAAACCCCAAACAACGAGGATGAACAATGAAAATCGGAGACCTTGTAAAAGTAACAAGCGAAAGAAATGACTATTTCGGAGAGATCGGCATCATCACCAAAAGGCTGAACAACTATTTTGTACATGCTATGATTCCAAGTGGTGAGTTCATCTTCATCCCCGAAGCACTGGAGGTGATAGGATGAACATCGGAGACTTAGTATCAGTAAGAAATCATCCCGAACACATCGGCATCATAACCCAACTTAGCGAAAAACACGACTATGGATGGATCGCTGTTATGTGGTTCAACAACGACGAGGGATTCAGTGAGTTCAAGATACCGCTATCGTCAGCCCATCACATCGAGGTGATCAAATGAACATCGGAGACCTTGTATATGATGAATGGGGAGACCTCGCTATCATTGTATCGCAAGTGGGTGTATCTGACCGATGGAGGATAAGATACATCACAGGTGGATACAAAAGCACATCGTGGGGATCGAACCTTTATCTATTAAACTAAAAAAAGTTTCAAAAAAAACTTGACAACTCAACTTAAACACATTACATTATCTACACTAAACACAAAAACCCTCTCACAACGGAGTTTATCATGAGAGTATTCAACAACCAAAACCAAAACTCAACAAGCGGAACCAGCAAGTCCACATCGTCTTGCTCGTATTGCGGTGACGTAGACCATCAGGTGACCAAGTGTCCAAACGTAAAATCTGACTGGGCTATGTTCCAAGCGTTCACTATTCCATGTTCTGACCCCGACAACTGGACGAATAATCCAAAGCAAAAAGTACTAGGTCAACGATGGAACAACCAAGCGAACAACGCTCGATGGTTCAAAGATCCAACAGGTTGGTCGAAATGGTACGCATCATGTGAGAAAGCCTATGGTAAAATGATCAAAGCAGAGCAACGTGAAGAACGTAAGTCCCGAGCCAAAAGCACTGGTAAGAAAGCCAAGACTTGCGGTTTCTGTGGTGGCGTTGGTCACAACCGCCGTGACTGCCCTGAAATGCAAGCACTCAATGAACGTATCATCAAAGCCAATGCTCACTGGCGAAAACGAGCCTATGACTATTTCGTCAAAGAACTCGGTCTCGGTGCAGGTGCTTTGATTAGAGTCGATGTTCCTAGTGGATGGAACCAGCCAAATAAAGAAACGGTAGGTATTGTGTCCAAGATCAACTGGGACGAACTCAACATGTTCTGTTACATGGAGTCTGCAACTCGTGGGTGGCGAAGTAATAAAGTCCGTTTGCACGAGAATCTCCAAGCCCCAATGACTGTTGATGTTATTGTAGACGGTGAAACCCGTAGGGTTCGCTGGAAGTCTCCTAATCAAAATGGTCAGTATGGTAACGACTCCTTGTGTAACGATCAGCACGGTAGACCTTTGGTCGATGTGTTTGGACACATGTACAACAGTGTGGACTTCTTGTCTATTGTTTCACCGACGGAGACACCACTCTCACAAGAGTGGCTAAGCCAAGGTCAGCAAGAATGTGTTGCCTTCATCACAAAGAGATATCCAATGAAGAAACTCAAAGAATGGGGCGCAATCGACTTGCTCGAATCTTACGAGAAACGTTACAATCTTAAATAATCACTTGACGATCCCTGTGGGATATGCTATACTACTACTACCCCCCAAGACTAACAATGGAGTTTATATGTCTTACTTTACTGACGATAACGGAGTTATCAAATCTTTCATGAGCCAAAAGGCTTGCAAATCCAAAACCTTGCGTACTGACGGACAGTCTCTTTGGTCGTTCGACACTCGCATTGCAGAGCACGTACCCGACGGGAGCGGTCGTGCGGCTACCCTTGTATACGACTACACCTATGGTGGAGGGGCGTACATCAGCCAAACAACCTCGAACCATGTACGTCTTACAAAAAAGCAAGTACCCCGTCAAAACTGGATGTCTGTCTCAGAAGCCCAACGACATGGGCTAGCACCGTTGGTGGAGAGCCGAAATGATTCATCTAATAAAACACGATAAGGTCGGGGCTGGCTATGCCTTACAAGAATCGGATGGTCGATGGGTTGTCCGATTCTTCTACAACTTTCACAAGCATTTTATATTCACAAAACATGCGTTCCAGCAGGGCTATCTAAAAGACTGTGGAACGGTAAACATCGGAGCAACCGAATGGACAACAACCTAAGAATCATCCTACAGACCGCACAAGAACTCGCAGAAGAGTATGGAGATCATGCGTGGGATGGCGACTGTAACGACTTCACACAAGCATCTTCATCCGTATCACAGGATCTCACAAACCTTGAGGTGGAGCGTCTATGGGATGAGTATGCGAATCAAGAACTTTTAGCAGGTGGAGTGACTTTCACATTCCACCGCAAGGGTCGAGACAAAATGATAAAGATACAACAAACGGACAAAAACTGTCCGTCAAAGTAACAAAAAAAACTTGACAAATGTATTTCAGCGTGATACACTACTTACAACCACAACGGATTAACCCATTCAATGGAGGTCAGCCATGACTGACGACAAACCATCATTCGACTTGAACGAACACACTTATCGACTCTTAGAGTCCGAGCCGTTCTTTGCAAGTCTCTCCCGACGTATCAACAAGAAAATGACCAAAGCCATTCCAACGGCAGGTGTTCGCATCACTGACGATGGACAGTTTGAAATGGTCTACAATCCTGACTTTTTCGAGAATCTCACGGTCAAAGAGCGTAGCGGTGTCCTCAAGCATGAGTTCTACCATTTGATCTTTGAGCATGTGACGGGACGTTTACCATCGGAAGGCATGACCAAAATGTGGAACATCGCCACAGACCTTGCGATCAACTCCCACCTCATGGACGAACTACCCGAACAAGGCTGTTTCCCCAGTCGTGCGCCTTTCGAGCAGTACCCTGTCGGTCAATCTGCCGAGTTCTACTACAAGATGCTCAAAGAGGACGAGCAGTTCAATCAAGAGCCACAAGATGGCGATGGTCAAGGTGGCGACGGTCAAGGTCAAGGTTCAGGCAGTGGCTTACCCGATTCTCTCGATGACCACAGTGGCTGGGGCGGTGAGTCCGACCTTGATGAAGAGACCAAACAGGCAATGCGAGAGGTCGCAGAACAACGGCTCAAAGAAGCGATGAAAGATGCAGTTGAAGAGATCAACTCTAGCGGTCGTGGTTGGGGTTCCATTGGTGCATCCACCCGAAAGGCTATCCAAGACTTCATCACTCCAAAGGTCGATTGGCGCAAAGTCTTGCGTTATTTTATCAAGACCTCACAACGTGCTAACAAGCGGTCTACCCCTAGACGTATCAACAAGAGATTCCCATACATCCACAGTGGTAAGCGTGTGACCCGTCAAGCAAAGATTGCTATATCTATCGACCAGTCGGGTTCTGTTGGCGATGATATGCTAGCATTGTTCTTCAGCGAACTATCAAGCCTTGCAAAGCATGCGGAGTTTACCATCATTCCATTCGACACAGACGTTGATCCCGACAAAGTATGGGTATGGAAGAAAGGCAAAAAGCATACATTCGAGCGTGTCTTGTGTGGTGGTACAAACTTTGACGCACCAACAAAGTACGTCAACGACCGAGACTTTGACGGTCACATCATCCTTACGGATATGGAGGCTCCAAAGCCAAAGCCGTCAAAATGTCAACGGATGTGGGCTACCACTCCACAGTATGCAGAAAGTCCATACTTCAACACAAACGAGCGTATGTTGATAATGGAGCCGTAATCGGCTCTACAAGCCCCTTTAGGGGCTTATCTACCCCCTTACCCTACTTACTCAATCAAAACCTGTTAGGAGCCAAATATGGAGCACTATTGCATAAACTGTGGAGGTTTCTTCAAAGACGCAAAGTTCGACCATGACTATGGACGGTGCAACAGGTGTAGCAAGCATCAGCGCAAGCGAGATCGCAAGCGTCAGTCTATCTTCAATGAGTATGCAGACGTACAGGTAGGTGACCTGATGGAGTGGTGCGGATACATGTGCGTATGTACCCACGTACTACCCGACAAGGGGTGGGCGGTGTTTGTTCCAAAACTCGGTTCAAAGCAGATTGTATACGTATGGGCTGACGACACACTAGAATCTTTCTCCATGAGACTTAGGAAATATCGAGACTCTAGAGAAACGGACAAAAAATGACCTTGCACTTTCTTCCAATCATGATACACTATCTACATCAGCAACAAACATGGAGACAACATGAAACGACCAACTAGACAAGACACCATCAATCTTAGGACATGGCGAACCAGTGGAGTTCAGATGCACGAGGGCATCACTGGAGTTATCGAGTATCCCCTTGCAATCCATCGCTCAACTCATGAGCATGCAGAGATCGAGTGTGGAACACGAAAGAGATACTCTCCCATGTGGCACATCACGCACATTCCAACGGGCAAGTCCTTTGGGATTCGATCTAAAGATTGGAGCAACATCGTCAAGTACGTCACAGGAATCAAAGACCACCCTGCATTGCTCATGCTTACGGATGAGACCATGACCGCACATCCGATGTTCCAAGACCTATCTGATCTACATGGTCGGTTGCGCCGAGAGATTTTCTAAAGCGGACATATTTTGACCGCCAAACAGAAAAAAAAACTTGACAAATCTGTTTGAGCATGATACACTACTAACATCACAAACGAACTAACCATTCAACAACTGGAGCAGACATGCGAGATCCACCGTACCAAACGAACTATTTTCTGAACGGACATTTTTTGTCCTTGACTTTTTATTCCTATCTTGTTACACTATTTACATCAGACAATCCTGTCTATTTCATTCAACCCCTTTCAAAGGTAAATCATCATGGCTATTTCATACGCTGTTCTTAACTCTGTTCTTCCCGCAATCATCGATGCTAAGTTCCCTATCCTCATTCGAGGTCGGCACGGTATCGGTAAATCTACAATCGTCTACCAAATCGCAGAAGAGCGTGGCTTGCCTGTTGTCGAGCGTCGTGCTTCCCAAATGACGGAGGGTGACCTGTTGGGTCTGCCTAAAGTCGAGGGCGGTGTAACCCAATGGCTTGCGCCTGAGTGGTTGCATACTGCATGCAACGAGCCTGTTATCTTGTTCCTTGATGAGGTTGATCGTGCAACGATGGAGGTGCGTCAAGGCATCTTTGAGTTGTGTGATTCACGCAAAATCGCTGGCTACAATCTTCACGAAGGCACTGTAATCTTTGCCTGTGTGAACGGCGGTGGTGACCACGGCGACCAGTATCAAGTCGGTGAAATGGATCCAGCGGAACTTGACCGTTACACTGTATTCGATGTTAAGCCGACCGTTGAGGACTGGCTTGCATGGGCTGATGGTAACGTCAACCAAGTCATTTGGGACTTCATCAATGATCATCACTCACACCTTGAACACAACGATGATTACGAGCCTAACAAGGTGTATCCGTCCCGTCGTTCATGGGAGCGTTTGTCTAAGACAATCGCAAATCAAGACATGAAGTCGATGGCTTCAACGGGTATCCTGTATCACTTGACCACATCGTTCGTCGGATTCGAGGCGGCTGTCGCACTTGTCGATTACGTCAACAAGTATCAGAAGATCGTCACTGTCGAGGACATACTTGAAGGCAAGCACAAGTTGACCGAGAAGTTCAAGATCAACGACCACAACGCTTTGATCGAACGATTCAAGCAGTCGAAAGTATTCGACCGTGAACTTGATCCAACCGAGTTGGTCAACGTCGCAGAATACTTTGTGACGCTCCCATCAGAACTCGGTATGGTGTTCTTTCAAGTCGTGTCCAAAGGCACTGCCGTTGCCCACAACGCTCACGGCATCCACACTGCACAACTTGCAGATGGTACGACCCCTAAAGACTACCTGATGAAGATCCTCGCATCTTAATCACCCGTCCACCTCCCACCCCCAAAGGGGTGGGCAAAACCACACAGGAGAGCACATGCAAGCAAGAGTAGGCGACCTATACATCCACAAGGACTTAGGCTACACATACTTAGTCACCCAAGTCGGTTGGCATATTGGAGCAGACATTGAATGTATCAACCTTGATAAAGGCAGAACTTGTTCGATTAACATGATTGAATGGAGAGTATTCTACAGACCCCTCACCCACACACAGGAGCAAACATGCAAGCAACCGTAGGTGATGTATACATCCACAAGGACATAGGCGATACGTACCTAGTTACGGATACAACGTCTTATTTTGAGGTCATTGTTTGCGTTAACCTTGAAAAAGGTAGGACATGTTACATTGGCGAGAACAACTGGCGAGTATTCTACAGACCCCTCACCCACACACAGGAGCGCACATGAGAGAATGGAAACCACAGGTCGGAGACCTTCTAGAGTGCATAACATATGGCGATAGACACATCGTTATAGGCTGTTGTACCTTCACGCAATACCACCAGTCCCACAAAGGTTTTGAACTATTGAATGTTCAAACAGGCGAGGTTGAAAAGCATCGGCAAGATCGTGATTGGTGGAACTGGTACACACAGGAGCGCACATGAAAACATTCCACGAACTCGGTACAATGCCCAAGGTTGGAGACCTCATTATTCGTAAATCATCGACCCAATGGGACGACAACGTGTACATGATCACGAAGATCGTCGGAGATACCTATCACATATCCAAACAAGGGTATGCACTGCATGCGAGACACCTTGCGTCATACTTTTCACCGCTAGAACAGGAGGACACATGAAGATATGGAAAGAGGACTTTATATTTGCACTATTTATTTTTGCCCTACTATCAGTTTTTCTCGTACAAACCTGCTCTTTCGCAGACAGTCAATCAACACACACAAAACAGGATAAACAATGAACATACTACACTTACTCTTAGCCATAGACATTGTATTTGCAGGAGCCGTATGGTTTCTTTACAAAGATCACAAGAAAAAAATGGACGCTCTATACGAGCGATACGACAAGAAGAGCAGGGAGCGGTCAAAATCTGACCACTTGAGACTTGACAAATAAGCCCAAGCGTGATACACTACTAACATCACCACAACGAACACCCACAACACAGGATACCCCATGACTACTACTATCCTACCCCCCATTGGCTCGGTTTGGTACAGAACCCTGTACCCCGACCGCATATTCATCATCGTCGCTCACGCAGAGAACTTGGGCAAGTACGGTGCGGTTGTAATCAAGCGAATGGATACAGGCACTTCATGGACGGAACCAGTCAATACCTTCACTTGGCATCACACACCCCTCGAAGAAATGGAGACAAAATGAAACTACAAGACCAATCATTCAACATCAGCGGTACTT
>TARA_R100000426_G_scaffold27203_3_pt1 | contig 12247 bp, 23 predicted proteins | sample TARA_R100000426 | Tara Oceans TARA_R100000426 (sample SAMEA2620421) | marine metagenome | biome: marine biome (ENVO:00000447); feature: surface water layer (ENVO:00002042); material: "saline water (ENVO:00002010), including plankton (ENVO:xxxxxxxx)" | depth 5 m
ACATCAATATTAAGACAGTTGGTTGATGCAGGAACATTGAGCAATCTTCCTGCTGGTCTGAAAACCCGTGGATTAAGAATAAAAGGTGATGATTCTCCGATAGCACCCGGCGAGTTTCGAGACGTTGACGTACCGGGTGGTAGCATCAGAGATAACATTAGTTTCATGCCATACAAAGAGCCATCAGGAACGCTCTATCAGTTACTTGGTAATATTGTGGACGAAGCCAGACGTTATGCTGCCGTACCTGATATGAATATCGCAGATATGTCTAATCAGGCTCCTGTCGGTTCAACATTAGCAATCTTGGAAAGATCTTTGAAAGTGATGTCGGCAGCGCAAGCAAGACTTCACGCATCACTAAGAACAGAGTTTAAAATACTGGTAGGTGTTATTAGAGATTACCTGCCTGAAGATTATGACTACATGGTTGATAAAAGTCATAGTCGTAAAAAAGATTTTGATGATCGGATTGATGTTATTCCTGTCTCTGATCCTAACGCAACAACGATGGCGCAAAGAATTATGCAGGGTCAGGCTGCTCTGCAACTCGCACAGCAAGCACCTCAACTTTACGATCTTCCAGCGTTGCATAGGCAGATGCTTGAAACTATGGGCATCCAAGATGTTGATAAGATTATTCCAACCTCAGATGAGGTTAAACCGGATGATCCTGTCACAGAAAATATGAATATTATTAATCTTAAACCTGTGAAGGCTTTTGATTATCAGGACCATGAAGCGCATATCAGAGTTCATTTAGCGGCGCAACAAGATCCAAAAATACAAGAACTTGTAGGCCAGTCACCGAATGCTACTGTAATACAAGCCGCTTTGGAAACTCACGTTAGAGAACATCTTGCTTTCCAGTATCGTCAAGAAATAGAAAAGCAACTCGGTGCAGAACTCCCCCCTGTTGGCGAACCGCTGCCTAGAGATGTTGAGAAGAAACTGTCGTCTCTCGTAGCCTCTGCTGCTGAGAAACTAACGCAGAAAGATATTGCCGAACAGCAACAGAAAGAAATACAAGAGAAGATGCAAGATCCTGTTGTTCAGATGCAGCAAGAAGAACTACGCATCAAGGCGGCAGATGTTGAGCGTAAAGCTAAAGCAGATCAGATGCGTGTTGAGGCTGATCTCCAGAAATCACAAACGACGGCTGAAACTGAACGAAGGCGTATTGCTTCTCAGGAAAAACAAACAGGCGCACAGATTGGCGCAAAGATTGCCACTGAAAGTTTGAGAGGTGCGATTGAAGAAAAAGACATCTCATCTAAAGAAAAACTTGAGGGCGCAAAGATAGGTGTAAAAATAGCTGAAGATCTTCTTGACAAGTCATCTCAGAAAGATTCTGATGCAACTTAATGGGAACTGAGTGTGTCTCTGCTGGGACTCCAAGGTGATCATGTGGATAGAAAGGGGCTGTAACTATGCCAGCAAAGAAGAAAGCGAAAAGCAGAGTAAACGAAGCTGGAAACTATACAAAACCTACGATGAGAAAACGCCTTTTTAATAAAATAAAAGCGGGAACAAAAGGCGGGAAGCGAGGACAATGGAGTGCGAGAAAAGCTCAGTTGCTGGCTTCTGAATATAAAAAAGCTGGAGGAGGTTATAAATAATGGCAAGAAAACCTATATCTAAAAAATCAGTAGAAGCTCCTAAAGGATTTCATTGGATGAAGTCTGGCAGTGGATTTAAATTAATGAAAGATCCAACTGGTGGGTACAAGCCACATAAAGGTGCTAGTAAGAAAGCATCTTTTGAAATACAGAAAATACACAAGGGTAGCTAATGGCCCTTAAAAAGTCACAGAAGTCCCTAAAAGACTGGACCAAACAAAAATGGCGAACCAAAAGTGGTAAGCCTTCCTCTAAAACTGGGGAAAGATATTTACCAGAAAAAGCCATCAAGTCTTTATCGGCTGCTGAATATGCAGCAACTACAAGAGCTAAACGCAAAGGAACTAAAGCGGGTAAACAGTTTGTTAAGCAACCAAAACGTATTGCAAAGAAAACGGCTAAGTTCCGCAAATGATCGAGCAGCACGTTTTATCCCGATTACAAAAATTTATTCGTGAAGCTATGAATGAAGGTGCTGACCATATTTCTATGGGCGGTGCTAAAAACTTTGATGAATATCAACGTATGGTAGGACGCATTGAAGGTATGGCTTTAGTGGAAAGAGAGCTTATTGATTTAGAACAAAAACTTATTGGCGAGGAAGAATAGGAAACGCTGTGCCTATGACAAGTCAGCGCGAAACGATTGTGTGATTATACAATCGCAAGGAGAATAAAATGCCTGTGTTAAAAGAAGTGCCTAAAGAGGATGCTGAAGTAAAAACAGCATCTCAACTCCCTAAACCTGTTGGTTATAAGATATTAATTGCTCTACCTGAGATTGAAGAAAAAACTGAAGGTGGTGTGATTAGACCTGATTATATTAGAGATGTTGAGGAATACTCAACAGTGACTGGTTTTGTTTTAAGTATGGGACCAGATTGTTTTCAGGATGCAAAGCGATTTCCTAGTGGTCCTTATTGCAAGGAGGGTGACTGGATTTGTTTCAGAGCCTTCCAAGGAACGCGATTAAAGATACATGGAAAAGAGTTTCGTTTAATTAATGACGATACTGTAGAAGCAGTCGTTGAAGATCCACGAGGTATAAAGAGAGCATAAAATGGCAGAAGCAGCACAGAACCTTTCTGAAAAAGATCCAGACCAAGAGGAAATGTTTGAGATTGAGGTTATTGATGATACGCCTCAAGAGGATCAACCTTTTGTAAAGGATGATCAAGTTGATGATGAAGAACTTCAGAATTATGGAAAAAGAGCGCAAGATCGAATAGGTCAACTAAAGCGCGAGTTTCATGACGAAAGACGAGAAAAAGAAAAAGCGGCTCGTCTTATGGAGGAGTCAGTCAATGTATCTAAAAACCTTCATCAACAAAATCAACAGTTAAGGCAAGCCCTGCAAAGTGGTAATAAGGCTTTATTTGAAGTAACAGCATCAAAAATAGATGCCGATGTAGAAGCCACACAAGCCTTATTAAAAGAGGCACATGAAAATGGCGATGTGGATAAAATCGTTGAGATGCAAACAAAACTCAATGAGATTATTGTTGATCGTCAAAGAACGGCTCAATTACAACAACAGCAAGAGCAACAATATCAACAAGCGGCGCAAGCACCTCAACAACAGGCTCAAGTGCCTGAAGTTACTCTAACGCAAAAAGACACTGACTGGATTAGAGAAAATCCTTGGTTTCAAAGAAATGAAGAACTAACGGGCTTTGCGATGGGTCTTCATAAAAGATTGGTGCAAAATGGTGTTCATCCTCAAGGTGACGATTATTATCGTCTAATAGATAGTGAAATGAGAAAAGTTTTTGATATTGACGCAGCTAATGAAAAATATAAGAATGGCGAAACTTTGAATGCTGGTGATCTGGGTATTCGTGGCCAATCTGAATCAGGAGATGATTCTGTAGAGATTGCCCCAGAAAACACAGCGGCTCCCGTGGTAGCCCCTGCAACTAGAAATAGCGGTAGGAAACCATCGCGACAAGTAAAGCTCACGAGATCTCAAGTTGCTCTCGCTCGAAAACTTGGGATAACGAATGAACAGTATGCGACACAAATGTTGAAGGATAATTAAAATGCCGAAGCAAGATAAAGAACTGTTCGATCAAGAGCGCGAGTCCCGTATCGCCACCAGTAAGGCTGCTACCGAAAGCCGAGAAATGAGTGAGCGCGAAAAAAGCTGGCAACCGCCATCTTTGCTGCCTGATCCAGAACCTGTTGATGGATATGTGTATCGTTGGATACGCACATCAACTTTAGGGGAAGCAGATAATACAAATGTTTCGCAGCGTTTTCGTGAAGGTTGGGAACCTGTAAAGATACAAGACCATCCTGAGATGCAAGTTCTTTCAGATCAAAACTCAAGATTTGAAGATTGCATCGAGGTAGGCGGTCTTTTGCTTTGCAGAACTGCCAAAGAAAATATGTCGAAGCGTGATGAATATTATCAGCAAAAAACACAGCAGCAGATTGACGCGGTTGATAACAGCTACCTTAGAGAAAATGATCCAAGGATGCCTCTGTTAAAACCAGAAAGGCAAACAAGGGTTGGATTCGGTAATGGTCGCTCATAAGTAATTATGAGTATTTTTCAACTGTAAGATGCATTAAGGAGGACATTATGTCTGATACTGCTGCACCTTTCGGTCTGCGCCCCATAGGTCGCCTTGATTCTGGTGGACTTCAAGTAAGCCGTCAGTATCCTATCGCTTCTGGTTATGGGACTAATATTTGTTTTGGAGACATCGTTCAACTAGTTGACGGTGGCACTGCGACAACTATTGAAAAGCAGTCTGCAACGGGTGATGACTCAACAGAAATAGATATGGTTGGTATTTTCATGGGTGTTCGTTTTACCGATCCCAATACCAGTCAACTTACATTTAGCCAAAAATGGCCAGCAAGCACAGTAGCTTCTGATGCTATGGCGTATGTATGTGATGATCCAAACGTACTATTTACCATTCAAGCTGATGGCGCACCAACTAATACGGGTGACATCTATGGTAAAAATACGCTCTTGGTTCAAACCGCACCTAACACGACACTAAACATTAGTCGTGTTGCTCTGGATATTTCAGAACTCAGCACGGATGCTCAAAATCCAATAAGAGTTATTGATTATCTTGGCGGTGATCTTGGTGATGAAAAAGGAACTTCATTCCCTATATTGGTGTGCAAGTTTAATTATCATCAGCATACATCTACCACTGGTTCAGCTTAAAGGAGTTTGAGTTATGGCTATAGCAAGAACACAACTCCTCAAAGAACTTTTGCCGGGGTTGAATGCGCTGTTTGGTCTTGAGTACGAAAAGTACGAAGACGAACACACAATGATCTACGAAACTGAAAGTTCAGATCGTAGTTTTGAAGAGGAAGTAAAACTGAGTGGTTTCGGTTCTGCTCCTGTAAAACCAGAAGGTGAAGCGATTGCGTTTGATACAGCGCAGGAGTCTTTCACTGCAAGGTATAATCATGAAACGGTTGCTATGGGTTTCTCCATCACTGAAGAAGCGATGGAAGATAATCTTTATGACAGTCTTTCTGCTCGTTATACCAAGGCTCTTGCAAGGGGTATGGCTTACACGAAACAGACAAAAGCCGTCACGCCACTCAATAACGGTTTTACTAGCTTCCAGTCTGGTGACGGGGTAACGCTGTTTAACACGGCTCACCCAACGGTCGCTGGAGGAAGTAATCGTAACCGTCCGACAACGGCGGCAGACCTCAATGAAACCACTCTCGAAAATGCTGTAATTGATATTGCGGCATATGTAGATGAGCGTGGTTTGTTGATTGCTGCTCGTCCTCGTCGTTTGATTATTCCACCTGCTCTGACGTTTGTAGCAACTCGTGTGTTGCAATCAGATCTGCGTGTTGGAACTGCTGACAACGACATTAACGCTATCAGGACAAATGGTTCTATACCTGAAGGTTATGAGGTCAATCATTATCTGACTGACACCAATGCCTTCTTCATCATTACTGATGTTCCAAATGGTATGAAGCATTTTGAAAGAACCCCCATGCAAACAAGCATGGATGGTGATTTCGATACTGGTAATGTTCGTTACAAAGCTAGGGAAAGATATTCCTTTGGTGTATCTGACCCTCTTGGGATTTACGGTTCTCCCGGTTCTACCTAACCGTAAATGGGGGAGGGCTTTGCCTTCCCCCTTTCTTGTTTATCCTGACGGCGAAAGCCGACACTAGCCAAGACAGGAGGAAACATCATGGCTGTGCATTTTACTGGGGAAGTTCTTAACGCAGGTAAGAATAATCCTCGCAAGTGGTTTGAAAACCTACCCGTTTCAATTAGTCCTGATTATGTCGTCTACATGGATGACTTCACAGGTGTTGCTTTAGACACCACGAATGATTGGACTTTAATTAAAGATAGTAGTGCTACGGCTGCTCTAGGGGCAGACGCTGAGAGCGGCACTCTTGTTCTGACAAGTCAGGCTACAACTGATAATGATGGTGCATCCGTACAAGGTAATGAGATTTATGCGTTGTCTTCAACCAGAGATATCTGGTTTGAAACTAAGCTAACTCCTACTGATGCAGAGGGTAATGCAATGGATATATGCGTTGGCCTTACTGTAAACTTTGCTACGAACCCTGAAGCTATGCTAACAGCGGCTGATCGAATTGTTTTTCAGGTTGATGATGGCGACAGCAACATTGACTGCGTAACAGAAAAAGATGGTACAGCAACGACTACTGATAGTGGCGTAGACATTGAAAGTGGGACGGCTGTAACGCTAGGTTTTCATGTTAAGGGAACTAACTCTGTAGAGTTTTTTGTAAATCGTAATCTTGTTGCGACACATACAACAAACCTGCCAGATGATGAAAATTTAGCGATTGGTGCTATGGAGTTATCAGGTTCTGCAACTGGAACCAAGTCTATGGCTATTGATTATTTGATGACTGTTCAAAATAGGTAGGAGCTTGATATATGGCTTCTAAACCTAAAGCGAAGAAAGCTGCTGCCCCCAAAAAGGCAGCAGCTAAAAAGGTAACAGTAACAAACAATCTCCCACCGCGAGGTAGTGCTGAATATAAGTCACTTGTCTTGCAGGGAAAAATTAAGGAGTAGACTATGGCTGATGCAGTAACTACTCAAACCATAATCGATGGTCCTAGAGAAGCTGTTTTAAAATTTACAAATGTCAGTGATGGAACTGGGGAAAGTGCTGTTGCAAAAGTAGATGTTTCTGCTTTATCAACGAAACCCGGAACAGAAGCTGCTTGTAATAAATTTACCATAGATGAAATATGGTGGCAGTGTATTGGCATGAAAGTACAGTTATTCTTTGATGCCACTTCTAATGCCCTCATAACAGAGTTGGGGGAGAGTGCTGGAGCGCATCATGATTACACAGTATTTGGCGGCATTCCTAATAATGCTGGCAGCGGTGTTACAGGCGACATACTTTTTACCACTGTAGGGCATTCAGCTAATGACACCTATACAATAATTATAAGGGGTCATAAGGGATATGCGTAATGGCTTCCAAGTATCCCGGTGTTAAAAGACTTCCTTCTGGAGGGATAGAATATCGCGGCAAAAAGTTTGCTGGATTTAATAAACCTCGTAAATCAGATCGCGCCGGGAAAAAGGGAATGGTTCTCGCCAAGGAAGGTGAGAAGATAAAACTAATCCATTACGGTGACTCTTCAATGGGTCATAATTATTCTGCTGCTGCTCGTAAAAGTTTTAAAGCTCGTCACGCTAAAAATATAAAAAAGGGAAAGATGAGTGCAGCTTTCTGGGCAAATAAAGAACTTTGGGGAGGACCGGGTAAGTCCAAGAAATCCCCTCCTAAGTCCCAGAAACACGTTAAGGGTTTGAAGAGAAAATGAGTATTAATCTTTCCACCATTGTAACAAGCTGTGCTTTAGGAGTTGCTGCGTGGGGCGTTTTGCTTCTGGTTGATTTAGATAAAAAGATTGCTGTTTTTGATGTAACTTTAAAAGAGACAAGATCAAAAGTAGATGAAAATCACAACCTTATCAGATTAGTATTTGAAGAGGTAACCAAAAAAAGTTTAGCTAAAAATGAAAATTAAACAGCAAAATAAAAAACGCAAGATGCAGGGTGGTGGCGTTGCCGAGGATGTTGGTGAGACTGTATCAGGGATAGCAACCCTTTTAAGTTTTTTTCCTGAATATCAGGATACAAAAAGAAAGACAAATAAGTACGGAGCAGATCTTCAACCTGAAATTGCAAAACAAAGAGGGCCAAATAAAGGTTACTTTGAGTAATGCCCTTAACAGCTAAAGGAAAAGAAACATTAAAAGATTTTCGCAAAAGATATGGTAGTAAAAAAGGTGAAGCTGTATTCTATGCGACAATTAACAAAGGTAAGTTGAAAGGAATGGAAGCTAAAAGACCTCGTAAGAAAACGGTAAGAAAGAAAAAGTAATGACAACGAGTGGAACTGCTACTTTTAATTTAGACATCAACGAACTCTGCGAAGAGGCGTACGAACGTGCTGGATTAGAAATGCGTAGTGGTTATGATTTAGCTACAGCTAGACGCAGCATTAACCTCATGGGTTTAGAATGGGCCAATAGAGGTCTTAACTTGTGGCTGGTAGAAGAAGGCAGTGTAACACTAGAAACAGGCACAGCTACTTATACATTACCTGCTGATACTATTGATTTGTTAGAACACGTTCTAAGAACTAATAGTGGAAGCAGCAATCAAACTGACACGGCATTAATCAGGATGTCTGTCAGTACGTTCTCGCAAATAACAAATAAAAGAACCAGCGGAAAGCCAACGCAGATTTATATTGATAGACAGCGAGATGCTCCAACAATTACATTGTGGCCTATTCCTAGCTCTACCCATAATGGAGACTTTGTAAGATACTTTAGATTAAGGCGCATACAAGATACAGGAAGTAAAGGTTCTAATACCACAGATATTCCTGCAAGATTTTTACCATGCATGGTCGCTGGTCTGGCATATTATATTGCTATGAAAAGACCTGAAGCAGCATCAAGAGTTCCAACTCTAAAAGCTATATATGAAGAACAATTTGATTTAGCGGCAGAGGAAGATCGAGAGAAAGCCACTTTAACATTCACACCTTTATCGGATTATTATTCGCTATGAGCAATCCATACGCCAGAGGTAAATATGCTTACGGTTATTGTGACCGCACAGGTTTTAGATATCCTCTGAAAGATTTAGTTTTTGAAATACAAAATGGTGTTCGCACTGGTTTGCGTGTGGGCAGAGATGTAGTTGATCCTGATCAACCTCAAAACTTTCTAGGTAGAATTAGAATATTTGATCCTCAATCTTTGCGTGATCCTCGTCCTGATAGATCACTACAAGAAAGCAGAGGATTTTTTAACTGGCCTACTGTTGGTGACGGTGGTGATCCTCCAGATGGAACAGGTTCAATGAAGCTGACAGTTTCATTGGGAAGTGTAACGGTAACGACTAGCTAATAGGAGAAAATTTATGCCGGGAATGAAAAGAAGAAACATGGGTATGGGCTACAAGCATGGCGGTAGTCTTGACATGAAAAAAATTAAAATGGCTGGTGGTGGCATGGCTGAAGATATGCAAGCTGCTGGTTTTAAAATGATGAAAGATGGTGGTATGCCCATGAACCCAGAAACAGGTAAACCTGTCTTTGTCGGAGATGGCAAAGGTAAAATGGGTCATGGTGGTATGAGCTATGGCAAGAAAAAGAAAATGGGTCATGGTGGCATGGGTATGTCAATGAATAGTTCTGACAATGAACGTGCTATGAGACTTGTTCGTGAACAGGACATGAAAATGCAGGATATGCAACGTCCAGATAAAATGATGATGTCTGCTATGTCAGGACGTGACAGGAAGATGGTGCATGGTGGCGCAGCAGGAGCGTTGAGGAAAAAGAAACCAGCATCTCAAACAATGGCAAGAGGTAGTGGAGCAGCACGTCCTCAAATGTTTCGTAAGAATGGCTGATGGCTTGGACTTTTACCACTCTCAAACAAGCGATACAGGATTATACAGATAATTCTGAAACGACTTTTGTTAACAATCTGGATGAAATAATTCGGATTACTGAGAATAGAATATTTTATAATGTTCAGATTCCTGTATTCCGCAAGAATGTCACAGGCACGTTAACAGCGTCTAATCAATATTTGCAGCAACCAACAGACTTCTTAGCAAGTCTTAGTCTTGCTGTGACGAGTGGTAATGACAGATTCTATCTACTTCCAAAAGATGTCAATTTTATAAACGAAGCATTTCCTGATTCTACTGAAACAGGTGTTCCAAAATATTATGCCATATTTGATGACGACTTCTTCATTGTAGGTCCAACGCCTAATAGTAATTACTCCTCTGAGTTGCATTACTCTTATCAACCAGAAAGCATTACCGTTTCTTCTGACGGTACAAGTTGGTTAGGGACTAATGCAGAGGATGCATTGCTGTATGGTTCTTTACTAGAGGCTTATACTTTTATGAAGGGTGAATCAGACATTATATCAAATTACGCAACAAGATTTGAGCAATCTGTACAAAGACTTAAAAATCTTGGTGAAGGTAGAAATAGAAAAGATCAGTATCGTGGCGGTGCATTAACAGTGGAAGAAACATAATGTTTGCAATGAAGATGGATATCTCAGATGACTACAAAGTTGATGTGGCTACAACTCATAATCGTGGTTGGACTACTCAAGAAGTTTCTGAGAGATGTGTGGCAAAAATTATGTCAGTATCTGAAAATGCTCCCCCGGTTATAAAAGATCAAGCATTGGCTTTTCAAAATGATCTTAGGTATGTGGTTGAGTATTACATGAGAGAAGCGATTAAAAGTGATAGAACCACTGTAATGAATGCTTTGACACAGGCAGGACATCCCAAGCTGGCTGAAATGATTAGGAGAATTTAGAATGTCTATAACTCAGGCAATGTGTACATCTTTTAAAGTTGAACTGTTAAAAGGTGTACATAATTTTACGAACAGCACAGGTAATAGTTTTAAACTCGCGTTGTATCTTTCTACGGCAAGTTTAGATGCAACCACAACAGCTTTTACATCGAGCGGTGAATCATCAGGCACAGGTTACTCTAGCGGTGGATCTGCTTTAACTAACGTAACACCTACAGCGAGTAGCACAACAGCCATAACTGATTTTGCTGATCTTACGTTTTCCTCTAGTAGTGTCACAGCAAGAGGTGCAATGATCTATAACGATACAGCAACGGGAGATCCTGCTGTGTGTATCCTAGATTTCGGTGGTGATAAAACGTCCTCATCTGGCGATTTTACAATCACATTTCCAGCAGCAACTGCAACAGCAGCGATTATTAGGATAGCTTAGATAGTATTATGTCGTCAGTAACAGGATGGGGCAGACAGGCTTGGGGTGATGGACCTTGGGGTCAACCTGTGCCTATTTCTGTTACGGGTGTAAGCGGTACTACTGGGTTAGGATCTGTTAGCGTTAGTGCAGATGCTAACGTAACATTGACAGGTCTATCAGCTACGTCATCAGTTGGTGATGTTACAATTTCAGCTAAAGCTAATGTTGCGACTACTGGTGTTTCAGCAACATCTGGTTTGGGTTCAGTTACTGTTGTTGGAAATGCAAATGTATCTCCAACAGGCGTTTCAGCAACTAGTGCTGTCGGAACAGTAACGGCGGTAATACCTATTGATGTATCAGTAACAGGTGTAAATGCAACATCGAGCTTGGGTTCTGTTACAGCAACAGGGACGGCTAACGTCACAGTTACAGGCAATGTAGGGACATCCTCATTAGGATCTGTAACAGTTATAACTGTTACATTCGTTGATGTAACTGGATTGGAAGCAACATCAGGTCTAGGAAGTGTAGAAGCATCTTTACCAACCACAGTAAATGTGACAGGAGTATCTGCTGAATCTTCTTTAGGAACTGTTAATCTTTGGCCTAATATTATACCGGGTGAGATTACGTCTTGGACATTAGTTGTTGAAGGATCTACGGCTACTTGGTCGCTGGTGGATGAAGATTCTACTGCTACTTGGTCTTCTATAAATGAGTCATCAACGACTACTTGGTCAAATATTGAGACTGATCAGACCGCTGATTGGAAGAATGCTGCTTAACTAAGGATATACCAACATGGTTAGTACATATGTAAATGATCTTAGACTTAATGAATTAGCAACTGGGGATGGTTCTGGAACTTGGGGCGACACTACAAATACTAATCTTGAACTCATTGGAGAGGCTTTGTCATTTGGAACTGAAGCCATCACCACAAATGCAGATACTCATACATCGACAGTGGCAGATGGAGCAACAGATCCTGCTAGGTCTATGTATATTAAATACACGGGAACCTTAGACTCAGCTTGTACTATAACCATAGCTCCCAATACATTATCGAGACTTCATTTTATTGAGAATGGAACTAGCGGATCTCAAAATATAATTATTAAACAAGGATCTGGAGCAACAGTAACTATAGGTCCGGGCGATGTTAAAGCTGTTTATCTTGATGGAGCAGGTTCTGGTGCAGCAGTTGTAGATGCTTTTGCTTCATTATCGGTTGTAGATCTTAAAGTTGGAGATGACCTTACGGTTAGCGATGACTTGTTGCTTAATTCTGATGACGCAGTCATAAGTTTTGGCGCAGATGCTGATGTAAAA
>TARA_R100000426_G_scaffold87360_2_pt1 | contig 12184 bp, 9 predicted proteins | sample TARA_R100000426 | Tara Oceans TARA_R100000426 (sample SAMEA2620421) | marine metagenome | biome: marine biome (ENVO:00000447); feature: surface water layer (ENVO:00002042); material: "saline water (ENVO:00002010), including plankton (ENVO:xxxxxxxx)" | depth 5 m
AAAAAAAAGTCAGTATGCTGCTATGGTAAAAAAAGAAAAATTAATGACAATAATATCAATAACTGCTGGTATTATTATTTTTATTGTAGGTGTAGTTGGAATAGTGTTATTTGCTAAGTACCTAAAGGATCAACAATGATGGAAATTAACCCTATTTTATTTTGGAATGTGATATTAACTTTAGTTTTAGCACCTGCTTTTTGGGCATTTAGAAATTTATTAAATGAAGTAAAAAGAATAGATATTTTGTTAAATAGGACAAGAGAAGATTATGTTACAAGAAATGAAATGCGAGATGATATGAAAGTAGTTGTTGACGCATTGCATAGAGTTGAAGATAAATTAGATAGAGTATTGAGCAAGGATTAGGTAAATGGAACATACAACAAAACCTCCTGTAACCCAAAAGATAATGCAAAGACGTTTCAAAGGTTTTACACCTCAACAGAAAGCTATGATTTTGTCAGCTAAAAATATACAAGATGGTACACCAGAAGCTGCAAAAGAGTTAGCTAAAGCAACTTCTATAGCAACTGAAGAAATAAATAAAAGATTTAATACCAAAAGATTTCAAGTGGGTGGAGTAAATATTAATGGTAGACAACAACCTTTAGCTCCACCTATAGCCCAAGGACTTGGTAATGTAGTTAAGGATGTAGAGCCACTTCCTGGATTCAAAACACCTCAAGTAATAAATATGAATGAATCACAAAGACAAGCATTAGCTAATGCATCAGAGATTGGAAAACAAATAGAGGAAGGAAAAACCATTTCTCCTGCGACTGCAAATAAAGCAATCGATGAGTTTTATAAACAATTCCCACAGTTTGCACCCAGAACAGATTCAACTCCCCCTCCTTCCCCAACGCCTACTCCGACCCCTTCACCTCCAGTAGTTCCTGCTCCTTTTGAAACAGTGCCTTTAGCCCCTGCAACGGGGCCAGTAGATGCCTTACAAACTACTGAAAATATTGTAAGGGGACAAGGAACACTTAGTGAAGCTGCACAACCACAACCAGAGATAATAACAGATGCTCAAGTGCAAGCAGGTGAAATAGCTCCTACTGTTGGTCAAATTGATGCAACAGAGACAGGTAGTCCTACTGTGACTACTACTCAAGGAACGGCAGCAAAAACAGCCGTACCTACGATAACACCCACTACTACAATAGATGATCCACAGTTAACACAACAAGCAATAGATGCAGCAGCTCAAGCAGATGCTATTAAGGGTGTTGTAAGTGCTCAAGCACAGGTTGATGCTCAGACACTAGATCCTCAACAATTAGCAGCACTTGATGTTGAAGCGGCTCAACTTGACACTGCACGACAAATAGATGCTCCTGACTTAAGAATAGTACAGCCTGGAGAAATGATTACAGATATTGACGCAGATGCAACAAGAGCTGCACAATTCACAGAACAGGTCCAAGCTGCTCAAGGACAAGTTAGTGATCTATCGACTGTTAGAGGACAACTTGCTCAGTTACAGAGAGAGTTTGAGGACGATCAAATACCTGTTTGGGCTACAGGAGCATATAGACAGACGCAACAAGCTCTAGCTGCAAGAGGTTTATCTAGCTCTAGTTTAGCTGGACAAGCGATTGTTCAAGCATTTATGGAGTCCTCTATACCTATTGCACAAGCAGATGCTCAAGTATTTGCAAACATGGACTTAACTAATTTATCAAATAGGCAACAAAGAGCAATGTTAGCTGCACAACAAAGGGCAACATTTATAGGTTTAGAGTTTGATCAAGCCTTTCAAGCAAGGGTTACAAATGCTGCTAAAGTAAGTGACATAGCTAATGTTAATTTTACGGCTCAACAGCAGATTGCGATAGAGAATGCAAGACTAGCTCAAACAGTAGATATTGCTAATTTAAATAACAAACAAGCAAAGATTATGGCAGATGCTGGTGCTTTATCTCAAGTAGATCTAACAAATCTTAATAATAGACAACAGGCTGCTGTTCAGAATGCTAAATCATTTTTGCAGATGGATATGTCTAATCTTAGTTTTGAGCAACAAGCAGCTATGTTTGAGGCACAGTCTAGGGTACAATCTCTATTTTCTGATCAAGCAGCAGTGAATGCTGCCAACAATTTTAATGCACAAAGCGAAAATGAAATGACTCGTTTCTTTCAAGGCATAATTAATAACACTAATTTACAGAATACAGCTCAACAAAATGCAATGGAACAATTCAATGTAGATGCTGAAAATAGTATAGCTCAATTTAATTCAACTTTGCGTAATCAAAGAGAAATGTGGAATGCAGAAAATGCAAGAGTTATTGCAGAGTCTAATAAGAATTGGAGAAGAGAAATTACAACTCGAAATAATGCCTCAACCAATGCTGCATACCAAGTGGCAGCACAGAATCAAGCTAATTTAGAAATGAGAGCCTATGACAACCTCTGGCAACGCAATCGAGATATTATGAATTTTGCATACACAACTGCTGCTACAGAAGATCAATATGCTCATGAAATATTACTAGGTAATTTAGAGGCAAAGAGTTCTAGAAGCAAATCGGCTGGCATGCTAGTGGGAGCTTTAATTAATGGTGTTTTTGGTAATACAAATATTTTTGACAAGTTATTTACATAATGAAAGAAAGAGTGTTTTGAATGGCAGAAAATAGTTTTAATTATGTAGAATTTATAAAAGAATTAAAAAGGGAAGAACCTACCACAGAGGACTCTATACCAAGGGGTATTATGAAAAAAAAATCTGATATCTTAGAGAATAAGTTATTTAGAAATATCATAAAAGAAGCAAAGGAAGAGATAGATTTAATAATTGATATGCCGTCCACTAAAGGTGATGAGCCTTTTATGGCTCTAGCATCTTCTAATTCGTCCTATGATGAGCCTTTAATGGACTTAGCATCCCCTGAACAGTATAAACAGAAAGTATTGAGTGGAACAAACACCATTCAAGATGATATGCAATACATAGCTAGAGAGGAATAAATAATGTTTAATTTTAATGCTCCGATTCCTGGTGAATCTCTAACTAAGGAGTTGGGAGGTTATGCATGGGAAAATCCACCTAAATTCGATTTATTAGAAGATGCTTTTGATGACTATTTTGAAAACTTAAAAGATGATGAAGTAAAAGAAGATATTTTTTTATTATTAGATATAGGTGTCCCTTTAGATGTTGTAATTGAAACAATGACATTAACAGGTGTTATGAAAGGCAGACATACAATAGACTTACAGATATTATTGATTCCTTTATTAACAGAATACGTAAAAGCTCTAGCAGATGTTACTGGTGTAGAATATATAAACAGTGTAGAAGAACTTGAAAACACACCCGAAGCCATAAAAGAAAAGAAAGACAGAAAACTTGTTGCTAGGTTAACTGCTGAGTTAGAGGGTGTTTCAGCTAAAAAAATAAAAGAAGATACAGGATTAGCTTTAATACAGAGTGTTAAAGATAAGATTATAGAAGATGATACTAGTACTATGCCTTCGGAAGATACAGATATTGTAGTAGATAAAAAAGATGATATCCAACCAAATATAGATACACCCCGTAAAGGTTTAATGAGAAAGGAAAGACAAGATGACTAGAGGAATAGATAGTGGAGATTTCTTTTCGGGACTAGCAGAATCATTAGCTGGTGGCATTTATAAAAGGCTTGACGAAAAAAAGGATGCTATAAAAGAACAGCTTCTTCTTGCCAAACAAGTCGGTTTACCTCAGTATAGACAAAATATTTCTAATAAAAATAATGCTCTGAACTTAGTCAATACTATAAAAGCAAATGTTGATGATCCTAATTTATTGTCAAATGAGTTTTTCTTTGCTCTTGCTGGAGGAGAGGCGGGTGTAACCCTTGATACAGTTGCCAAAAAAGTTCAAGAATATGCTTTGAAAGGTAAAGGAGAAAAATTCAGTGCTTCTGGATTACAAGAGATGGTGTCGTTAAATAATTTTGTTTTTCCAGGTAGTTTGGAAGAAGGTTTTGATAAGATATATAATGTGACAGTAGATAGGCACATGAAAGATCCAAGTCCTAAAACAGACACTAAGTTTAGTAAGAACTTACTGTTAGGAGCGTTTGCAGCTAATCCTCTTCAAGATGCAGAAAATTATCTTAGGACAGCGAGTATTATGGGTTTACCTGTGAATGATTTAATTTCTAAAATCGGTCAAACTAAGGGTACGATCGAAGGATTATCACAAGTAACACCAAAAGAAGGTTTGACTGTTTTTGCAGATCGATCACAAGAATCTATTATAAACTTTGATGATACTAAGGATTTCATGAATCAGTTTTTTGATATATTTGTTGATCCAAAAACAAGCAAGAAAGAGATAACTTCTAGTCTCGATACTGTTAATAATATTATTAAGATGGACTTTTCAAAGGAGGGTATTTCAAATTTGAAACAACTAGAAATTAGTAAGGGTATGGCAAAGTCACTCGCAAAGGAAGGTACTCGTATGTTAGCTGAAGGTTTCATTAAATATGTCAATCTAAAACAAGCAATAACTGGCAGTGTTTTTAATCAAGGACAGATTATTAATGAGAGAGATAAGTATGCTAAGAGATTTGAAGAAATAGAGTTTGACGCTAATTTTGTTGAAAACATTAATAATAAAGTAAGTGAACTTTACAATGAGTTAAACGAAACAGAAGATCAGAGCGATGAAAGTGTTACATCATCTGGTATGCCAAGCACTGATGAATTTTCAAAAGTTTTCTCTCAACAACAAGAAAAACCAAAAGCTGACACTGAATTAAGTGAAAAGAACATAATTAACAAATTAAATGGTGGCCCAAAAGACAATGAAGTCAATGATGAAGAAGATGAACAAGATGATGCTAACTTAAACGTAACAGGCAAAGATTATACAATAGATCCAGAAGAACTAAAAGATGAAAATCTAGCAAATAAACTAAAAGATTTAACCTTTGTTCTTACTCTAGATAACGACATATTTGTAAAAAATAAAGAGGGCAAACTAATTAAGATAGCAGCTGGAGGTGAACCCATCAAACGAGATCCACCAGGAACTGGGTTCTCAAGGTTAAACCCAAAACCAGAGTTAAAAGCACAAATACAGGAGTATAAAGACGAATATGGTGATTACTTTACGAATAATGGAAAGTTACGAGAAGAATTTACAGATATCGTAGAAATCCTAAAAGGAGGTAATATAGAAAACAATATTTTTACAGACTTACTGAACAAGTATCAAGAAGAGGGTCGAGGCAGCAGAAGACGCAGTATGGGTGGTCTAATGAGTAGATCAAGGTAAGGAATATCTTATGCAAAACAAATATGATACAGAATATTATAATAGAGATAGTGAAAGCATCAAAGATAATACGTTTGAGGATGCGGCAAAGAACAATGATTACATCCTTAATGATATGATTACCTTTTTAAAATCAAGAAGAAAAGGATATAAAGACGAGGATTTTGGGGGGACAAACGGCTTAACTAAACAAGATGTTATTGATGAAGTTAATGAGCACTTTCGTGTGGGTATAGGTGGTGTACAAAACCTAGTCACAATGACCAGAGATTTTAATTTTATGAATGATGATAAGAATACAAAAGAAGAAAAAGATGCGTATTCTAGACTTATGTTAGCTTTTACAAATCAAGGTGAAACTACAGATTTTAACTTAAAGAAAGGCTTGGATTATGTAGAGGGAGCAGTCACAGATCCCGCTAATATATTAAGTGTGTTACTAGGTGTGGGAACTGGAGGTGTTGGGACACTTGCAGTTCAAGGAGCAAAGAAAGTTGGGAAAAAAGTAGCTGCAGATGAAATAAAAGAAAAACTAATAAAGAAAGTTCGTGATCAACTATTAAAGAATAGTTTAGTTGTTGCAGGAGTTGAAGGAACGTTAGGTTTAGGAGCTGGAGCACTTTCAGAAGCAACAAAAGTTGAAATAGGAAAGAATGTCGGTAAAAAATATGAATTTAACAAAGCTAATGTATTAGCTAGAGGAGGAATACAAGCTGTTGCAGGAGGTACATTAAATTATGCAACTGGAGCTATTCCTACTTTAAATTTACCTTTTACTAATTTTAATTTGACAAGAAGCCGAAAAGATCAAGCTGTAAAGATATTTGATGAAACAGTCAAAGGAATTGAAAATCAAAAAAAGATATATGAAAAGGCAACCAATCTAGCTGAAGAAGCTATCAAAGAGATTGGAAGTGCGAATATATCTAAAAAAGCTAGAGAAAAGAAAGCAAAGATATTTAAAGATATCACCAACAAATTAAACTTTATTGATCGCAGTCCTCCTAATCTCAAAAAAAGCAGAGTTGAAAAAGGCATGGAACTTAAACTAGATAAGCTATTAACCGAGGAAACTCGTAGTTACGAAGAGGTGATTGGTGGTTTTAACGTAGATCAACTTAAAAGGATAGCAGCTGCTGGAATGGAACTTGTTGAAACCATAGATGTCAAGTTTCAGACAACTGGTCCAGTTATAAGAACCTCCCCTAGTAGAAGAAAAAGTGTGGATGTTATCAGTGAACCCACACTCAGAATAACGGATAAATTAGCAGATGTATTTGAAAGAGGTCTTAAACAAGGAGATGGGTCAACCATTGAAGGTCAAAAACTCGTAGAGAATATAAAGAAAAAATATAAACTAAGTAACAATGAGTTTTCTTCTATATTTGCAGCTGAGTTTTCAGAAGCAGGTAAAAAACTAAATCTAGCCATGCAACTATCAAAAGAAGTAAGAAAGGATACTTTAGATAATTTACTTAAATTACATGGTAGTCTAGATAAACTAGTTGCAAATGATGCTTCTGGTATCACATTAAATAGAGAAATGACTAATAGAGAGAAGCAAATGTATATAGATTCTTTTGCACAAGGCATTACTCTTAAAAAGGCATACAATGCACTAAGAAGATTCGAAGATACAAGAGTTGGTTTTATGACCACACAGATAGCTACAACTGCCCGTAACACCTTTTTTGGAGGGATATATGTTGGTTTAGACGCTATGGAATATACAGCTGCTAATGTTTATCGATTGATGACAACTGGGTCTGCTGTTCAAGAAATAGAAAAACAGGTTAGAGGGACACCTATTGCTCGAAGTGCGAAAGATATGTCTCTTATAAAAAGGTTTAACATATTTAATGGTTCATTTGATATTGTTAAAAATCTAGTTTTTACTCGATCCGAAGCAGAGGCTATTCAAGCTCTATTGCAAGAGCCTTATGCTAAAGAACTAGCTGGTTTATTCAACAAAAGAGCAATCATTGAAAGTGAATTAGGAAATACAACAAAAGGTTTTGGCAGTGGTGCTTTAAATATCGCTACAAAATTAAACTTTTTAAACTCCTTTAGTGATCACCAATTTAAAAGAGCAGTGTTGGTTGGCAATTTAAACCGAAGGCTTAGAACTGCACCTAATGCAGATACTGTAGGATATAATATTCAAGATGTCATAAACAGAGGTACAGTAAATCAAGTAGACGAAAGAATATTTCTTAAAGCCGTTGATGAAGCATACAATAAGTCTTTCCAGACTCAATTTGGACAAACAGGAGAGCATGTGACGAGTAAGTATGTAAATCAAACCTTAGATTTATTTAAAAAAAGTGTTATAGGCACTATGATTATACCTTTTCCTCGATTTGTAGCTTCTCAAGCTAAATTTATTAATGACTACATACCTTTTGCTTTTTTATGGAAGAATAAATATTTAGATTTTAGACCAACTTCAACAGACATTCCTAAATACACTTTAAACATAAAAGACCCTTTCACTAATCAGCTTATGTTCAAGGCAGTCTCAAGAAACACAGACGCTGAAAACTTTGGAAAAGGAATAGCTGGAGTTATTGCTCTGGGTGGAGGTTATTTATTAGCTGCCTCAAAGGCTAAAGATGGCTACAACTTTGACGAGATGCCTGTTGGTGAAGGAGAGAAAAAAAGTAACATATTAGCAATGTTGGGGCCTTTAGCGTTACACTCTTATGTTGGTGATGTGCTATATAGATATGTTCATGGGATGCCTTTACCCGAAATGAAGGATGCAAGTAAACAAGTATCTAAACTACTCGTAGGAACAGATTTGCGTGTACAAACACCTGTAAGTAAAGTCGCTGAATCAATAATTACAGGAAATACAGACAAACTAATTAGTTCTTTATCTGATTTAACTGCATCTATCACTTATCCTTTAGCTGTTTTTAAAGATGCGTATGGTCAATTCGATCCAAGGTCAGCAGCAATACCAGATACCAGTAATGCCACCAGTAACATCTTTGAAATCTTTGGATTAGGATTTGATTTAGCTCTTGTTCAGAGAGCAACACGATTTGTGCCTGATGTTCCTTTTTTAAGAGGTTCATCTGATTCTATAGATATTACTGTAGATGACACTTCAATGAATCCCAAATACGAAAAGTATGATATTACGAAATACAGTCCTTTTGATCCCTATTATCTCTACTTAGAAGACCCCTTATATACTAAACAGTTGTTAGGGGTGGAAGTACAACAACCAAAGTCTACTCTAAGAAAAGAACTTTCATTTTTACAATTAAACGAGTTTAATTTACATAAGAGCTATCTACAAGATAATAAGTTTATTGATTTACTATTAAGAAGAAAACTTTCAAATGTTATGCCGATTTTATATGAACGCATAATTAACAATGAAATTCCCACAAACTATAATGGTGTAATTAACAATGGGGAAATTCCTTTTTATTATAGGTCTGAAGGTTCAAAACAAGGTTATAAGAATGACAAAGCCAGAAGGACTTGGTTAGAGGGATCTATTAAAGGTTTTATATCTGTTAGGAAAGAAAGTTTAAACAAAGAGTTTCAAGAAATGGAAGAAAACTATGACCCCTCACAACCTCAAGATTTGAATTTATTGTATTTCCTACGAGCAAAAGCAAAAAAGGAGTTTACTAAAAAAAATAATGATAAGATTCAAAATTATTTACTGAGGTACAATGATGAACAAAAGAGAATATTTCAATCTAATATAGATTCTAAACCAATTCATCCTCTAACTGGACAAGAGATGGAATTTGATGAGTTTGATATTGGAGATATTTTAGTTGAATATAGAAAAATCAATAAAGATCCAGAAAATAGTAATAAAATACCTGATGAAATAGCAACTATTATTAATTACTTAGATCTATTAGAAATTACGGAAGCCCAAGAACGAAAAGATTTCAAGTAAAGAAAAAGGGAAGAGTAATAAAAACAAGTGAAGGAACAAGTAAATTACTCTTCCAGAGGTCTTCAGGGAAGGTAGTTGAGTTCTACTACCTATCCTATCATTATATGTTTTGTGACTCTATGTCAACTACCTCGCAAAAATCTCCACTACAAGCAAATGTCTGAACACCTGCAGTGGTGTCTTCTAATTCATATTTAGTTAGATTATCCCAGTTGATTTCTTTAGGCATTTTAGAATGTGCTTCATTATATTGTTCTTCATTTATTTCCTGATAAGGAGCTTGAGGATAGACATTATCATCTGTAGGTAAAAAAGATATACCACTAATATCGTCAAAATATTTGTATACAAAAGAGGCTACATCAACCCATTCTTCATCTCGAACTGAAACAGTACAACTTGGTTTATGTTCACACCATTCTTCTTGATATATCTTCCACATAAGTAACTGGTCAAGTGCAGACATATCATTTCGTGTAACACAATTATCAGGTGATTTTATTGGAAAACTAAATATTGTTGTCGTAGTAGGCTGAGTAACACAAGGCTCATGAGGAACACCCTCTTCAATTAACAGTTTAGTTAATGCATCATTGTTATCACCTCGAATTGTACGAATGTAGTATTTACTATGCCTTGCATGTATACCACTCGCACTATCGCATAGTTGTGACACTGTCCCCGAAGGTTTCACACAAGTTATAGAAGTAGACTGGGGTATACCTAGTTTATCTGCATATTCTTTATTTGTATTTATTGCTTCAGTTTTTAGTGCTTTTAATATGTTTCTTAAATGTTCATTCTTACCATTTGTTAAAGTGTTATCCATAATGCCAGTTAAGGACACTCCCAATAATCTTTCTTCTTCTGTATTTTTCTTCCAGATGTCACGAAGATAGGGAAAATTAGTTAAAGTAGATTGCACTGTTCCAAGTATTGTTGCGAGTCTAACTTTCTTTTTTAATGACTCTAAATTATCTGTCTCTCTGATAATAACCTCAGATAAATTACAGAACTGATAAGGACGCAAGATCACTTCTGAGCAAGGGTTACAACCAAACTCATGCAAATGGTCTCTTCTTCCTGTTTTGTTTGCTTGTTTCTTAGCTGAGAATCGATTAAATATACCTCGTTCACCTGCTCTTGATCTAATTAAAGCTGTAAACTCACTCATAAAAGTCTCAGCATCTGGTCTTGCAGATAAGTCTTCTTCTTTCTCTGTTTTGTATACAACAGAATTATTTGATAAACTTAAATAAGGTCTATCAATCCAAAACTCTCCAGACTTAGCATCTCTCATTTCAATATCATCTAATTCAGATAAGGATATCATTGCACTTCGTCTGACACCGCCTGAGACAACTACTTGTCCAATTTTACACATTAGACAATGACAATTATAAGCTGATAATTGTTTACCTTTATTTTTAATAAATAAGTTTTTTGTAAATTCAAATAAAGAGGCTAAAGGTTCTGGACCACTTGCTCTTCCACCAAATGTTTTTAGTCTTGCACCTTTGGGTCTTACTTGAGATAAATCATATTTAATGATTCTTCCTTCATATAAGTTTTCAATAAACTCTCTGAAAGCCTTTGCCCATCCTTCTTTTGAGTCTTCGACAACTATGTTAATCGAACTTTCTAATAGTTCATTAGGCACTTTAGGTAATGCTTTTACATATTCATACTCAACTGAAAATCCAACTCCCGTTCCGTTTAGCAAAATGTACATAGTTTCATCAAAGACACGCACATTATTCACAGGTACATAACAACAATTATAACCTGCTGTATTATCCCTTTCTAATGCCTTTCCAGCGGTCATTAAAGCCCTCATGCTTGGTACAACCTGAAGAGTCAGTATACCCTCGTAGAGCTCATCTCTGTCCTTCTGAGAGAGAGTTACTTTAGACAATATATAATTCATATATCTCGATACTGTTTCGTCCCATGTTTCTCTTCTTTTTTCGTCATCTAACCATTTCGCATAGCGGGAAACTGCTATAAAATTTTGATATTCTGTGGGTAGTAAGTTTTTATTCATTGTGTATTACCTTTACTCGATTTGTTGCCATTTTTACGAACCACTAAATTAAAATAAATAATTTAATTAGTAAACGTCATTATTATATTTTTTCATTTTTTTTATTCATCTCAATGAGATCATCAATAAAAAATTTTATCTTCTGTAGATCATATTCGAGATTCACACCTTGTTTTTCACCAAGCCTATAACATGCTTTAAATATGTTTCCTCTCGCAAAACTCATGCTTTTGTGGCTTATTAGGTGTTTTAACTCTGTGGCATGAGGAGGTAGTTTGTAGTAGTCTGTTGATCCACCATCTGATACAATCTTTTTTTCAACTGTTGTATTTTGGTGACATACTAAACATTCAAAACAGTTGTAATCGTCATCAAGAAGATAGCCACACTTGTGACAATATTCTTTATTTAATTTTAAGTTAGTCATTTTATTCTTATTATTTTGTATTGAGACTTAGGTTTATCCTCTTTGTTTAGTTTTGATACTAGTCGTAACTTTTTATCTGGTTTAGAAAAAGGATCATTAGGCATATCTAATTTCATAATTTCTTTTTCAACTATATCAGACAGAGTAGAATTAATTTGTTTTGCGTAGATTGAGAGTTTTGAAATACATTCATTCGATAAATAGAATCTCATCTGCCGTCTTTTTTTATAATTTTTCATTATCACAAATCTTTCTTTTTTGTTCTATGGTGCAGTTTTGGATGGAACTTAATATTGTATTCTTTAACTATATCATCAATCCTTTTTTTTGCATGTATTGAAACTTCACTCTTCTCGTCAAATTTCTTGTCAGTATTAATGACAACCTCTGCGGGTTCACAAGAAACAAATGTTTCCAACAAAGTAAATGTAATTTCACGAAAATCTTCATTATTTTTTATTGCATGGATTAACATGTCTGTTCGCATATCGTGTTCGATCT
>TARA_R100000426_G_scaffold42961_3_pt1 | contig 12002 bp, 13 predicted proteins | sample TARA_R100000426 | Tara Oceans TARA_R100000426 (sample SAMEA2620421) | marine metagenome | biome: marine biome (ENVO:00000447); feature: surface water layer (ENVO:00002042); material: "saline water (ENVO:00002010), including plankton (ENVO:xxxxxxxx)" | depth 5 m
ACTCATGAGTTGCCTGTTAATAGCATCGGTTTGGGCTTGTGTAAACTCATTTACATGTTGCCTATATCCCTCATTGTTTTCAATAGAATTTGTTGCTAAAGCCACATCTCCACGGATAACAAGTTTACCGAGACTACCGACAGCTTGGTTTTGAAAACCTTCACTCATTTCTGGAACATCTTCCGGACGAACAAAATCCCATCCTTCAAACTGTTTCTCTTGTACGTTTTGATCATCATAAGAACCTTTTAAGGAAACACGAATCCACCTTAGAGTTAACCCTCTTTGGTCGTATCGGTTTAAAACCTCTTGAGGTATCTTTAACCAATTTTTCTTCTCATAAGAACTACGTTGTTTACGAGAAGTTGTTTGCGTTGTACGAGTCGCTGTTTTTACGTCATTTGTTTTTGGTGTAGTCATATCAAATATTACCTTTCTAAATCCACGTTATTATGCGTTTACAACTGTGTAATCATCACCAGCCTTCTCGACCTTAGCTTTCTCTTTAGCATACACATCAAGTGGCACATTCATCTTTTTAGCAAGACGGATATCTTCTTGGGATAATCTTATCTTACCTTTAGATGCTGCTGAAGTACGTGACTTTCCAGCAACCACTTGAGCAGGTTTATTTATTGGTTCTTCCTGCTGACCAAACTTGTGAGGCATTTCTTTTTTTAGCCTTTTACTTATTTCAGTATAAAACTCTTCACTTTCTGGATCAAAGCCCTGTCTTAAAATTTCTCCATTAATCGCATGAGCCACTTGAGTTAAAATAACATCTTTGTTGTACCATTCACTGTTTTCCGATATCCAGTTTTGAGCAAACTTGTGAAGCTTTTGAGGCTTTTGAGTCTTTTCTTGAGTTTCCTTAGTTTCTGTTTCTGCTTTTGTAGACTCCTCTGGAGGTTGCGTTTTCTTTGCTTGATCCTCTATATAAAATCTTTTTGCTTCAACCATTCTTAACTCAGTTGTTGCTTCAGCAATTGCTTTTTGTGCTTTTAATAAACTTTCTTTATCACCAGCATCATAAGCATCTTTATAACTTTGTTCCGCTAACTTTAGTCTTTCTTTTTGTTGGTTTTCAAAATTAATTAAACTTGCAGCTTCTGTTTCTTGTACTTTCTTTGTTGAGTTTTGAAGTTGTGATTGAAGATCAGCAATTTGTTGTTGTTGCGCTTCGAGTTGTTCTTCTCTCTCTTTACGTTGTTTAATTAGTTGCCTAATTCTTTTTTCGGCACCTACTGTGTTAATACCATCAAGTTCTTCAGGATTACTGTTTTCACTTTGTGGTTCTTCTTTTTTAGAAACTTCTTCAGGTTGTTTAGCTTCGGTAGTTTCTTCTTCAATCTCATAAGAAAGTTCTTCTTGTTTAGTTTGAGATTTTGAAATATCTATTTCTTCGTATCCGTCGTCTTGTTTTTTATTTTCTTCGTTCATTTATTCTCCGTAGTTACGAGTTACGATTACGTTAATAATCAGATTATATATCATGTCTTTTGTATATCCAACTGTGAATCTAAATCTGCTGGATCTGGAACCACCATTAGTATTTGATCATCGTAGACAAGTAACATTCTAATGCCTTTATAGAAAAACTTATCTCCTTGATATTTACCGTAAACAACATAGTCACCGGGTTTACACCACGACCCTCCCTTAAATTTATCCCTATCAGCATATGCAAGTTCACCGACTTTTAAAACTCTACCGACAGTTGTTAAATATTGAGCATCGTCCTTAAATTTATTTGGTAATAAAATACCTCCTTTAGTTTTTTCACGAATAGCTACTGGTCGTATCAAAACATGATAACCGGGAAGATACGGTAAAACTTCTGGGTCTGGTGTTTCTTTGTGAGTAATCCATTCATCATTACCGGCCGCTACCGTCGCAACTCCTGCTGCTTTAACCATTATGTATCTCCTTCTTCTTTGTCATTGTATAATCTTTCTTCAGTTAATTTAAGTTCTTCTAAAGCGACCGTTAATCCTTCAATGATACCTACTTGATATCTATATTCTGAATAATCAGCCGATGATCCATTTACTATAGACTCTCCTAAATGTGATTTACGTTCGTTTAATTTTTCACGTAGATAGTCAATTACCGAGTCCATATAGGATGTCTTTCAAATAATTCTTTTTCTGATTTTAACATAGCATCTAAATATTTTTTATCAACCATAGCTTCTTGGACTTTTAAAGGACCACTTGCACTACGTCCACCTACAATTAAATTTTTATGCATTCTGATTGCAGGTTCATCAAAGTGTTCGCCGTAACCATCCATCAACATAACTAAGTCTTCACATAATCTTTCCATGTATCCAAAATCTATTTTTTTATAATGATTTAATGTATAGTGATCATAATAATCTCTAACAACATTTGGATTACTAACGACATTATCTAAAAATTTTTCATAGTCTTCAGCTTTACATTCTTTTTCTAATCTTAAATTTTCTTGCCAATTCCATTGATGCCCTCTAGTATTTGCTTTTTTTCGAGCACGATGATGAAATAAACTATGCACAAAAGTCATTGGATGCCTTAAAAATGCAAAAGGTTTTTTAACTCTAACCTCCGGAGTGTTGTGAGAATCATACACTGCATCACCCACAGGTCTAGATTGTTTGACATATGTTAACAACATTTGTTTAATCCAACGTCCCCCAGTTTTAGGGACATGTATAAATACACTATTTTTAAGTTCTATTGCCATTTAAAAATAAAAAGTCTCCATCAGTTATATCAGGCATGGTCATAGCCACTTTTACTCCGTGTTCTAAATTATTAATTGGTTTTAATCCTTGTCCTCTATGATTATAGTAACAGCTATATCCTCTGTCAAAACAGAATTTAAAAGAAGTGTCAATCGGATATTTATTAAATTTAGGATATATCTCAATCATGAGATGTGGATTATGTTTTTCTATAGTTTTTTGTGCACCATTTAAAACATCAAGTTCCGTTCCCTCTGTATCTATTTTTATAAAACAAATATTTTTAGTGTCAGCATGTTCAGTGTCAATTGTCGTTGTTTTAACATGAATAGGAAAACCATTGACTAAATTTTGAAATGATGAATTAGATAATCTAGAACTGTCAACATAAAATTCTTCTGTCCCCACTATGTTAGATATTGCTAAATTCATGGGACTAAAATTTAAATGATCTTTTTTAATTTTACAAAGTTGTTTGAATACTGGTGGCACAGCTTCATATGCATATACATGGCCAGAGTGTTGTGCAAAAAATTTACTATATTGACCGACTGCTGCGCCTACATCTAAAACTGTTCCTTCCGAATCTAAGTGATCTTTTGTTTGACCCAACATAAATTCTTTAACATGTAATTCATAATAATAGGGATTAAACACTCGTCGTTGTAATACTTCTTTGGATAATAATTCTAACATGGTTTCATAATAACTTGTAAAGCAACTCGCTCACCTTCATCTACATGTGTTCCTCTATGCCATCCAAAGTTTGGTTCAAATAAAATAAAGTTACACTCATCTGATGTAAAATGTTTTAGTTTATTATATACATGCTCAGACATTACTTCACCATCTTTGTATTGTCTAGAAAAATATGAATTCTTTCTTGCCCATAAAGGTAAAGAGGCATTAATCATACGTTCATTTTGATTAGATAAAGTGTTAACAAGTTGGTTGCTTTTACAAAACAACATTTCAACATCATTAAATTTCCATCGATGACTATTTGGAATATATGCAAAAGGTCCGTTTGAACGAGTCACTTCATTTAAATAAATAATTGTTTTAATATAACTATATTTAGGATCAATGTGTAATGTATATAATTTATTTTTAGGTTTATCTTTTTGATCGTTTTGAAAGTATTCATTAAATGTATCGTTATTATCACTTATGTGTAAATTAATATCTGTTATAACGTAAGGTTTTTCTAAAAGATTTAACTTAGTGTAAAGACTTAAAAGTTTTTCATAGATATTATGGTGTCGTGGTAGGTTTATAATTCTGTCTTGAACTCTAGTATTTCTTTTAGGTTCAATTATTCTTAAATTATTTATTTCTTTTTCTAAACATTTTTGTATATCTGCCGTATCGATTTTAGTAGCAAAGTATCCTAACTCTTGAAAACCTTTAGGACCTTTATAGTTAATATCTTTTGTTTGCTGTTTTAAAACAAAACCATTAACAGCGGATACAAATTGTTTTTCTATCGTTTTACATGGTTTAAAATTAGAATATAAAGATTGAATATTATTAATAAATAAATCTTTATCAAATGTATTTATAGCTGTTAACAGGTTATCGTATATTTCTGGATAATCATTTTGATTAGGTTCATACACACCTTTTTCAAAACAAACAGCAGGGTCCGGCATGACAACGTCATGAGATTTTATACTATCCAATTTGAGTATCTTTTTCTAATTCTTTAATATATGATAGGGTCGCTTTGTTTCTTCTAGTCAATTCTTTGTCTCCCGAATATCTTTTATATTCTTTTTTAGCAGTTTCATAATCATTGTCAATAATAGCTTTTGTAAATTTAGGAAATAAACTACCAGTATTATAAACATAATCAACTAAAAGTATTAATTTATTTTCAGGAATATCTTTTGGATTATATCCCATATTTCGTAATTGGTTTTGTGTCCTAATAACTGTGTTTGCAAAAACTGTATCAAATAGTTTAAGTTGTTGATCTTCAGTTATACCTAAACCTTTATTGTCTTTCATAAACTGTTTGGCCTCATCACCTGATAAACCCGCAGCTTTAGAAATTTGACCTGCCACATCTGCATCAACACCGGCCATTGTTAAATCTTCAATAATTTCTTCTGAAGTTCTGCCTTTCATATCATAACCAGCACCAACAGTTATACCACTTGTTGGTGTTGGGTGATGAATCTTTGTGCTGTTTTTACCTATTTCTTGTCGATAAGTAAGTTGTTTCATTTCATCTGTTATGGGCATGTCTATCTCCTTTTCTTGTATTTCAGATATTTTTTGTAATTCTTCGTCAGTCTCAACTGGTGGTAATGGTACAGGGTCCGGAACAATTTGAGCTTGTTGTTCTCGGGCCATTCTTTCTTTATACGATCTTTGAGGATCTATACCCTGAGCTGCGAAAGCCATTTCTAAAAAGTTTTTTGGGTCTGGTGTATTAAGAGGTTTTTTAACAGCAAGGTCTGCTGCTTTTTTAAAATCATCCGCCGACTGAGTTACAACACCACCTTCTTGTAATTTTTGTTTATCAACTAATTTAAGAAGATCCATAACAACTTTTGCTGTTAATCCATCAGATTTAGTTTTTTTACTTTCTTCTATTTTTGCTGCCTCAACCATTGCATCAATATTTATTTGTTTTTCTTTTAATGCAAGTTCTTTATTTTCAAGTTCTTTCTTATTATCAATCGCTTGTTTTTGTATATTTAAATTTTGTTGTTCAATACTATCTAAACCACCTTGTGCGGCTAGTTGATTAGCTTGAAGTATTTGTTTTGCTGATTCCGCCATAATCATTGTTAAACTTGCTCCCTGATCTACTTGACCTTCTTGAGCTTTCATGAGTCCACCCATTTGTTCTTGGAATCGTAAAACCATATGCTCTCTAACATTTGCTAATAAAATAGGCTCAACCATTTTCATAATTGGGTTAGCACCATTTAATGGATCTTGTAAGTAAGCAGTTTTAACAGCGATGTGTGCATCATGATCTTGACCCGGAAAAGCTTTAATTGGTTGTCCTTTAGTTGCAGACATAATATCAGCTAACGGATCTTGTTGAATTCCTTGTTGTGTTGGATTAATAAATCTATCTGGATTATCAACATTTGCCGCAGCTAAAACAGCTTTATTAATCTCTTGAATATTAAATGTCCCGGGTGGAGACTGTGATGCTAATTGTAACATCAATTGTGCTTGAGCAAGTCTGTGTGAGTTTGATGGTATGTTGGGGTCGCTTACTGGAACAACATCAACCCGACCATCAAAATCTTGCTTGAATATTTCAGCAGATTGTCCTATGATGTCATAAGGATAAGTTGTAGGTAAAAACTCATTGTTTATCCTTGCTAATATTTTAAACTCGTCTTTTTGAGACTTGTGGAGTCTTTTGTGAATTGCTGAAAAAAACTTACCTGATGCTTCTAATAATGCTAACGTCGTGCCAACAGGACCATAGTTTGTTGCGTCAGAAACTACTTGATCTGTCGTGTCGGCAAATTTCTGTCCAGCTCCTGCAACAAATCCCAACATCTGATACAGAGTCTGAGACGGCTCTTTATATGGTAGAGGAACTATGGATTTGCCCAGATCTAAACCTGTCGCCTCTACATCTCGAAACTCCCCGGGCATAATCGGACTGTTATCTCCAACAACTCTAACACCTCTTGCTTTAAACCCACCGGGTAAATTAGAAAATTGACCTGCATCTATTAGTGCTCTCATTGCAGCCGTAGCCGACATAGTCAAATTTCCTAGAAAATGTATGAGTCCTAAACCATAAAAACCAAAACCGGGTACAAACTTGTAACTAACAAAGTGTTCTCTTTTTACAAACCGTGGATCACCGTCATTCCAATTACGACGAATACTTAATACTTGTTTAGAACTTTTATCTATTGTAACTATATAGGGATAAGCTACACCTGATGGACTGTTAAAAGGTTCTGGTAAATCTAAATATAAATGTTGTTCTAGTAAAACATAACTTGGGTCATAAGGATTTTCATCATAAGCTGATAGTCCCATGATCTGTTCTGCTTTAGATGTAATCGATCCTCTGTCTGTTTGTTCTGGGTCACCAATATCTAAATCACGATACATACCAGCATCCATGTCTCTTCTTAGATCGTTTTCTGTTCTGTAAATAACGTGTGTATATCGATCCGCTCTACGAAGATCAGATACTAAATTTGAAACATGAAACTGATCTATAGGAATAAACTCAGAAATAGGTCTACCGACTGTTTCATCGTAGTAAACTTTTTTAACTGCTGTTCCAATTAACGGTAGATGAAATAACATTTTTTCAAACTCATCAAAATATTCTGGCATTTCTTCGGTGAGTTGATAGTTCATAAAATCTTTTACACGTTGTGCCTGTTTTTCTTTTTCAGGAGATATGGCTCCAACAATCTGTGTTTTAACTGGGCCTTTACTTGGGAATAATTCTTGAGAAGCTTTTGATTGAAACTTAACTGCATTCTCAATAATCAATGGGTGTGTAGCTGTACATGCACCATCAAATGGCTCTGTAGTTTCTTCGAGTTTTAATCCTAGTAAATCAAAACCACGTTCAAATGTTTGTTCCCATTCTTCTCTTGAGTCTTTGTCAGATTGATAATTATCTAAAACAGTTGCAGATATTTCTTCAAGTTGTTCATCTTCTAAAAGTTCTGCAAGATTAGTGTAAAAGTCTTCACTAATTGAAGCTAACATTTTACCACTATCTTCATTTAAATCTATTTCAACTTCACCCGTTAATGGGTCTACATTTACTGCTAGATCTTCTTCTTGTTCTTCTTTAATATTTACATCGATGCCTAAAGCTTGAGATTGATTATTTAATTTATCTTTTGCTATATCAATTGGCTTGGATATGTCGTTGGGATTTTTTTCAATAGCCATAATTAATTAGATACCTTCCAATAGGTTGCCTTATTTTTTTTATAAGTATTATCATTATCACTATAATACGGATCATGGGGATGTTGCAAGTGCCAAGAATCTTTCATATAGTGTATTGCCATTACCATTGCATCAACTTGATCATCATGAGCAGCATTTGGAAAACTTACAGCTTCATCAAATAAAAGTTGTGCCCACAGTTTATTTGGTAACCAAACTCTACCTGCTTCAACGAGTGGAGATGCAGCATATGCTCTAGCTACTTTATCACGATCTGGTGTATATTCCAATATAGGCAGCCCAGCTCTTCGTAAATCTTGTATTAAAGATTGTCCACTTGCTTTCTTTTCAATGACAACAATATCAGGTTGATGTTCATCAAACGCATCTTGTGCATTGGATCGAAGCTCAGGATATTCAAACCGACCCCGTACATTACCTAATAAAATTAAATTACCAATTGTGTGTTCAACTCCTTCACTATCTGGCTCCTCCGTAACAAAGATACCCCATGTTTGTATAACACTGTAGTCAGCTGTTGTTCGAGTTGAAAAAGCGGTGTCCATAGTTTGAATAATAAAATCACAACTTGGTGGATCTTCTTCTTCCCAGATATTAAACCATGATTTTTTTAAGATACCCCCTTCACTTGGAACTGGGTTTTGCATATAAAGAGACTCCCAATATCGTGAACCGTTATGTCTACGAATCTCCATTTCATCATTCTTTAAAATTTCTTTTGGTTTCCATTCTGGAAAATAAGATTCTCCTACAGGTAAATTTAATATTTTACTGCTTTCATCATCAACCCATGCGGGAATACTAATTACTTCCCAGTTCATCGCTTGATCATTAACATCATCACTTTGGCTAGATAATAACCAACCGCATATGTCGTCTTCGTGATATCGTGTATTAATAATCACAATCGAACCATTAGGCATGAGTCGTGTTCTTAAACCTGCGGGATACCATTCTTTTATGTATCGACGACCAGCTTCACTAAATGCATCTTCTTCAGACATAACATCATCAAGTAATGCTACATGTGCACCACGACCGGCGATTTGTGTACGCACCCCCGCGGCAACATACACTCCGTTTTTATTTGTTTGCCACTTACCCGCAGCCCTTACATCTGACCTAAGTTTTACATCTTCAAATATAGACTGATAATCTAAATCATTAACAATATCTCTAACACTTCTACCAAAATCAGAAGCGAGTTGATCACTATGTGACACAGATAAAATTTCATGATTAGGATGACGACCTAAATACCATGCTGGAAATAGTTTTGAACAAATCAAAGATTTAGAACTACGGGGTGGTAGAAAAACCATTAATCTTTTTATATCACCATTCTCAACTTGTTGTAGTTTTTTACTGATAACATCAATATGCCTACCCATTTTAAAATCAGCTACAAGTTTAGGAGCAAAAGCTTCTATAAAACCAGAAAAATTATCTCTGACATTTTGGAATGCAAGATATCTTAACTTAGCAATATCTTCGTCGCTAATGAGGTCACTACTTTTTGGAGTCATTTGAAGAAACTATTTTAAAACCAGCAATCTTAGCTAAACGAGTCACATCTTTCTGCTTGTCACCAGTTTCAAAACCTGTGGTTTTTACAGTTTGCTCTACTTTATCTACAAACATTCCTAAATGTTTAGCAATATGTTCCATAGATTTGTTTGCGTTTGTATAATCCCCGTCTCGCATAGCTTCATTATGAACTTTAGCTAAGTTTTCTAAAACTTTTTCTTTAGTCCAAGTTATTTTTGTCAAAGCTTCTTCTTGATATTCTTTAATTCTTTCTAAAATCTTTTCATTCTTCATGATAACTCTAGCTTTAACTCGAGTTCTTGCTTCAGTCTTGTCTGGATTGTATCCTGCTGCTACATATGCCTTAGCTTCATCACCGTGACTCGCAAACTCCATACAAAATTTTTCTTGCATAGCTGTAAGTCCACGAAATGTTGGAACTTTTACTTTGTTTTCTACTGGTTTTTCTAACATGCGCTTTTCATACTCCTCTGGGTTAGTTTTTTTAAGCCGTCGTAGTTGACGACGTTGTAATTCTGCTTGTATTTCGTTTAATTCTTGACCACCTCCATTTATTCTCGCCTCTCTTTTAACTTTATACAAGTTAATAAGGTCTTCTTCTTTCATTTTTCCGTAAATTATGTGTACTTTTTTCTTGGTCATACGATTTATGTTTAAAAGGGAGAGTCAAACCCACAAGATCTCTCCCTTATTTTGCAAAAAACCAGAAATCTAGAAGCCGTCGGAGACGAGGAGCTTTCTTTTACCTAGAAAATGTAAGAAACTAGGTTGATTTTACTGGTAAATCAAATATAAACCACGAATTGACATTATGCAAGTGTTTGTTTACAATGCACTTCATGAGACCAGAGGAGTTTTTATATCAACCCATGATTCTTTTAGACCATCGTTTGATGGAATATCAGTTTTGTATGAATAATATTCAAAGTCCTTATGGTCATTACACAGAGTTTGGAGTATATGAAGGTAAATCGTTAAATTATTTTGCGAGTTTAAAAAAGAAAACTACATTTCACGGGTTCGATAGTTTTAAAGGACTACCTGAACAATGGTTTATGGGACACAAAGTTGTAGAAAAAGGACACTTTGCCGTTCCAGAGTTACCTAAAGTATTACCGAATGTAGTTTTACATGAGGGGTGGTTTGAGGATACTATACCCACATGGCAAAAAGACCACACAAAACATTTATCATTTATTAACATTGATTGTGATTTATATAAATCAACACAAACAGTTTTAGAATTACTAAATAACCAAATTGTTTCTGGAACTTTAATTAGGTTTGACGATTTACTACCATCACCCATATCACCTTATCCTAAATGGGAAGAAGGTGAATGGAAAGCTCTAGTAGAATGGTGCACAAAATATAACCGTAAAGTAAAACCCTTAGCTCGTTCTTGGAAACAAGGATGTATTATGAAAGTAGAAAAATGATAAAAGAAAAATTATATAATTTATTCGTAGGTACAAGTCTTGGTCGAACATGTGTTTATACATGTGGTCACGTTGTAATTTCTATGAATATTGTTTACTGGTTAACTGGTGCCTCTTTATTTGAAGCGGGTCTGGTTTCGATAATTGAACCGTGTATCAATGGGTGTTGGTATTATTTCTTAGATAAACTATGGATTAAGAAATATGGCTGAACGCATAATGGACCCAACCAATATAAGAACCGACCATTTAGAACGATACAACTTTGCGTGTAAAAAATTAGAAGAACTAACTGATCCGGATCATATATTAGATATCGGTTGTGGTATCGGATATGGCTCGGTTATTCTCCACAATATTCTATCATGTAATGTAGATTGTATCGACAAGTCTACAGATGCCTATGATATTTTCAGAGAAGCTTTTCAATTTGATGCACCTCGTGTGAACTATATTGTTCAGGACGTAACCACTCTGAAACACTCATTGGTAAGACCCGCCTATGATGGTGTGGTGTCGTTTGAGTTTATCGAACATATTGATCCCAGTCTTTCGCAAAAGGTTTTTGACATGGCTGCATTAAAGTCAGATATATTTATTGCATCGTCTCCTAATGAAAATGTCAGGCCTCATCTAAAACCTCCGGTTAATGAGTTTCATTTTAAACACTATACTCCAGAAGAGTTTGAGATTATGGGAATCAAAGCTGGGTTTAGATATGTAGATTTTTATTGTCAGACAAACGGAGCTGACTTTGCTGTTCGAAAAGGATTAGAGAATGGTAAGTTCATGATCGGAGTTTTTACAAAGTAGTATGGGTACCCTAGATTTTAAACAAAGGGGCCATATTTTAAAAACTGCTCATTTTACGTCTACTAGATACAATATATAACAACAACTGCATGGCATATTTTTTTTGACCCCCATAGCAAAAAGACTCCCCCCCATGTCTAGGAGGGAATCTTTTTAAATGTCAAGCTAATTATTATTTTTGATCTAATTTAAATTCAGCTTTCATTTTGTTATGTGCGTCAATAACCTCTTCAGTCGTTATTGGGTTGATATCAAATTTGTTTTGATTACTAAACAAAAAAACATATCTGCGGAGCGCATGATTTTTATTATTTCCCATTTTTACTCCCATTTAAGATTACGTCAAAATGTCCAATAACTTTATTAGCTACCTTATCAACAATCGCTTCAGTGTCCAGTTCTGTTCTGACAGTGGGCTGTTTTGGAGTTTGTTGTTGTGGCTGTTTACCTACAGCCCCTAAGGTTTTTTCAATTGCTAACCTTGTGGGGTTAGTCTTAGAAATACCAAAAACTCCAAATACTAAAGGCCAATTTTGTACAGATTTACCCAC
>TARA_R100000426_G_scaffold64802_1_pt1 | contig 11976 bp, 15 predicted proteins | sample TARA_R100000426 | Tara Oceans TARA_R100000426 (sample SAMEA2620421) | marine metagenome | biome: marine biome (ENVO:00000447); feature: surface water layer (ENVO:00002042); material: "saline water (ENVO:00002010), including plankton (ENVO:xxxxxxxx)" | depth 5 m
AAAAATGTCACAAAATCAAAACAATCAATCGCCATTAGTTGGCTACTGCGAGACACCTCGCATCGAATCTCGTTTCTCTTTAACTCTTTCAGAGCTTGAAGACTTGAAGCGTTATGCTACACAGGGTAAAGACGGCAAACAAGGTCGTGTATATCTAACTGCTGTTAGCGGAATGAGTAAAGCTGGCAAAGCTTTCAACATGATTAAGGTCTATGACCCCAACGCAGGTTCTAATGCTTCAGCTCCAGCTAAGGCTGAGGCTAAGGCTGATGGATTGCCATTCTAATGGAAGGATTCCAAATGGGAATGTCCAAGAACTGGAGCAACGCCATTGGAATGTATATGGCTTTGGATTGGGGACTCAAGTGCGAGTCCCTTAATCCTCCATATGCATCTTTTCATTCACCGAAAACCAATGGCAAAGTTAGATTTGAAATCTACTTTACGAACTACTATGATGATGTCAAAGGAACTTGGATTAGTACCGAGACCATAGACACCAAAAGTATAGGCATGTCTGATTACATGGTATTATGTATATGGAACAAGCCTAATAATAATTGCGTAGTGCTGAAATCTGAAGATGCTGTTCGTCTTATGGACAATAATAAAGACAGATTTCCTTTAGCTGAATTAGTTCCCTTAATTAAAAGAAAATTTCAAATTGGAATCAAAAAAATGGACGATGCCGATTTATGTGATGAAGCTGTTAGTTAGTTACAAAAAAGGTAAATCAACATTACGCAAAGAGATAGAGATAATAAGCAAAGGTGAAACTATTGCTGAACTAAACAAAAGACCTACTACCGTAGAGAGAGTGAAAGACGAAGTGTATGGCAAAGCCAAACGAAGCGATGTCTTAATATTAAAAATATTAGAAAAAAAAATTATAAGTTATGGTGTTCAAGATTAAAGACCTAGAGTATGCATTAGAAAGATACATCAATATTGTTGGTGATATCCAAGACAATTCTAAAAGAGTAAACACAAACAAACGTCAAGCATTTATCAATGCTTTTATTGGACAGGCTAATCTTCATAATCTTAGAGAGCTGTTTGATATAAAAGATACAAACAACATAAGGTATGCTTTTAAAAGACACAATGAGAAGCTGTTAACTCAGTTTGATTACAACGAAAACTTTGAGATTGCAAAAGCAATCAGACTAGAAATGATATCAAAGAGACAAGATGAAAAAATACTTGAGAAAGCTTAGGCATCTGAGATATACGAAAAGGTATATCTCAGACCTTCATTGGGAAATAATAAATACTGTTGTTTTTGCATCAACAACTGGCTTTCACAATGGAGTAGACAAACACCTAGACAACTTGGGTGGTTTGATTAAAAAATACGAAAGAAGATTAAGATTGCTAAAATTTTGATAAGAATATCTAAACCAAAATGAAAGATAAAGCATTAGAAAAAGCCCTAGGAACACTTGTTACTTTAAAATCAATAACAAATTTTTGGAAAAAATATGAAAAGAAAAACAAGATAGGCAAGTCTAGAGAAAGAAAAAATGTAATACATAGACAGGCTTTTATGCAAGTAGCTAGAGAAACAGCAAAACTACCTTGTATTAAAGTTGCTGGGATATTAGAAAAGAATCATGCAACAGTAATTCATGCATGTAAACTGCATGAGACGAACTATAGATTTGATGCAGACTATAGAGAAATTCATTCATTTATGTACAAAAAAATAAACGAATTACTTTTATCTAATGGCTATATTCCTGAGTCTGCTAAAAACAATGAAAAATTACTAGAAATGCATTACAAATTAAGTAAGGTTTCTAAAAGACTGAGAGAAGTTATTATTGAGTTTGAGGATTACAAAAAATCTGTAAAAAAAGAAATGGAAAAAAGCAAAGTTATTATTAACTATAGTGATTCCTTAAAAAAAAGAAACGAAAAACTTAATCGTGAATTAATAAGGCTAAAAAAATTATTATGATAACCGAAATGAACCAGTTCATAAGAATTGCAAATGCAAGACTGAGAAAGATTTACCCAAACAAACAACAACGCTCTGCTTGGGTGGCTAAAATGTATTCAAGATGGCAACAAAGAAAGAATTAATAATAGAACACTATGCAGACACAGAAGATGTTTTGTTTGCAGATGGACTAGACGATGCTATCATAGGATTTGAACCTAATCTGTGGAAGGTAATTTATTCAAGAATGAAAGTCATAGATATATTCATAGATAGAGACGGAATGACTGCCGAAGAAGCTGAAGAGTATGCAGAGTACAACACCTTTGCAGCTATGGTTGGAGACAAGACCCCGTTATGGATTGAAGACTTTGACTGGGATGGACTTTAATGGAGATTTTAAATATGATTTAGAGCTAGGTCAGCTTGGCGAAGGATGGGTAGGCAACATGCTTTCAGATAAAACCATCGAGGTTAAGTTTGACTTTGCTTGCTACAGAACTGGTAATTTCTACATAGAATATGAATGTCGTGGCAAGTCTTCGGGAATAGCTACAACAAAAGCTAACTATTGGATGCTGATAGCATCTACTAAAAAAGGAACGTCTCTAAAAGAATCTATTCGGAAGATTGAAGATGACGATATACTATTCTCTGTTCTAATATCTACAGACAGATTAAAAGAAATCTGTCGTACAAAGTATTACAGAAAAGATGTTAGCGGAGGGGATAGCAACACATCAAAAGGAATATTAATTAAATCAAAAGACTTGTTATGACAACACAAGAAAAAATTAAAAGAGTAGGACAAGAGGTTATAGACTTGTTGATAGAAAAGAACAAAAGCTATGGAGACTCAGCTCTTGAGCCTGCAAATGTATTTGCTGATGGTAATGCAGTAGATAATCTTTGTGCTAGGATTGATGACAAGTTGATGCGTATAAAGACTCAAGGTTTTCGTGGATACGGAGAAGATAATATCAAAGACTTGATTGGTTACTTAATTTTACTTAAGATTGCAGTGCAAGAAGAACAGCAAGAACCTCATCTTAAGGAATGGCAAGAAGATATTTTAATTAACGAAGGATTTTATAACAATACAACCACATGATAAATCCAAACGAAATCCAAGTAACTTGCTTTCAAAGTATATTTGAAAAAGACAACCCTGAATATCTATCTCTTGGTGATGCGATTAGAAACATTAAAAGAGGTAATTCCAAAAAAAAGGTAGAGGAGCTTCAGAAAACAAAAGAAAAGGCTGTTAAAATGCAACTGCCTGTCGTTCTTTTTTCAGGCACATTTTCATCAAGAAAAGATGAAGACATATTTGAACACTCAAAACTTATTGTTATAGACCTCGACAATGTAGATGTCGAGTCTGTAAAGAGAAGACTAGGAACAGATGATTATGTTTTTTCTTGTTGGACTTCTCCATCAGGAAATGGTGTTAAGGCTTTAGTAAGGATTAGTAATCCTGAAAGACACGAAGACCATTTTCGTGCATTAGAAAAATACTTTGAGAAGACTTATGGTCTTGAGGTAGACGGAACTGGAAAGAATGTTTCTCGTGCGTGCTTTGAATCTTATGACCCTGAACTAATAGTTCAGATGGAAGCAAAAGTATTTTCTGCATTTATTACAGAACACGAAACAACTAAGGTTGAAGTCAATGAAGACTATGTGTTTACAGACTACATGAAGCTAAATCTAGCTGCTAGAATGGTTCGCAGAGCAGAGGATGGTGAGAGACACAATACTTTACTTAAAGCTTCTCTTTTGTGTGGTGGTTACATATCAGCAGGCAGGATGGAGGAAGAGGAAGTTAAAAGAGTTCTGTTCCGTGAGTTCTCAAAGAGAGAATTTGATGACCATTATGACCCTATGGCTACCATAGCAGATGGTATTTCAAAAGGTAAAAACATGCCTATACACGAGATTATAGACCAAGAAGATAAGGCTCGTAGGCAAATGCTAATCAACGATGGCGACATGTCTTTTGTTTCATCTGATGACGAAGACTTTAGATGGATAAATGACTTTGCAGAAGGAAAGATAGAGTCAGGTCTTGAAACAGGTTCTAAAATGCTAGATGAATACTGGAGGTATAAGGCTAACTTTACTATTATAAATGGTCACTCGAATGTAGGTAAAACCACATTCGCTCTGTATTTGATTATAAACTCAGCAATACGTCATGGCTGGAAGTGGATAATATACTCATCAGAAAACAGAACAGCTTCAATTAAAATGAAGCTTATGTCCTTTGCATCAAACATGAATGTTAACGATATGTCTTACGCACAACGTAAGATAGCTTATGAGTGGGTATCAGAGCACTTTATATTAATCAGTAACAAACAGGTATATAGTTATTATGACCTAATAATATTTGGAGAAAAGCTGTTAAACAAAGGTGGATTTAAAGGATATTTTATAGACCCATACAATTCTCTACGTATAGATATGAGTGAAAGGTCAGGGCTATCAACTCATGAATATCACTACGAAGCGGCAAGTGAGTTTTTAACATTTACTAACAATCACGATATATCTGTATGGTTAAATATGCATGCTGTTACAGAAGCTCAACGTAGAAAAGGTGCGGATGGTTTGCCTATCGCACCTTATGCTGAAGATACTGAGGGTGGAGGTAAGTTTGTTAATCGTGCTGACGATTTTCTTACCTTTCATAGAAAGGTTCAAGCGTTAGACTCTATAGATAGAAAGACAATAGAGTTTCATGTTAGAAAGATTCGAGAGGTGGAGACAGGAGGAAATCCAACTCCAGTAGATGAGCCTGTTAGATTCCAAATGAATCTTCATAACACAGGTTTTGTAGATGCATATGGAAAGCCTTTGTTTAGAAGCATATTAGAAACACAGAAAGAAGTTACTCAAACGACAATTATTGACCCATTAACAGCATTTTAATTGTTAATAACTATCACTTTTAATTAGAACAATTTTCTAGTTTATAGTTAAATTTAAAAGTGGCTAAGAAAAAATCTTTTGGACAATACAAAAATGGTCTAGAAAAATACTGTGGTGAGTCGCTAAAAGAACATGGCTACTCATTTGTATATGAACCACAATATATATTAGTTGAAGGTTTCAATTATCCTTCAGAGCATTTTAAATCAGTTCCAAAAAAGCCTGAGCTTGTAAATGTTACTGGTAAAAAAACATTACCTATAAAATACAAACCTGACTTTTTTCTTGAAGAAGAAAAAGTATTTGTTGAAACAAAAGGTTTCATTAGAGCAAATGATTCATTTCCGTTAAGATGGAAATTGTTCCTTAGATTTCTTATTGAATCAGGAATGTCTGACCACGCAGTATTTATACCTAAAAATAAAAAACAAGTAGACGAAATAATAACATACCTGAACAACCGATGAAATTTGATGAACTATCAAGGCTTTATAATCTTTCGTGCTTAAATGCACACAAGATTCTTGACGAAATGTACGAGGCTGTTCATACTCCAAGCGGAGAGCCAAAGGTTTCTTCTGATGAAATCAAATCTATCAGACAAAAGTTTATGGCTAGAATAAGACAAGAACTAGAGTTACTACAGTCAGCAGCCGATGAGCACTCTGAAGCATAAATGCAGTAGATGCAAAAAGAATAAAAGCACTAGTGAGTTCCATGTATCGAACACACACTCAACAGGCGTACAAAGATATTGTAAGAGCTGTAAAAAGAAAATAGATAGCGATGGTCACGGAAAGTATAAAGCTAAATATTGTGTGTACTATCTACCTAAAGATAAATATGTAGGAATGACGAAACACTATACTAAAAGAATACAGAAGCATAGTGTAAGAGGTAGAAATGTTAAGGGAGCTTTTGTTTTATTTACAACAAAAAATGCAAAGCTCGCACATGCAGCAGAAAACTTTCTTCATATTATTGGATTTAAGGGATTTAGATATTAATTTTACAATTGGTTGTAACAGACAGCTTGTAAAGTTGTCTTGGATTAATTTGGTTTAAAGAGAGGTTATTTGCCTCTCTTTTTCTTTTTAGAGTAACAGCAACTGCCATCACATTCTTTTGGTTCAACTTCGCAGTATTGTATCTTACGAGGCTGTTTGGTTTTTGTTTTAGCCATTCACAGATTTATCAATTAGTCTTCTTACTATATACAATGCTAGTAGCACTAGCCCAAAGTAGAACACTAATCCCTGTATCTTTTGCCAAATTGTTTTCTGTTCAACATATATAATCTTTTCATAAGGTATTTCAACAACACTAATAATCGTATCCGAGTCGCATGCTGCGTTTATAGTAATGGTGTCGTTCACCTTTACTAACTGTACCCTCAGCTTGTCCTTCACTAGTGTTATAGTGTCGTGTTGCTTCATAGTCACAGTATCCGTGATAGCCACAGGTGGGCTGACAACCGTGTCCACTACAACCAGCGTGTCTTTTTCCATTATTGTAGGGTCTTTTCGCACCGCTTTCTTCAAGTGCCATTGTGCGCTGCAACTCATTAATGAGCTTACTAGAATTAACTTTACCAGCCATTTCATATCGTATCAAAATCTGTGTATGTAATAGTAACTTCTTCACCAGCTACTAATGCTGCCGCAATCTTCGGATATACTCTCTTGTACGCAATAGCAGAACGACCAACGAATCCATCGCTCCACTCAAAGTTTGTTTGCTGAGTATCACCAAGAAGTAAGCACCCAGCAGTATGTTCGTCAGTATTACCAGTATGAATAAGAATATACTCAAAATTAGGAACATCACGAACCCATAACATGCCTTTGTGCATTTCGCCATATTTCTTTGTATATCTACTATGAAAGCCCCCAACCTTACGAAGAGTAATCTTGTATGTTCCTGCTGGAACTCTAGTCTCACCGTATTTCTTTACATCCCTATACTCATCTTCAAGGGTGTAACACAAAAACTTTCTGCCATCTGTTACATCAAACAACAGACCATTCGTAGAGTCTTTTTCACTACTAAATCGTAATACTTCTAACTTCATTACTCTGACTTCTTACTTGCAAACTTTTCTAATCCTGCAATGCCAAAAGCACCTAGAGTAACTATAACAAAGCTGTTGTATGTAAACTCATTAATAGGTAGGTCTGCGCCAAATGCACCAGTAATAACATCAGTAAGCATAACAGCTACCATTACTGCAAATGAGAGAAAACCTATAATGGTTTTCTCATTCCAATCGTTTGTATCCTTAAAAATCTGTATAAACTTTTTCATAATTATCTTTCTTTTTTTAGTTCTTCAATAATCAAAAATCCCTGAGTGTTTGAGATTCCTGCTCTCTTCATATCGTCTCTAAAAGACTGTTTGTCTTCAGGAGATAAATCATCCCATAAATCAAACTGAAGTTCGTCTCTTAAATACATTCCTGCAACTTCAGCAGTTGCGTATCTAGAATGTACAAATATAGGGTTTGCTTCAAAGCCTTTTAATTGATTCTTTGTAGTATTAATATATCGCTTTCTATCAGTTTCAGGTAAAGATAAAATATACTCTTCTACTTCTTTAGGAAACTTTATATCCTTGTCATTTACTATGACATCGTACTTGTAATTTTTAAGTAACGTATTAATCTCTTTTTGAATTTTAAATCTTTCTGTTCTAGCCTTAGTCATTTCCTGCCTATACTTTTCACTCAAAGAAGGCTTGTATTTTTCAGGAGGAGTATCGTATATAAAGGTTCTTACTAATCCTAAATCCTTTTCAAACTTCTTCTTTCTTTTGCCTACTAGTTCTGGAGAAGGCTTTATTGGAGACTTCTCATCTTGAGTAGTTATCATCGCATCAGTTATATTGTATATAGCACTAACAATAATACTTGTTTCATTTGAGAACATCTTCTCGAAAGCCTTTTGTGCTCTAGGTGGTGATATAGACTTTTCCCCAAATCTAGCTGTAGCTTCACCCATAAGCTTAAACATGTCTCTTGTTTTTGCATCAAGCATTCCCTCTGCCGAAGGAAATATTCTTTCATTTTTATCATCTTTACGGTCATAGGTAACGACTGAATTCATGTATCTATCTACATTATTAATGTAAGAATCAATCATTCCTCCTGCTGGTATGTTCGATATTATGGCTCCCATGATATTGTTAAAACTTAAATCTTTAGGAGCTAATATCTCTTCTGGCAATAGGTCACCTGCTGGCAATGAACTAAGCATGGCATCAACAAAACCTTCTCCCTGCTCTGTAAATCCACCTCTGCCATCATACATTTTCCAGTTGTAATCTTCATTTTGAGACAAAGCATACAGCTCTTCTCCTAGCATTGTTGATAAATGGTCAAGCATCATGAACTGATGAGCCTTTGGTATCTTTAAGAACTGAGGAACTTCAATATCATCTCCTTTTTTATTTTTAACTGTTTTTGTAGTAAACAAAGGAATCAATAGATATCTGTTCTTTATGTATTGAGATATGTTTTCCCAATACTCACCAGCAACAGCCTTAGCTAACATGGCTAATCCAGCCTGTATAATTACAGCTTGAGATGCTTTAAAAGCAAACATCTTAGGGTTCTTCTTTATGTAATTCAAAGTACCTCTAGTACCCTGAATGGCTGCATTTAAATAAGGTTTAAATGCATCTAAATCTTTACCTAAGTATCCACCTTGACTGAAGTCTGCAAGAAGCCTAGCTTCTTCAACTGCTAAAAACTTTCTTTGTTTTTCTGTCAGCTCAGGTCTTGTTTTAGCAAGCTTCTTTAACATTCTATCATATATAGCTAGTCTCATTCCAAGCTCTGCTGTCTCACCAGCGTAAGATAAAACTCTTCCCGCTTTGTTAAGAGGACTAAACTGACCAAGCATAGCTCTAGCAGATGATATAACGCCTTTTTCTCTTTGAGCTTTTCTTTTAACTACTTTTTCAGGTCTACCTTGATTAGTCATAAATGACATCATACCTCCATGTTCAGCATAATCTTGTGCCAATTCAGAGTTGATGTTTGCATTAGGCAATGCTTTGAAGAAATCAATCATTGCCATAGTTTGCATTATTGGCAATGCTATAAAATCATCGTACACACCACGACCACGAGTCACCTCAACAAATCCACGAGCTGTAGCAACCACAGCAAATCTAGGAGACAGTCCAGTAACTAAAGCTTTCTTTGTTCTTACACCAGTAAGTTTTTCTACTTTTCTTCTTTGACTTGGAGATAAAAGTCTTCTGTCTTCTATACCTACCATTTGATTGTACAAATCACTTTGAACTTGGAATCCCCTAGTCTTTCCGTCTTCTTTAAATATTAGGTTTGTATATCCTTCATCTGCGGCTTCTAACTGTCTATTGCCAAAAGCATCTTCTATAATATTACCCTGTGAATCTGTTTTGTATTTACCTTCTCTGATAAAATCACTCTTAATCTTATAGTCTAATCTATCAGCCTCTTTATTGACAGCATTAAAGAACTCATTGTATTTAGCTCTCTTTTCTAGAGAGCGTAAACTAGCATTAAGTAAGAATCTTGTATCTAAGAACATCTCACCCTCACTACCGTTTTTAATAGATTTTATTTGGTCTTCCCCTAACCCCATGTTTTCAAAAACTTTTGGGTCAGTGTTTTCAAACATCTTATTTATGAATACTCTAGGAGAGTAGTCATCATTTATAAATCTATCTCTAGTTTCTTGGTCTATAAGACCTGCTTGATAAGAGTCTTCTAGTATTTGTTTATAAGCATTAAAATATGATTCAGCTCTAGATTCTAAGTCTGCCATTTTAGCTTCTGGAATATCATTCTTCATAGCCTTTATTCCATTCTGAGCAGACTCTAAATCTATTATCTTACTACCATGTTTTATCTTCTCACTATATCTTTCTATTTGTTCTTCAACAAACTTTATAGTTTTTTTAGTCTCACTAATTTTTAAAGAAACAGCATCCTTTTCTTTTTTTGTTTCTGCTTTTTCTAGAGTCTGTTCTAATCCTTTTAGCTCTGCACTTAAGAGTCCTAGTCTACTTTCGTTTTCTCTAAGTCTTGCATCTCTATTTGCATCTACCTGAATTACTCTTCTGTAAAATATTAGCTCGTTAAGAATAGTTTCGTCTTCAACATTTAGTCCACCGAAGACATCTTTTTCTATACGCATAAATCTTACATCTGCATTACCTCTCTGACCATTCAAAGAAGTAAATTGAGCTAATATGTAATCATTAAATCCTTGCTGTAGTGCTTTTTGAACACCAGCAGTAGTTGTGACTAAAGCTTCTCTACCGAAATATTTTTTTACAAAATCTTTTCTCTTAGATTTATTATCTCTTAACTGAGCTTCTATTGAGGCTTCGTTCATTCTTTCAAACTCTTTTCTAGCCTCTCTACCTTGTTCTAGGTTGTCTGGGTCTAGCATCGAGCGTATACCTGTAGAAGAAATATACTTTTCACTATTTTCAAATGCAGATGCCATAGGAGCATTGTTTTCTATACTCTCAGCAGCTCTAAATACATATGATTCTTCATTAATTCTACTAGCAACGCTAAGAGGTGATTCTCCTTGTTTAACATCAACTTTATTTGATTCTTTTTTCAATCTATCTATGAGCTCTGTTTTGCGAAATTTCACAAGCTCTTCTCCTATCTTTTCAGCTACAAATGCATCACCTAGTTTATATATTGAGTTATCAATTCTGTCAGACGTAACAAAATCAATAAGCTCTTTATCTCTAGACTGGTATACTGTATTATCATTAGGAAGCAAGAATGCAATCTCCTTTTTCGTTTTACCACTAACTATACTACCATATCTAACTGCGGCTGAATTATACATGCCTCTTCTCATTACAGGATTACTGCTTAGGAAAGATTCCTTTTGAGAATCAGAGTATAGGTCTAAGTCTATCTCTGGATGTTTTTGATTTCCAACAGCCGAAAAACTAACGTACTTTGAATTAAGCAAAGTACTCATGGCATTTACGTATTTAAATACTATAGGCATTGTTACGTTACGAACACCCCACGATGCAGGAAAGTCTGCAAATCTATACTGAGGAGTTGAAAGTGCATCAACACGAGCTTTAAGTACACCTTCATACGCTAAATCAAAATCAACATTAAGACCTCCGTCTGGTGTAGGAACAGCTATGATATCCATTCTAGCCTCATTATTGTAAATAGTCTTTGCTCCTTCAGGTATAATTTTAGGGAATCTTGATTTTAACTCATCAGTGCTAACATTAATTGTAAATACACCATCTGTATAGTCAATATCTAATTCAGAACTAGCTTTCTTTATTGCATCCTTAAATGTCTTTTCTTTAGATATATCATCAGCTAGTTTATTTACATCTTTTTTAGATGCATTATAACCTTCAATAAAATAGTCTAAAGGTGATTCAAAAGAATCGTTTATATAGTCTTCTGCAACTTCAGTAGCTGGTATATCTTGATAGTTTTCTTGATACTTATATTTTCTAACTGTCTCTAAAACACCATCATGAAATATTAAACCCTTAGCTATTTTAAAATCATTAGTCACAGCATGAATAAAATCAATAGCCTTGTCTGTGGATTTTGGATTACTTACACCTTCTACAAGCTCATTTATATTTTGTATAAATGAATCAGTAAATACAGACCCTCTAAAATTAATTTCTTTGTCTGAAGAGCTAAATGTGTTTTTCTCTAGATTTTTTATGAAGTCTAATACTCTCGTTTGAGATTCATTTAAAGTTGTTTGTGGTTTTCTATCAAAAAAAACGTCTTCAATTAATTTAACATCTTTCTGTTTAGCAGAAACAAAATCGTTACTCAATGAAATAAATGTGTTACCAATATTTTGTAATGTTTCATTATTAGCAACGAAAGATATCAATGAACTTGAATTTACAATATCAACAAGTTGTTGAGAATCTACATCTACATCAGAAACAGCATCAAGCATTGTATATCTCTGTAAAGTTTCTGAAGGAGAGCGCATTTTTTCAATAAATAGCTGTAGGTTATCTACATCTCCTAGAGAAAAATCTTTTACAACATCTACTACTGCCTGTATTCTATCTTTTTCTAGATT
>TARA_R100000426_G_scaffold58937_1_pt1 | contig 11974 bp, 16 predicted proteins | sample TARA_R100000426 | Tara Oceans TARA_R100000426 (sample SAMEA2620421) | marine metagenome | biome: marine biome (ENVO:00000447); feature: surface water layer (ENVO:00002042); material: "saline water (ENVO:00002010), including plankton (ENVO:xxxxxxxx)" | depth 5 m
CTCACTCCTCGCACTAAGAGCTATAGCCTCTTCTACTGGTCATAAAGGAAGAGGCTATTTTATGGCTTTGCATAAATCCAGCCGTTACAAAGATATTTATTTACTTTTGTTTTGTAACCTCTATGAACATAAGTCCAAGTTGCTGGAAAAAATACTAATGAGCCACACTCAGGCTGCAATCTAGTTCCATCAAAAAACTCTGTGTAACCACCATCTTTTTTATCAATAGTATTTAGATACCACATAAAAACAAATACCCTTGAACCCTCTTTACTTGTTAAGACCCAATCATTATGCCATTTATAAAAACCAGCAGGCTCGTACTTTTGTATTTTATATCCTGTATCAATAGTCTTATAATCTGGATTTGGCATACAATTTATATGAAAAGATTGTAAGTATTTTGTATATTCTTCTAAACCAATTTGTAAAGCGTTAAAAAAAACACGATCCTCTTCAACCCAATTAGCACTTCTAGTAAGAGAAAAATCAACAGTATCTTTTACACTTTTATCTATTCTTGGAGCATTACCACCAACCATGCCTGCTTTTCTTTGTGGTTCTACTTCAAATTTATTTATTACGTCTTTACAAAATTTAGGTGTTAGTGAATTTTTCTTAATATAAATAAGCTCTTTGAACATTAATTACCTTCTTGGTTTAATTTCTGCAACAGCAAGCTCTACTTCTTTTAGTCGATGAAATACCTCTTTCATGTCATCGTGCATATCATCTATTTTTGTTGTAAGTAATTCTATTGCTGTTGTATTTCGCACAAGATCATCTCTTGATTGTCTGCCTCTATAAGATACCGAGCCAACTGATACAAAGCAAGCGGTCATCATAGCTCCACCTACTGCTGCTATTACTTCTACCATTCTCAACCTTTTGTGTCTATAGTTATAGTATATATCATCTTACTAATATGGAAGATAAAGAAGAAAAAGAAGGAACTGATTGGGGAGAAATTTTTGGTCATGGAGTCCGATTTATGATTCTTTGCTGGAGTTTGGCGATGATGACTCTTGGATATATGGATAAGATACGCAATGATGGTGCTTTTTTGGCCGGCCTCACGAGTGGGGTCTTAGGCAGCTATGGCATTTCCGTTAACAAGAAAAAGAATACTGTTGGCAATGCCCCTAATATTGTGGATAATAAAAATAACAAAACTGTAACAAAATGAAAAGACTTCTTCCATTCATATTTCTTGTATCAGCACCAGCTTATGCAGATATAACGTCACAAATTAGTTCTAGTGTCAAACTAGAAGTTGCTGCTGCTGGTACTACTGCTGATCGAATTGGTAATTCATATTCTGTTTCTGGAACAGGAGTTAATACAACAGACGGAACAACTGCTGGCTCGGTAGGAGGTCTTGGTGCAGCGACTAATGGTGTAAATGCTTATACACCAATTACTGCATCCCAACTAACTGACGGAGAAAGTTTTACATACACAGTTTCGCACACTACTGGAGATACAATCGCAACATCTCTAACTGTTGGTGAAGTGAGTCCTTTTGGTGACTTAACAAGTACAAGTGGAGGTACAGCTACAAATTTAGCTGGTACTGTTGATAATCATGTAATTACAATAACAGCAGGGTCGGCTGGTACTACGGCCACAGGTTCTTATGTCACATCTGTAACTGTGGACTAAGATGAGCTATGCGAAAGCTTTTATTTTTATTTTTTATATATGCTTTACCAGCTAACGCAAATATTGTGCCAAACTTTACAACTGGTACAATGTCCTCAACAACTAATACCCAAACTACAATTACAGAATCAGTCACTAGCAAAGACTATAAAACTGGATATGAATATACCGTTACAGGAACAGGCATTAGTGCAAATGGCGATATTTCCCCAGATGCAGTTAGCGTTACAGGAACAGTAGGAGGTCAAACATACACATGGAAAGGAGCAGATATGACAACAAAACCAGATTGGACTCTTACAAATCCAACATCAGGAGATGCCTTTCAATTTACAGAAACATATTCAGCCCCCGGTCTTCAAAACGTCACAACCATAAATCGCACCATCGAAACGGAATCCGTAGTTACCACTACCTCTGTCTTTCAATAGCTTTCTTGCCAGCAAGTGCTTTAGCTAATGCTGTCAGTCAAAGTAATAGTGGATCTGTCACTAATCAAAACTGGAATGTAAATAATGGAAGCTTTCACACTAACCAATTTGGTGGAGGTGTTGTATGTCAAGGAGCAATGATGACCATAACTCCGTTTACTACATTTAATACAAACTATAGAAAACCATATCGAGATTTTTACTACACACCTGTTTATGACGAAACAGATATTGTTGGAGATTTTGACGATGATGGTAACGCTATAGGAGATGGAACACCTGATAATCCGGGAGATATTTTGTATTATCAACAAAATTATTCTGGAACAAATAAAGATAGTTTTGCTCTTGGAACAGGAATTACTTTAAATTTCAGTATTCCATTAGATAGGCAATATACAAAAAAATGCAAAGAAGCTGCACAGGTGCAGAATGATATAAACAAACAAATATTAAAGAACAAGGAACTTGATTGGCATATGGCAAGATTACGTCATTGCGGAGAAAAAAAGATTGCAGGCATAAGATTTAAAAAAGACAGCCCATATTACGATTTATGCTCTGATATTGAGATAGTTCCTAAAGCTAATCAAGTTTTACCTCATAAACACAAAATTGACGTAAAACAGTAAAAAAAGCCCTCTCAGAATCGCCTGTAAGGGGCTTGTAAAAAAGTCTGCTTATGTTTATACCTATGATTTTGGCTCTTTTTTCTTTGATAACTTAGAAACAGCTTGTTTAACTAAGGGTCGCACTAGCTGTAAAACAAGCGGAGCAGAAGCACCAACCAAAGCAAGACTAAAGACCCCAACAAATTGATTAGCAGAAGGGATGTATTGATCTTTGAAGGGTACGTCTTCATAAAGAGTAATGCACTCTGTTCTATCTAAACGATGTCCAACTACGATTTCAAGCTTTTTTGCATTTCTGTAATCACCTACTCGCTGGTCTTTTGACCCCGGACACTCTGGTATCACTATCTTTTTCTTTTCCTTTGGTAGTTCTGGTTTTACTGTTGGTGACTCTATAGTTTCGTTTGTTTCTTGTCTTTTTTCTTGTTCTTTTGATTCAACAATATCTAATCTTCTTCTGTCATATAACATTGGCTGAAACGTAGGCATTGATCCGTAAGGGCAAGAAATCATTGTGCCTGTAGGATCATCATCATATAAAGCAGTATTTTTTGGGGAAGCATCTCTGTGATACTTAACACAGCCCGGTAATTTTATAGATGGAGGAGGTACATTTAAAACTTGATAAGGTATATGCAATGGTAGATCTATTTTTATTTCTGGAATAGAAATATTAGGTATTTCAATCGTAGGCATTTCTCGGTAGATATACTTCTACATAACTAAAACATTTTGGGCAAGATAAATTTGTGACCATAGAATACTGCGTGTCTTCTTCAGTATCTTGATCGCCACCCCAAATTAATTCTGACTTACAATGCCAACAATTCATTTTTTAAATGGTAATGGTATTGATTTGCCTGTTGTATTTGGTAAAGCATTGTCAAGAACATTTGGCATAAGTCCTTTTACATTTTCAAGAACTTGATTCATCATCTTTGCTTTAAACTGCTCGCTGGTCACATACTTATATGTAAAGAATCCACCGCCTAATATTCCCAAGACTAGAACTGTAGTTACGATAGTTAAAGCATCTAAAACTTTTCTCATGGTTAAATTAGCAATATTGAAAGCACTATCTGTTACAAGTGTGCTTGTATTACTGCTTATTGTAGCTCTGTCTCCCCTTTACGTCACTATGAGTATTATGACAAGACAAATGACAGAAAAATCTATTTAATCTATTCTTGAACAATACCCCATGAAGAGCAAAGGTATTTTGTCTGGCCTAGTGGTGGATTGCCTCTATGTGTATGTGTAAAACCAGCAGGGTAAATAATTAACCTACCAGCTTTTGATTTTATTCTCTTGCCTATGTATAAAAATTCTGTTTCACCTCCTTCTTCTATATCATTTAGAAATAACTGAACTACGAACACTCTTGAAGCATATACAAAATTATTTGCTTCGTAGTGCCAAGCATGAAAACCACCACCATCAGGTATTTTTTTAACTTTGACATCATATATTAAAAACTTTTTTCTTGATAAAATTGAATACTCATCTAGGTAGGAATCAACATATCTTTGAATATTTGGAAGAAACTTAACTCCAAAAGGTGAAGTGCCTAGCAAATTATGGTAAAACAGTCCTACTGCTTTGTGGTCTGTATTATGTTTTTTATCGTTATCTTGGAATAATAAATGATTTTTTTGCAAAGACTCAATATATTCAATTAGTTCATTACATTGGTCAGTTGTGAAGGCATCATCATAAACACCTATAAAGTCTTTCATTTTATTTTATGTGCATTAAAGCTAAGTGTTATTCTTAGTCGATCATGTTTGTCTTTTGATGAGGGTACAAAATGTCGGCAATCAGGAGTAAATAATAACAAGTCTCCCTCTTCTATTGTTAATCCTGTATCGGTAGAGTATTTTTGAAAAAATGGATGCTCAAGTTTTTTACCTAAAACTTCTGTTGTGTAAGTAAGTGCTTGATCTTTTGGGTTAATAAACTCTACTGGTCTATCATTTTTATCAAATTGTGCATAATATATACCTGATAAAAAAGTATTATTAGTCATATGTGTATGCACTTCTTGATAATGATACCACTCGTGAATATTAGTCCAATATGCAATATCGTAATTAATTTTTGGATAATTAAAATGTTGCATCCATTCATCTATATACTTTCTAAAGCTTAAATTACTAGAAATATTAGTATTAATATTCCATGTATTAGCCCATCTTGCCCAAGGTAATTCAAGATCAGGATTATCTTTATATTGCTTTACTAATGATGGCACTAATAATTTTTTAAGTTCCTCGTGATGTTGTACTTTTATCTTTGCTACAAGAGAAGGAAAGAGAGTAAATACATTCACTTTTTAGCTATAATTTCCTCAAGAGCAGCTATGCCACCTCTTAATTCATGTATGCGTTGCTCGCAATTTTTAACAACTTGAGTTGCTTTATTATAATTTTCTGCAACTTGTGATAACTCAGAATTAAGTGCCTCAAGTTTTTGCTTTGGATCAATAGCCATAAATTTATATAAGAACTATTCAATACTATCAAAGAATTTAGTATTAATCTAGTATTTAATACTTTATACACATTAAAAGTGCCACGTTTCTTGGTCTTGCCTCGCTACCGCCATTTGATGTAGTTCCATGTCTGTGTCTTCCGTCAAAACCAATATAATCTCCATCACCTCCGTCAAAGTCTCTACCACGACCACCAACAGTATAAAATACACCAAATGGCCTACCATCACGTTCTTCTCCGTTAAACTGACCCTGCAAATCTTTACTATTATTATTAGAGGGTTCAAGAGTGCTATTTGTTGTATGTGAATGTGACAAGTTTTGATTACCTTGTGAAGATCTAATTGATCGACCACTATCAACACCTCTGCCGTCATCAAGACCCCTTACAAACTCTCCCCTTAAATCTGGTAACGATGATCCTACGATTGCGTATAAATCTGAAAAATCTTCAGTAACTCCTTGAACAGTACCCGATCCGTTTGGAATAGAATCGCCATTTGCTTTTAGATAACCTGTTGGAGCAGAAGACCCTGCATAACTAATTACTGTACCTGTTGGATTACCACCACCTAAAGCAGCACCATTTATTGTCAATGCACCAACTACGTTTACACCAGAACTGGTTGTTTCTAAACGCTTAGTTGTATGGTGGAACAATTCTGTTTGTGCATTATGAGCAACTTTTACTTTCCAATTACCACTTTTATCTAAAAGTCCAAAATTAGTACCAGCACCATATAAATAACCAGTTTGACCAGAACTGTCTATCATATCAATTTGAACACTACCGTCATTATCATTAACTTGCACACCATAAGGTGTAGTTTCAAACGCTTTGAAGTTGTCGTAGTAGAGATCTACTCCCCCATCCTTTTCAAATAAAGCATATTTTTCACTACCATCTTGATTTTCTATATGTACGTTATCTGCTGCTCTTAAATGTATATCATCTCCTGAAGTTTTTAGATATAAATCTCCAGTAGATGTTTCTACAAAAAAGTTTCCTGTAGAGTTTTGAAGATAAGAGTTAGTGCTATTGTGGTAAATAAGTAAATCTTCGCCACTACCTACTTTTATCTCATCTGAATCACCTAGTAGTAAATGACTTGATAAAGTGCAAGTACCAGCAATAGAGACTCCAGCACTTGTTGTTTCAAGCTTTTTACTATTGTCGTGATATAACTCTACTGCTCCGTCATGGAGCAATTTCATCATTACATCACCATTATCTTTATCTATAAATTGATAATTGTCAGACCTAAAAATTAAAGTACCTGTAGCATTTTTAATATGACTATTTGTTGCATCGTGATAAATTTGAAAATCATTTGAACTTCCAAATTCAGCTAGAGAATTGTCTTTAAAAACTAAAGCATTTCTTGATCTATCAAAAAGAATATCTCTCCCTGCTGTTTCCCCATCAAATGTCACATCTCCAGTAAAAGTACCCCCTGCAAGAGCCATTTTAGTTGCTATTGAGTTGGTGACAGTTGTTGAGAAGTTAGCATCATCTCCAAGTGCTGCTGCTAATTCATTTAATGTATTTAAGGTACTAGGTGCTGAATCAGCTAAATTTGCGATTGCTGTATCTGTGTAAGCAGTTGTCGCAACTTTTGTAGAATTATCCCCTGCTGATTGAGTTGTTGCTGTCACTCCGTTAGTAAGTGACCCTGAGACTGTTAAATTACCAGTTACAGTAGCACCCGAACTGGTTGTCTCAAACTTTTTACTATTGTCGTGATAGAGTTCTACCGATCCATTTACAGTAGCTTGTAATAATGTTTCCAATTCATTATTAGATTTCAAAATCACACTATTACTACCACTACCTGTTTTTAACAGTAAATTACTATCACCTTCTAAAACACCAGTAATTTTTGCTCCACCGCTAGTTGTCTCAAATTTTTTACTGTCATCGTGATATAACTCTACTGCTCCATTTGCAATACACTTTACAGACGTTTCATTACCACCTGAGCCAGTTTGTATTTCAAGATTTCCTGTAGATGGATCTCCATATATTCTTGATACCATCGAATCAGCAGCATTATAAAATTCTATTCTGTGAGACTGCTCATCCGCAGTAGGCTTCATTGCAATACGAGGAGTACTTCCATCAATAGTTACAATCCTGTCTACTTTTATTCCTGTTGAAGTTGTCTCCAACTTTTTAAAGTTGTTGTAGTAAAGGTCTACAGAACCATTTTGAGTACATTCCACTAAGGTTTCAGTATTACCAGCACTTTTCAATGCAACAGTTGTACCTCTAATGCTTACAACTGAATCACTTTTTATTATCAGATTACCTGTACCACCATCTTCGATATAACTATGACTGCCATCGTGATAAATCTGCAAATCATCACCTGTTCCAAGTTTGAGATAATCACTATCTCCTAAACTTAAATTTCCATTTGTAGCTATATTTCCTACTACGTCAAAATTTCCCGGTACAGTAACATTACCATCACTATTAATAGCAATTCTATTTGCATTGCTGTTGGTTGCATCTTGAATTAAAAAAGAACCACTTTCTACATAAATCCTGTAATCAGGATTATTATTACTATCAACAAAATTTAGTGCTGGGTTAGCTTCAGTAATTGTTACATCTGAAGTAAAAGCTGGATTAATTTTTGATCCAGCTATCGCTGCTGAAGCATGAACATCAACATCGAAAATAGTGCCGTCAGTTATACCTTTTCCTGTGACTTGTGTTAATCCCATAATTAGCTAGGTTTTGGATTGTCTGATTTTACTTTAGCAATTGTATCTTTCCATGTTGTTGTACCATTAACACTATCCCAATACTGCATATCAAGCTGCTCTTTTATTGATGGATAAGCTTGACTCCTATCATATTGATAAGAAAGTTTATTAAGTTCAACCCTTGCAGCGTCAACCAAAGATTGATCTATAGATAAAGGATCACCATTAGCATCTAAAACTCCATTTTCTAAATCATCATCAATAGTGACTGCTGAAGGATAAGCTTTTCTTATGGCTTCGTGATCGTATTCTGGCATTAAACTGCAACCTCCATTAATGTAATTCTTTGTATGCTTCTTGTATGCTGAAAGTTGTTACCATTAGTTCTATCTCTACCATAAAAAACTGTTCCACCACCACCAACGAGAGTTTGAACTTTGTAAGTTGTTGAACTGGTTGTATTTGGCGAATCTATAAAAGTACCTGACATTGTACCTATATCTGCATCCTCACCACAAAAAAATCCACCACCAAAGCCTCTGGATCTACTACCACTAGCATTACCAACTTCAATAGCAGTACTACCTCTTAACAATCTTTGACTATGAATGTCATTACATGAAGAATATATTGTCAAAAAAATGAGGATTTTACTAGCAGATTCTTTTGGTGTTATTGATGCTGAAAGTCCTATGTCAGTAAAACTACTGCTTGTCGTTGAAAAAACAGATGTTCTAACACCAGTTACTACTTGGATAATTCTACCAGCATTAGAGTTAGAACCATCACCATAAAATATAGCCATTATGATACCTCCGTTAAATTAAACTTATATTTTTTTCCATTGCGTTTGTTCACTAGGAAAAGATCCTCTGCTCCTTCTTGTATAGTATAACTTCCCCAAGTTCCGTCAACGTCATTAGCACCGCCCTCGTTAGATAAGTTGAGGTCATTGGTGTAGACGTTTCTCCAACGTAAAGATGATGTACCTAAATCATGTGTATTATTCGCATTAGGTCTAATAGTGCCATACACTTCAGCAAGTCCAAAAATATTAACCCCAGTAGATCGAGTACTGAACTTCAAACTGTTGTCGTAATATACCTCTACTTCTGCATCAGGTTTGCAAGTAATACTAGCTTCTCCAAATTTTGCCTGTAATTTTAGCTCGCCACTTGCATGATTTCGTAAAAATAAATCTCCTTCTGAGTTTTTAATGACTGAGTTTGTGCCATCATGGTACATTTGTAAATCTGCACTAGCACCAGACTTAAATCTTCCTGTATTTCCATCTGCTGAGTCAGGTAGCGTTACATTACCAGTTACAGAGATTCCATTACTTACTGTCTCAAACTTTTTACTGTTGTCGTAAAAAAGTTCTACTGCTCCATCAGCAATAAATTTTGCTATATCTTCGTTTGTAGTGTCATCTTGTATAAATACATTGGTTGACTGTAAATAAATCGAACCAGAAGTATCTTTTAAAATTAAATTTCCTGTAGAATTTAATAAGTAGCTATTACTTCCATCGTGATAGATTTGTAAATCATCACTATCACCAAATTTAGCTTTATCATTATCAGTAAAACTAATATTGTGATTATTAGTATCTAAACCACCGCCTAACTGCGGAGAAGTGTCATTGACTAAATCCGAACCAACACCTGTAAGGTTTGAGCCGTCACCGCTAAATGATGTAGCTGTACAAGTACCTGTAATCGTAAATCCACCTGTTACTGTTTCTGCTTTCTTTGCATTGTCGTAATAGAGTTCTACTTGTGCATCACGAACACATTTTATATATGGGTGTGAATTAGTTACATCTGTTAATTGTAAATCATTTGATTGCAAAGCAAAAATGGCAGTAGTATTAGCAATAACGCTGTTTGTTCCATCGTGATAAATTTGTAGGTCATTAGAATTTCCAAATTGAGCTTTTTTCGTATCATCTAGCTGTATGCCGTTTGTATTTGCCTCAAATTGATCGACAGCACCTACATAAAATCTCATACGTTCATCATTATGCTGATACATAATATTTCCTACATCAGCATCAGAACCATCCCCAAACTGAATCATGCCTCTAGCTGAATCATTAGTTACTTGTAATCTAATTGCAGCATCAGCACTACCCGAATTTTCTAATGCTCTAACTATTGTATAAGCGTCACCTGTATCTCTAAAAACTGTAATTCCATGAGAATCAGTCTGCAATTTTTTTGATCCAGTATGAAATAACTCGCAACTTGAATTGTTGTTAAAATTTGCTATTGCAACACCGCCACTCGACATTATTCCTACTTTTGCTCCATTAGTTGCTAACAATAAAGATCCTGTACCACCATCTAGTAGATAAGAGTTTGACCCATCGTGATAAATTTGTAAATCATCATCTGTTCCAAGTTTTATTCTTGCATTATCAGGTAAATCTAGATGGCTTGTGCCTGTAATTTCACCCGTTACATCAAGACCATCAGCACAGTTTAAATTTCCCGGTATATCAATGTGTCCATCAGTAAAGACAGTAAAACGATCTGCATTAGAATTTGATGCGTCTTGTATTTTAAATTTACCAGCATTTATAAAAAGTCTAAAATCAGAATCCTCGTTAGAATCTGTAAAACTAATTGTTGGATTTGTGCCATATAAAGTTAAATTTCCAGTTGTACTTATATCTTGACTACCAAAGTTAGGATTTATTTTTGACCCTGCTATTGCTGCACTTGCATTTACATCAGCGTTTACAATAGTTCCATCTGCTATTTTTCCAGTTGTAACGCTGTTATCTGCTGGTATTCCTAATCCAATAGTTCCATAAGTTACGATAAAAAAACTAGCTCCTGTCTCAGGTGCAGAAGCAAAAATAATATCATTTCCATCTACTGCAAATCCTGTACTAGGACTTGTTCCAGCGTTAGGTTTTTGTACTACACCATTAACACTTACTAATAATTGTTGTGCTGATACATCTGGTGGATTGCTGAGAGTAAATCTAGTTGCAGTACCATTAAAGGTAGCACTACCACCGCCAGAGCCAGATGAGGATGATAATGTATTTATAAATATATCTGATCCCCCAGCACCACTTATCTCTGCAATAGTGCCATTATCTTTTTTTGTAAATAATTTTCCAGTATCAGTTCTTACCGCTACTTCTCCAACAACTAAATCATTAGCAGTAGGATCACTACCAGAACCTCTTTTGAGTTTAATGACATTAGCCATTGGCTTTTACCTCCTATGGCTAATACGATCCACCATCTATATCGAAACCTGATACACTTCCGTTTTCAAGAAAAGTAACTAAATCTGACAAAGCAACTTGTACCATCGTGCCATTATCATTAATAACCATGCGATCAGCCGTAGCAAGTGTTGTTGACGTTGCTGATGTATCACCATCTAAAATATTTAATTCTGCTGTTGTGACTACCGCACCATCTAATATTTGAACTTCAGCAGCACTTAAATCAGCTAAAGAGTTAGCTGTAGTTTGACCCATACTTGAAAGTTCTGTTAGTTGATCGCTATGAGGCTCAACATCTGTGCCAATCACTAAACCTAAGTTTGATCTTGCGTTAGAAGCTGTTGTAGCTCCAGTACCACCATCTCCAACTGCAAGTGTTCCTGTTATAGAACTAGCAGCAAGATCAACAGCAATTTCAGCAGATTCAATAACAAGTCCACCATTTGATTTAAGATCAACTGATAATGTATTTCCTGACTTTTGTAAGCCATCTGCTGCTGTAATCTGACCAGCACCAGAAAATTGTGCAAAAGTTAAATTATTTGTACCCGTAACTGCTGAACCTTTATTACTTGTACAAACAAAACCGTTATCAGCATTAGTTGTTCCTTGTTCTATAAAAACAAACACACCAGCAGCATCAGCACCAGAAGCTAAATCTGCTGCTCTCGCTGGAGAAGACCCAACAACATAAATACCATTTTGGGTTGCTGTTGATTGATCCTTAACAAGAACACGATCATTAGTAGATAATGTAACACCATCTAGCGTGTCTCCATTATTAAGAGCAGTAGATATT
>TARA_R100000426_G_scaffold73996_1_pt1 | contig 11970 bp, 24 predicted proteins | sample TARA_R100000426 | Tara Oceans TARA_R100000426 (sample SAMEA2620421) | marine metagenome | biome: marine biome (ENVO:00000447); feature: surface water layer (ENVO:00002042); material: "saline water (ENVO:00002010), including plankton (ENVO:xxxxxxxx)" | depth 5 m
ACCTAAACAATCTGCATATGAAAAAGTGTTAGAAATGATGGGCATAAGGCAAGGACGCAGAGGTCCGGCGGCTCAGATATTTGTTCCTAAAGACGAAAGAAGCATATTTGACAGCATAAATTTTGGAGGGATGTTTAAGTAGTGGACGTAGTAGATTTTGTGAAAAAGTATCGGAAGCTCTTGAATACTAGAATAGAAGAGCTTAGTGTATCGGTGACTAGCGGCAGTGCCCGTAGTTACGAAGATTATAAAGCAAGAGTTGGCGAAATACAGGGTGTTGCCTTTGCTCTTGATGAACTTAGATCCCTGCTAAAAAAGGCTAACTATGACGAAGACTTTGATAGTACCTGACTACATCCTTGAGCAGCAACGTGCAAAAAAACAAGCCGAAGAAGCTGCAAAATCTAAATCAATAAAAGAACGAGTGCCACAGCCAACAGGCTGGCGCATTCTTGTTATGCCGTATATAGGCAAAGAAAAGACCGATGGTGGTGTCTATATTCCAGATGCCGCTCGTGAAAAGGAAGCTCGTGCGACAACTGTAGCTTATGTCGTAAAGGTAGGTCCTTTAGCATATCAGGATCCCAACAAGTTCGGTGACGATTGTGAGCCGTGGTGCAAAGAGGGTGATTGGGTGTGTATTGGTCGTTATGCTGGATCTCGTTTCAATATTGAGGGTGGCGAGGTTCGTATTATCAACGATGACGAAGTCATTGCAACCATCATCGATCCCGATGATATAAAGACATACGGAGTTTAGTATGCCTGATGTAGCAGAGAAGCAACAAGAACTAGAATTGGAAGAAGTAGAAGTGGTCGAGGCGGAAGCTGAATCCGAAGCAGATCAGCAAAAGGCAGAAGCCGAGTCACAAGAAGAGACAGAAGCCGAAGAGCCTAAGAATGATAACGAAGATGAACTAGCACAGTATTCAGAGTCTGTTCAGCGTCGCATTCGTACTTTAACAGGCAAGTACCGCGAAGAAGAGCGACAACGTCAGGCGGCGATTGAATATGCCGAGGCGGTAAAAAAGCAAAACGAAGAGCTAAAGTCTAAGTTAGATAATCTTGATAAGTCATATCAAGGTGAGTTTGGTAGTCGCGTCGAGTCTCAGATTGAATCTGCAAAGCAGGCTTATCAAAAGGCATATGACGATGGCGATGCTGAAGCCATGTTTGAGGCGCAGAAGAATTTAAGTAAGCTGGCTTTAGATCAAGCACGGTTAGAAGAGTCTAAATCTAAGCGCGAAGCAGCGACAGAAGCCGTTGCAGCACAACCACAACAACCACAACAACCACAACAAAAGCCAGCACCAGATCCCAAGGCAGAGCTTTGGGCAACTAAAAATGAATGGTTTGGTACAGATCAAACCATGACTTATGCTGCTTTTGGCGTACATAGGCAATTAATTGAGGATGAAGGATTTGACCCATCGTCCGATGAGTACTATAATGAGCTTGATCGTAGAATACGAACCGAATTTCCGCACAAGTTTAAGGAAAAGGTTCGTGATGCGGGACCCAGAGTCGCTTCTGCTGAGTCCACGGCTTCTAAGTCGTCATCACCAAAGAAGCGCAGAACAGTCAAACTTACGCCTTCGCAAATCGCTATTGCGAAACGGTTGAATGTTCCGCTTGAAGAATATGCGAAATATGTTAAGGATTAGGATATGACTGATAGAAAAACTCGTGAATCGACATCACGCGCAAAAACAACACGGCGCAAGCCGTGGACACCACCATCAAAGTTGGCAGCACCTGAAGCTCCAGCAGGCTACTCACATCGTTGGATCCGTACCTCAATACGCGGAGAGGATGATCGTACAAACGTAGCGGCAAAGCTTCGGGAAGGTTGGGAGCCAGTACGGGCTGACGAATACCCGGATATGGCTGATCAATATCCAACTATTGATGAAGGTAAATATACTGGAGTTATTGGTGTAGGTGGTTTAATGCTTGCACGGATTCCAGAGGAAACGGTAGATGAAAGAACTGAATATTATCGGGAGCAGACCCGCAATCAAATGACAGCCGTTGACGATAACCTGATGAGGGAACAACACCCCTCAATGCCTATACATAATGATAGGCAAAGTCGTGTATCATTCGGGGGTAAAGATTAATCCCCTTAACTTGATAAGGAGTAAGCAATGGCAAACGTAAATGTTGCCTTCGGCCTCAAGCCGATCAATACCGCAGGTAGCACTCCGTCTACCCAAGGTACAAATGCATACTTCATCGGCAGCAGCGCAAATGCGATCTATCAGGGATCAATGGTAAAGGCGGATAATGGTGGTAGCATCGTTATCAGTTCTGCTACCGGAGATACCGAAGCTCCCGTTGGTGTTTTTGCTGGCTGTGAATATGTAGATGCCACTACCGGAAAGAAGAAGTTTTCTAACTTCTGGCCCGGTTCGGGTAGCGCTAATACAAATTTTGACATCATTGGATTTGTCCATGACAACCCAATGCAGCGGTTCATTATTTGTAGTGACGCTACGTTAACTGATGAAGCAACTGCTCGGGCTGCTATTTTTGAGAACTCTCAGTTAAATAGTGGTGCAGGCGGTAGCACAACCACAGGTATTTCTAGCGCACAGCTTGATGTTGCGACTCTAGATTCATCTAATGCCTCTCTTCCTTTGAAGATCGTGGGCATTTTGGATGATGTGGAGAACGCAGATTTTACTGCTGCTGGTATTCCCGTGATTGTGATGCTTAACAACCACGCACTGCTTCAGGCTGATTCTGAAGCTGCGATATCGTAAGGGAGTGTAGATAATGGCTATTTCTAGAGCACAACTCGCCAAAGAATTAGAGCCGGGTCTAAACGCTCTCTTTGGTATGGAATATGGACGTTACGAAGGTCAGCATGCTGAGATCTTTGACACCGAAACATCGGATCGGGCGTTTGAAGAAGAAGTGATGCTGTCAGGCTTCGGTGCTGCTCCAGTAAAAGGTGAAGGTTCTGGCGTATCTTTCGACGACGCGCAAGAAGCATACACTGCTCGTTACAACCACGAGACAGTGGCTATGGCCTTCTCAATCACTGAGGAAGCTGTCGAAGACAATCTTTATGATCGTCTAGCATCTCGCTATACTCGTGCACTCGCACGTTCTATGGCACACACAAAGCAGGTTAAAGCTGCATCAATCCTGAACAACGCATTCTCTGCTGGCGCATTTGCTGGTGGTGACGGTGTTGCTCTTTGTGATGCGTCACACCCGCTGACATCTGGTGGCACATTCAACAATGAGCCAGCGACTGCCGCTGACCTTAACGAAACTTCTTTGGAAGATGCGTTGATCAGCATTGCTGGATTCGTTGATGAGCGTGGCCTAATCATCGCTCTGAAAGGAATGAAGCTTATCATTCCACGTCAGTTGCAGTTCGTTGCAGAGCGTCTGCTCGTGTCAAACCTACGGGTTGGTACAGCCGACAACGATGTGAACGCAATTAAGTCAATGGGCATGTTGCCTGAAGGCTATGTGGTCAATGACTACTTGGTTGACACTGATGCGTTCTTCATCAAAACCGATGCACCAAACGGACTCAAGCACTTTGAACGTGCTGCTCTTGCAACCAACATGGACCCAGATTTCGACACTGGTAACATGCGGTTCAAGGCTCGTGAGCGTTATAGCTTCGGCTTCTCAGACCCACGTTGCATCTTCGGATCACCCGGAGCCGCATAAGTTTGGGCACAATAAATTAAGGGGCGACTTCTCAGTCGCCCTTTTTTTATGTATAATACAGCATTCCTGACAGTCGCATGGGGCGGCTGACACTAGCCAAGACAGGAGATCTAAATGGCTAATACTACTTTCAGCGGTCCCGTCCGTTCCGAAAACGGTTTTAAAAATATTATCAAGAACAGCACCACAGGTGCTTTGACTAACGAGATGACTCTGTCAACCTACACAGCAACAATTGATATTGCTGCTTCAGGTACGGCTCATAAAGAGGCATCTATTGGTATACCTTCAAACTTTATACCTATGGGCGTAGCGGTTACGGTTGTAACGGCTGCTGCTAATAACGTAAATCTTGTTGACATTGGTACAGACGCAGACCCAGATGGCTTTGTTGACGGACTTCCTACAATGGCGATCAACTCAGCAGGTTTTAAAGGTTTCTTTGGTTGCAATGGTGTGCTGGGTATGTCTGGATTTGCTGCTGGTCAAGTAGCTACGGAAACCGCTGATGAGGTTGAAGTAACTATTTCAGGTGCCGCAGGCGCTGGTGGTCAGTTGTCATTGAAGTTCTTTGGTATTTCATCTGATTCACCAACAGCATAATAGGAGTCTGACATGGCTGCTTCTATTACGGCAAAAACAGTTACAGCTACTGGCACATTGCTGGGTGGCAGAACTCGTCTGAAAGCTTTCTATGTAAAGACGGCTGGAAGTGGGTCACCTGCGGTGGTGTTTAAAAACGGCAGTGGTGGGGCTACTCAGTTGTCGATGGTGTTTCACACATCTGATGATAATCAAATCACCATTCCTGACCACGGCATGATCTTTGATGATGAGTGTCATGTGACGCTTACGAATATTGATTCGCTCACAGGGTTCTTTGGCTAATGGCTAGAAAGCCATCTAAGATGCCAAAGCGCAACAAAAAGAATTTCCGCCCCACAAAGTCTGGGGCGGGAATGACTGAGGCTGGAGTACGGGCATATAGACGTGCAAACCCCGGGTCTAAGTTAAAGACGGCTGTTACAGGTAAAGTAAAACCCGGTAGCAAGGATGCAAAAAGACGTAAGTCGTTTTGTGCCAGAAGTGCTGGGCAGATGAAAAAATTTCCAAAAGCTGCAAAAAATCCCAATAGCAGACTTAGACAAGCAAGACGGAGATGGAAATGTTAAACATCAACAGTCTTATTGGTGGCGCAGCATTAGCTTTCTTGGGCTGGATAGCTTTGACTGTTGTCGAACTAAAAACAGAAACCGCAGTTATTGCGGTCAAGGTAGAAGAAAACCACAAGATATTATCTGTGTTGTGGGGAGATTTTATGGAGAAAAAGAATGGCAATCTCGCGTGGGTCACTCGCAAACCAAATATCAAAGCCACCACAGAAACGCAAGTTCGCTAGAAAAAGACCAACAAAAAATCCCAAGATTGCTAGAGGATGTGGTGTTGTTCTAAGTAACAAAAGAAAAGTAACTAAACGTGCGAGAAGGAAGTAGCACTATGGCAAAAGATCCAAAGGTCGGCACGGGTAAAAAGCCAAAGGGGTCAGGACGTAGACTTTATACTGATGAAAATCCTAAAGACACAGTTAGTATAAAATTTGCTACACCCGCAGACGCTAAAGCCACCGTTGCCAAGGTTAAAAAAATTAAAAAGCCTTATGCTAGAAAGATACAGATTTTAACTGTGGGGGAACAAAGAGCAAAAGTTATGGGTAAAACAGAAGTAGCTAAAATTTTTCGTCAAGGTAAAGAAAGCATAAGGAGAGCTAAAAAGGATGCCTAAAGATGCATGTTATCACAAAGTTAAACGACGCTATAAGGTCTTCCCGTCGGCGTACGCAAGCGGTGCCATCGCAAAGTGCAGGAAGGTCGGTGCCGCTAACTACGGTACAGGTGGAAAAAAGAAGAAAGCCAAAGGCGGAACATACAAATACAAAACAACAACGATATATTGACAGTGGCTGTATAAGATTAAAGCCACAATAGGGAGAGAAAAATGGTTGTGGCAGAGGTGCTGACGGGAATCGCTTTAGTCCAGCAGTCTGTCAAGTTCATAAAGGAGAATATAAATACAGCCAAGGATCTAGGTGCAATAGCAGGTCAAATAGATAATCTATTGACAGGCGAAAAACAGGTGCAGGAACAACGCGCTAAAAAATCTGGAGTCAGCATTGGAGATCAGTTTGGTATAAAAAGTGTTGCTCAAGAGGTGATAGACGCTAGACTGGCGCAAGAACAAGTTCAAGAGATGCGTACACTTATTGATTTACGTTTTGGTCCGGGGACTTGGCAAAGTATTGTAGATGAGAGAGCCAGACGCATACAACAGGCAAAGGAGCAAGCTGCTGCTGAAAGGCGTAAAAAGATGCAAGAGGCCAAAGAGTTTGAAGAAACTATGCAGCAAGCTGTTTTGATTGGGGCTGTTATACTTATGACTCTTGGTTTGTTTGTTTTGTTATTCACAGTGGTTTTATAAGTTTGGAAAAGACATGGCAGTAAGGAAAACAAAAAGTGGGTTGGCGCTCAAAAGATGGTTCAAGGAGAAGTGGACGGACCAAAGAACGGGTAAACCGTGTGGGCGTCGCAAGGGTGAAAAACGGGGTACTCCATATTGCCGCCCCACCAAACGTATCAGTTCTAAAACCCCCAAAACAGCCAGCGAAATGACATCTGCTGAAAAGCGTAGTAGAATAGCGCAGAAGAAAAGGTTAGGTCAGCCAGCGGGTAAACCAAGACGTGTTAAAGCAGTAAGAAGGAAGAAAAGATAATGGCAAAAAAATTTCCAGATTTAAGTGGTGATGGTAAAGTCACCCAAAAAGATATTTTGATAGGCAAAGGCGTAATAAAAGCAAGAAGAGGTAAATCAGTGAATCTTGTTTGCCCACGCAAGGAGATGGCTGGTGCTTTGGAAATGCCGACAAGAGGCAGAAAAACTAGACGAGTCTAGCATGCGTAAGCTCATAGAGGAGTGGGTTTACAACGATTTAAGTGTGGTTGATCCAGATGTAGGATATGCGCCTTGCCCTTTCGCAAAGAAGGCTTTGAAGGATGGTAAGCTGCTGGTTATAGAGTGCACAGACAAAGAAGACTTATGGCGCACTGTAGCTAAAAAATGCAAGAAGTTTAAGAAGAAACATTCCGTTATAATATGTTTGGAAGAAGAGCCTAGTCAGACATACGAAGAAGTAGAAGCCGCCTGCGTAGCAATGAATGAGTGGTTTGCCGCGAACAAAAAAGATTTATGGCTTCTAGCTTTTCAAACGGACTTCACAATGGTGTTTATACAAAGATTGTCAGAACTTGACGATGCCAGTAGAATACTTGAGAAGACGGGTTATTATAAGACCTATGATAAGAAAGACTACATTAACTTAATACTCAACCGAAGAAGGAGACGGGAAAATGCCCGGAGCTAAGAAAAAAGCAATGAAGCGTATGCGTGGCGGTAAAGTCGTGGCTAAAAAAATGATGGGTGGTGGTGCTATGAAAGCTCCCATGAAGCGTATGCGTGGCGGCGGTGCTATGAAAAAGCCTGTTATGGCTAAAAAAGGTAAGGCAGTGAAGAAGTAAAATGGCGACTTCAGGTTCTACAGACTTTGATCTTGACGTAGCCGAGATCATTGAAGAAGCATATGAGCGGTGCGGACTTGAGGTTCGCACCGGATATGATGCAAAAACAGCGCGTAGATCAATGAACTTAATGTTTGCTGACTGGGCTAATCGTGGTCTTAACTTATGGACTGTAAAGCAGAGCACACAAGCGCTGACTCAAGGCACTGCAACATACACTTTTAACACTAATTTTACAGATCTACTTGAGGTGGTTCTTAGACGCAGTAGTGTTGATACGGAATTGACTCGGATGTCACGGGCTGAATATTTGGCGATACCCAACAAAACAACGCAGGGTCGCCCGAGTCAGTACTACTACAACCGTCAAACAACTCCAGAAATAACATTATGGGCGACTCCAGAAAACTCTACTGATACTTTAGTGTACTATTATGTAAAACGCATTGAAGATATGGATACTCTAATTAATACAGCGGATGCTCCATTTAGATTTCTTCCATGCATGGTTGCTGGTCTAGCGTATTATCTGTCTGTTAAGAAAGCACCTGATCGCGTTCAGTTATTGAAGTCAATATACGAAGAAGAGTTCCAACGTGCAGCGGCAGAAGACGAAGATCGCGTACCTTTAAAAATACAACCTAGTATACAGTACTTGAGGGTTAACTAATGGCTCGGTACGCTTCAGGTAAAAAAGCTTGGGGCTACTCTGACAGATCCGGTTTTAGATACCGCCTGTCGGACATGCTTACTGAATGGAATGGCTTAAAGGTCGGACCAGATGAGTATGAAGAAAAACATCCACAGCTTGAACCTATCCGTCCCGGACCCGATCCGCAGGCTTTGTTCCAACCTAGACCAGATCAACGAACGGAAACAGCGGGTCAAAGACTTCTAATATCTAATCCTTTTCAATCAGGAGCGTCTGGGTCTTCAGTCATAACGGTGTTTGAGCCTTCTCATAATCGTAGTACATCAGATGTTGTTATTTTTCGTAAGGTAACAGCATTAGATGGATTTACCGTTGCTAACTTACAAAAAGCCGCAGGGTACCCAATTACCGTTATAGACTCTAATTCCTATACCATAACTGCTGTTGGCACAGCATTAGTTGGTAATGTAAGAGGGGGTGGAGTTAATGGAACTGTTGCACCGGGAGTGGCTTCAACACCAGCCGCATCGACGTTTGATCAAACAAGTGTTACACTCGACGCGACTAATAAAACTTTTGACGAGGCTTAAATGGCAAAACAAGCGGTAGGGATCGGCACAACTGCAAATGATGGTACTGGTGACACTCTTCGTGTTGGTGCGGACAAGATAAACGATAATTTTGATGAGATTTATGCAGCGTTAGGCAATAGCTCTAACGTGCTAACAGACATCATAGACGCGAATGGTCTTTTGGATGTTAGCTCCGGCGCTAATAAAATAGTGTTCTACTATGCTGCTCTTAGCGATTTACCTAGTGCGTCAACATATCATGGGGCTGTAGCACACGTTCATGCAACGGGTGGCCTTTACTTTGCTCACGGTGGCAACTGGATTAAGTTGAATGATGAGACCAGCGGTCCGGTGACCAAATACACAACAACTGCGGCTAACGGGTCTGCCTATCAGTTTTCTGGACCGGGAGCCACTGCTGGTAACAACCCTAACTTTACCTTTTACAAAGGTCATACATACCTAATAGATAATACGTCATATGTTAGTAGCCATCCTTTACAGATAAGAACGGCTGCTGGCGGGTCAGCTTTTACAACAGGTGTCACAGACAACTTTAATTCTACGACTGGACTAACACAATTTATTGTGCCGCATGAGCCTAGTGATACGTCGTTAGTGTATCAGTGCACAGTTCACGGCAGCATGGTTGGAAACATAACAATAGTATAGCGAACAATAAGATGTCTTTTACATACGCAGAATTAAAAACAGCTATTCAAGATTTTTCTGAAAACACAGAAACAAGTTTCGTGACAAACTTGCCTGTATTCATACGCAGCGCAGAGGACAGAATATTTACATTAGTTGATTTAGAGTTGTTTCGTAAGAATGCTACATCAACTGTTTCTGCGGCGGACCCGTATCTTACAATACCAAGTGACTATCTTGCGCCCTTTTCTTTACAGATCACAACAGCAGGTAGTAAAAACTTTTTGGATTTTAAAGATGTAAACTTTATACAGCAGTACAGCATTGATAAAAATGCAAACGCAGTGCCTCAGTATTACGGAGTCTTTGACGTAGATAATTTTATATTAGGTCCTACACCAGATTTAGCGTATACGGTTGAGCTTCATTACTACTATAGACCAGCAAGTATTACTGCGGGTGCGGACAGTGCAACTTCTTGGCTCAGTACTAACGCTCCAAACACCCTTCTTTACGGTGCGCTTGTCGAAGCGTATACTTACATGAAAGGCGAAGCAGACATGATGCAACTGTATGAACAGAGGTTTGCACAAGAAATTCAACGTCTAAAAGATTTGGCTGAAGCTAGAGAGAATAGCGATGCCTACAGGAGAGGTCTACCTGATAGGCCACGCACATAAGGAGTAAAGTAAGATGGCAACATCAAACGCAGCAACCACCTATTTGGAGAATAAGCTACTTAGCTTTATCTTTAAAAACAACGCGGGGTCTTTTTCATCCCCGGGAAACAGTATCTATGTTGGTTTGGCAACCGCTGTATCTGACGCAGAGGCAGGCTCACTGACAGAGGCCACCTTTGGAAGTTACGCAAGACAACAAGTTACAGCAGCAAACTGGACTTTAGCCTCTGCTTCCACAGATCAGCAAACTATCAAGAATGCAGCAAACATAGAGTTTCCTGCTTCCACGGGCACGTCAAATACAATAACTCATGCCTTTATTGTAGACGCAGCAAGCAGTGGAAACATTTTGTTTGTCGGCGCACTAGATGCTAGTAAGACAATCGCCACTGGTGACATCTTTCGGATAAATACAAACAATCTGGTGATTGAGTTAAAGTAATGGCCTTAGTGCTCAGAGATCGTGTAAAGGAAACATCAACTACCACTGGCACAGGGACTTATACACTGAGCGGTGCGGTTTCTGGTTTTGAAACATTTGGTTCAGTAGGTGATGGTAACACTACTTACTACGCCTGTACTGATGGCACGGACTTTGAGGTAGGCATAGGAACTTATGCATCATCAGGAACTACATTGGCGCGTACAACGATTTTGCAGTCTAGTAATTCAGATGCTGCGGTAAACTGGACTTCAGGAACTCGCACACTTTTCTGTACCCTGCCAGCAGAAAAAATGGTTTTTAATGATGCTAGTAATAACATTCAAGGTTTTACAGACAACAGCTTGGCATTCGCCATTGCGTTAGGATAATAAAATGGCAAACGCTTTTAAGACAAAAACATTTGATGGATCCTCTACGAATGCTAACACTGACATGACCATATATACATGTCCGTCTAGTACTGAAACAACTATCATCGGAATGACAATAGCAAACATATCTACGTCACAAATAACAGTAGATGTTAAATTTGAAAACAATGATGGTAACAATGTATTTCTTATTAAAGATGCACCTATACCTGTTGGATCATCTTTTGTTCCGATTGGCGGAGATCAAAAAATAGTTATGGAAGCATCGGACGTTTTAAAAGTTCAATCAGATACAGCTAACAGCGCGGATACAACATTGAGTATTTTGGAGATTAGCTAATGCCGTATCAGGGTAATCCGCTTGTTAAAGCATTCTCCACAATGAATAAACAAACTATAACGGGTAATGGTGGCACAAATTACACCTTAGATTTTTCCGTTGGTAGCTCTCAAGAAGTCGAGGTTTTTGTCAATAACGTCCGTCAAGAGCCGGGGGTAGCTTATACCGTTGCCGGGACCTCTCTGGCGATGACTGGTGCTGTATCAAACACCGATGACTTTTATGTTGTCTTTCAAGGCAAAGCTCAACAAACAGTTACTGCCAGCGCTGAATCTGTTTCAGATAAGAACAACACGTCTACTGGTTTTTTTGCTGTACCAGCAGGCACAACAGCACAAAGACCGAGTTCCCCCGCAAACGGTCAAATACGAGTAAATACAACTATTGGCTCTTTGGAGTTTTACAATAACAACTCGTGGTCACAGACAAATCTTGTTCCTACGATTAGTTCCATCTCTGGTTCTATTGTTGTATCAACGGCAGGTAACATAACAATAAATGTTACAAATGCTACAGATACCATGGATGTCGTATACAAAGAGGGCGGCACAACTCTTGCAACTACAGCGGGAGTTGCTTTTACTAGCGGAGCCGCAACCACGGCTGTCCCAGCGGCTGTTTATAATCAAAGTGCTGGGGATACGATTACTATAAGCGTAGTTGATAATCAAAATGTTCCATCTTCTAACAGCGTAAACAAAACAGTTGTTGCTCTGGCTAGTGGCGGCACTATAACTACATCGGGTAGTTATTACATTCATACATTTACATCGTCTGGAACATTCACCATTCCATCAGGCTCTACATTCAGTTGTGACATACTTGTTGTTGCTGGCGGTGGCGGTGGAAACCCTGCTGGCGGTGGCGGCGGTGGCGGCGGTGCAGGTGGTTTTCGTTATCTTACATCACAGTCACTAAGTGCAGGTGCAAGAACGGTCACCGTTGGCGCAGGTGGTGCCGCACGAACTGGTGGATATGTCACGGCAACTAACAAAGG
>TARA_R100000426_G_scaffold27902_2_pt1 | contig 11960 bp, 7 predicted proteins | sample TARA_R100000426 | Tara Oceans TARA_R100000426 (sample SAMEA2620421) | marine metagenome | biome: marine biome (ENVO:00000447); feature: surface water layer (ENVO:00002042); material: "saline water (ENVO:00002010), including plankton (ENVO:xxxxxxxx)" | depth 5 m
CTGGTCGATGGCTTTCGATACCCTGGGGTGTATCACAAGATGACAAAGGGCAAGGATGTCATGCGTGACAACACAAACAAAGCAGTAATCGGCATCAAGTACACTCCGGACTTTGTCTCTCACAAGCACAAGTTCATCATAGAAACCAAAGGCTATGTCCACGGCCAGCACACCTTCCCTTTGCGATGGAAGTTGTTTCTGAAATACCTCGTGGAAAACAACATGGATGACTACATGCTCTTCATCCCTAAGAACAGAAAACAAGTAGACGCTACGATCGACATCATCAAAAAACACCTACACGATGGCCCCAAACAAGCCCTTCGACAAACTTCTTCATCATGAATACGACGACAAAGCACGAAAGGCTACGATCGCATGCATGGAGAAGCAGGGCTACATCGTGACGGAAAACCCCGATCCCTACGCACAAGACCTGATTGCTGAGCCGAGCTTCTTGTCCAAGCTCGATCAACCTTTCTTCGTAGAGTGTGAGGTGAAAGCCGTGTGGCAAACACCAAGCTTCCCGTACTCTGATGTGCAGTTGCCTGCCCGCAAAGAGAAGTTCTTTGACAAGCAGACCTTGTTTTTTATCTGGAGTCAAGACCTTTCACGGGCCGCATGCTTTTGGAGTCAAGACATCAAGCACCTACCCACGCATGAGGTGTCAAACAAAATGATGGCAAAGGGAGAAAGGTTTTTCAAGATACCCCTGTCCTACGTTAAGTTTGTCTCAGCATGAACTATTGGACAACCCACACCAGCGTTACAGACAGAGAGTGCGTGATCGTGCCCTGCTACCAGGGCTACATGATTGCAGTCCTCTGATTACTTCTTGGCCTTCTCGATGGTGCGCCCTGCGAAGTATGCACCAAAGGCTGTGAGCATCAAGATTTGCAGAAGGTCCACGTAAGCGTCTTTGACATTGAACGCTACGTTGTCCATGCTATCAACAACCATAGTCACCATGAACATGCTCATCAAAGCAATCAAGGTGACGGGGCGGATAAGCTTGGCCAGCTTTACATCGCTGCCCATGTCTGCCTTCCATCTTTCTGTCACATTGTTTTGAAACGCAATCTCTGCATCCACCGCAGCCATGCCCGCAGCCGTATCGACTTCAGGATCTTTTTCAATCAAGTTCTTGACAACACCTAGCCCACCGCTGTCGGGGAGCAGGTCGCCTACCACAGACAAAACGTTAGGGGCTTTGTCCTTCAACCAAGATCCTAGCTTGGTGTCTTTGATTTTCTTTTCACTCATGGTCTTGTATTAAAAGTCACTCATTAAGATATCGTCGATGGCTTCTTGCACCTCATCCTTGCTTGCCTCCATTGTCATCATGATGTTGGCCTGAAATCTTTTGACCTCTTCGCCTTCGTTGAACACAACAATGGTTGGCACCACAACAATCTTGTGCTCCTGCTGAAGGGCAGGAGCAGTTACAATGTCCACACGGCTTGTTTCGCAATCGTTCAGTTTTTCTATCCACTCCACGCTATTTTGGGAATTGAAAGATGCGTTGAACTCTACTACACAGATACCGCTGTCACATATTTTGTCATCCGCTACATCTGCCACAGAGGTGGCCGCCAAGAATAGCGCAGAGGATGCAAACAGGATTGATAAGATTTTCATTTGTCATCTTAGTTGATCTATCTTTTCTTCAATACGCTTGATGTCTTCTTTGATCTCGGTGACATCATCTTGCGTAGTCATGATTGTCTGACGAACCAGTTGGTCTTTCATATCAAACTCCATCCTTGTGATCACGGGGGCAGGCGCAACGGGCAGCTCTTTGGCCTCAGCAATATCTGCCTGTAAGGCGAACCACATAGCCACAATAGTTCCGATGCCTGCCGCTGCCATACCTATGGTTTTGAGGTCTAGCGTTACTTTAGTGTCTTCCCCTATCTGCTGTGCCATGTCAAATGATTACATAGTTGATGCCGACAGAGAAGTCATGCCATGACCTGTCCCAATACTTGTGATATTTACCCTCTGCAAAGACACCAAAACTCTTATTGAATCTTTTACCAAATATAAGGCCGCCAGAATAATCAAGCCACTGTCCACTGTTGACGAAGCGGTGGTAAGAGTATTCACCGTCGGTGTCAAGATGATATGGAATGAAGTTGCCCCAAGTGTGTACCCAGAAGTCTTTTGTGAAGTGATAGTAATCGAAACCCAACACGATTGAATGGACCCACTGATTCCTCAGGTCGCTCCTCTTTTTATCTACGTAGTCCTTCAAGACCTCGGGGATGACAACCTCCTCCCAAACGTCGTAGCTGTTTGCGACGACTTCCCCATCTGGATTGAAGAACTGTCCAGTGTTGACATCTATATTGTACCCTTCTTGTATAGCGAGTGAGGTGAAGTGCAACTGATTGTTTTCCAAGACCCACTCATCAAGTGGGTCGTATCCGTAGGGCTCAGACAATCTTTGCATGATACCTGCGTTGAGCGACAGTTTACCCAGCTTGGCACGAAACCTTTCAGATGCCTCGAAGTATCGGACGTCAGCAAACCCGTCTTGCAAAAACTCTACTTTAGAAATCCACTTGTCGGCTACGTATCTCAGGAAGTAATCCTGATCGAGATAGTTGACGCCCTGTTGTCTCCTGTAGTCGCCTTCAAATAGAAACTCAAAGCCACTCACCTTGCCGATAGTAGCGGCATCACCGTATGACTTTTCTGTTCCGTTGTAAAAGGTGTTCGCTCTGTTCTCGTACCCAAAGCGGGCAATCTTTCTGATGCCCGCTGTCAAAGAGTAATCGAAAGGTGTCTCTACAATGTCGGTTTGCAGGCCATTGCCCACAGAAAAGACCTCCCTGTCGGACAGAGAGTTTCCACCACTAAACGCTGTGTAGAAGGTCGAAAACTTCAGAGCTTTCTTCAGAGACTGGCCCGACGCAGTGATCGAAAAGCCAATCAACAAAATGGTTGTGATGTACCTCATTGTCTTACGATTCTTTCTTTTGTAATGCGACCTTGGTAGTTGGCCATGATCACATACACCCCTGGAGATGGGAGGTTGATTCGAGTGTCTTGTGTCTCAACTAACCTCCTGCCTGATGCGTCGTAGATCGTAATCACTGTCCCTGTAGGCGCCTCCACGTTGATGATGTTTTGAGTAGGGTTGGGGAAGAAATAAGTCATCTGTCCTACATCCGAGGTGATGGACGACACCTGCCCTGCGCAGTATTCGTACTGGTTGATGCACACCGCATCCCAGCCGACCTCGCAGCAGTAAGGGTCAACCTCGATCACCCACGAGTAGCAGAAGTCGTTGGCCCAGTAAGGTTCTCCTGGGCCCGTGATACAGCCTGCATCGTATAGGCAATCTTCATTGGCAGGAATGTTGGCTGAAGAGTCGTAGTTGGCTGCGTCAGGATCCATGCATCCAGGCACAGCGGTAATGCATGAGTCGTCTAGCTCCGTATTGGCATCCTCATCATAGTTGAAAGCCTCAGGGTCCATGCACCCATAGATCACAGGAATGCAACTGCCGTTCTCTGTGTTGGCCTCTTCGTTGTAGTTGAACATGGTGGGGTCGGTGCAGCCGAAAACGATTGGTTCGCAGTCATCCGGATCAGTCGCTGCGGGATCGTAATTGAATGCCGAGGGATCTTGGCAACCCGTCACCTCCAGTTCATCACAAACACCATCACCATCCGTGTCGTTGATGCACTCGTTGTCGCACCCGTAGTATTCGATAGGGAACGTGCAGTCCCCGTCTACGTTTGCCTCTGGGTTATAGTTGCAGGCGAAGCTAAGAGTACATCCCTCGATACCAGGCACACAGAAGTCTCCGCATACTGGGATGCCGCTGTACTTAAATGGGAACTTCTTGATGGCGTCAGACCACGGGTTGGTACCGCCTTCCATGAACACACCGTTTGGTCCGTCGAAGTAAAAGCCACACTGGGAGGCTGTTGTTTCGGCGTTGCCCTGCGTGAAGAACATGACGTTCACTGCCTCGCCAGAGTAAAGCGGAATCTGAATCTCTTTCTCAAACCCGTCGTTGGGGTGCATGGTGATCGGCCCCCAGATCTCGTCACCCTGCTGTACTCCAATCCAGCTACCGAACCAACCGTCACCTGCTCCGTCTGTAAGTGTCAGAGTAAAGTCACAGTTGTCTTCTGTCTCCAGCGTGTTGGCATCCTCGTTGAAGTTAATTGCTTGAGGATCAGTGCATCCCAAGATTACTTCTGTTTCACAGCTACCGTCGTCGATCACAGCGGAGGGGTCGTACTCTGTGAACCATGAGTCCGTGCATCCTTGAGGGATGGGAGGGAAGCATGGGTCAATCATAATAGTATCGCTTGATACTACTTCGTACTGAGTCGTATCGCCCACGTAGTACAGCGTCTCTCCGCACAGGTTGGACACAAGTAGACTGCCGTCAACCCCACCGTAGCAGCTGCCACACATGCCGTCACCAAAGGCGTCGTACACATCCACCCTGAACTCTGAACCGATAGGCAGGCACACAGCCTCTACGACGGGAGCACCTACAATAGAATAGCCTGACCCCTCTGCAACGACCTCACCATCTGGAACCGTGACTAGATCCCAGCTGATCTCTGATGCGTAAGTGTCAGGCGTAACTGTTACAAGAATGTTGTTGTATCCCTCTTCGCATTGCGCTGGCGGGAAGTCGCAAGGTGCAGGAGCGTTGGCCCAAGGGTGATAGTTGATAGCGCCCGCCTGCATACATCCAAAGATTGGAGGGGGACACGCCAATACCTCAAAGGGAATCGTTTGTTCTGAGGTGCTGAAATCGTATACTGTAGTGTCTAGGACGCAGGTGTTGACAGAAAACCAGCCCTCACCAAAATCACAGCAGATGCCGTCGCCGAAAGAGTCGTAGATGGTAAAGGTGTAATTACCTACAGGCAGGGGAAGAAAGGCCTCAACATAGGGATACTCTCCCTGCAATGGAGCGGACCCAGCAACGATAGCATCGCTAGAGTCTCTTACCAGCCACGTTGTCTCTCCACCGTATGCGTCTCCTTGTATGGAGATAGAAACCCAGCCTGTCTGCGCTGCTGCAAACAACGGGAACAAAAGGAGGGGTAGAAATCTCATGAGTCGAGGTGTGAAAACTTTTCTTGAACGACGAAGCTTGGGCAAGCCTTGTTGGAGTATTCGTTGTGACCGTGGATGGTGATGTCTTTTCCAAAAAGACATCTCACGCCGTTGACGATTTCTTCAAAAGCGCAAGCCTGATCCTCAGTCATTGTGTCTTTCGGAAGCATGCCCTCATCGCATCCTCCGATGTAGCATACACCAACCGTCGTTTTGTTGTGCCCCTTGACGTGAGCACCTGCCTTGTCGATGGGTCGTCCCAGCTCCACACTACCGTCAAGCCTGATGACGTAGTGGTATCCGATGTCAGCCCAGCCGTTTCCGTTGACATGCCAATCACGGATTGTTTCCACGCTGTAGTCTTTACCCTCGGGTGTGGCCGAGCAGTGCAACACAATTCTGTCAATGTTTCTCATGGTGTAGCAAATGCTTTTTCTGTTAGAATAGATTCGAGACCTGCCTCAGATTTTATACCTAAGTAGAAGAAAGCAAAATTAAAGTATGCATTGTACTCTTCCTCAGTCATCTCCCTCTCTTTTGCCTTGAGAACAGAAGCGATTTTCTTAGAGCTTTCTTTGGACAATCTACGCATTTCGTTCGCATGCTTGCTGTACTGCTCAGGCATCATGTTTTGCAGCAGCTTTTCAGCAACAGCGGGCTTCAAAGCAGACTTGAACTTTGATGTGCTGATGTTTTTATCTAGCGTGGTCAAGTCGCTTTCTGCTTGCATCTTCAAGATGCGCATGAGCTTGTCAACACCGATGTCCTCGCCAGCTTCAAGGTAGGCTCTGAGCTCTGGGTCTTCACTGAAAGCTTGTGTGACAAACTCGTATGCCGCAGCCTCTTCCTCACTCGTAAGAGATCTGTTCATGGGCATGTCGTCCATAGCCTTGGCAAAGTATTCCAACTCTTTCGATCCCAAGCCCACAAGGTTGGCGCCGTGTAATGCAGTCCTCAAGATCGTGCTGATCTGCATGTGCTCTTGATCTTCAGGCCGCACAAACCTTTCGCTTCCTGAGTTGGTCGTATACGACTTACCATCTCTGTTCAGTCGATCAATGGCAGTGGTAATATCTCTGAACTTCTGTCCTGCCGGGCCAGTCAACCCAAGCAAACTATACAAAGCTCTAGTCCCTGGCTCTTTTTCATTCTGCGCCATGTCCGCATAGCTATCTCCATACGTGGGGATAGCGGGTCCGTACTTTTTGAACAAGGCAAACTTGTCTTCTTTTTCGAGGCCAGGGATGTCGTAGTCCGCTTCGTTGAAGAAGACGTAATAATTGAAAGCATCTCGAACGTTGTCGTCCACCATGCCGATAGATGGAACGGGAAGAGCATCAACGACAGCACTCACACCAGACTCTTTCAACGTTTGAACTACATCAAACTCCTTCTCTTCGTCATCATCATCACCCATTGCTTGTTTGACAATCTCGTTGAAGAGTGCCATCGTCATTTTAGATGCAATGTGGAAAGCAAATAGGGACGACATGGTTGCAGCAAAACCTCTGAGGCCATCCTTTCTTGCTTGTAAATCTTCTCCCATCAAGAGTCTTCCCACGTCTGCTGTCAGCGATCTTTTTGTGTTGATGGCAAAACTTTGGAACGGGAAGAACGCTTGCATCAAGCTTCGACCAGCACCACCAGCTTTTTTGTAAATGGCCGCTGCCATTCGAGCACTTGAGGTGTTCTGATCTTTCTCAAGCATGTTGTCGGCATACGCCAAGGCTTCAGAATTTGGATTGGCAGCTTCGCTTGTCCAATCGATATCAGATGCGCTCGTCACAATGCCCTGTTCAATCAAGAAGTCTGCATAGTAAGCAAAGAAAGAAGCCACAGCAACTGCCTTATCCGTTGTAGTCAAAGCCCACAAAGACTTGTTTGTGAACATGTCTCTCAAGCGTCGGAATCTAGACCTGTCAAAGTTTGTGTTACCCTGAAACGGGTCGATGTTTCCCGCACGGTAGTCTCTCAAAAATGCCGCACTTCTTTTGAGCAACTCGAACTTGTCTCCAGGAAGCTTGACAGTAGGATCGCTCAAGACCCTACGTTTGCCCTCAATGTCTGTTCCAACAAACGTCAAGGCAAGGATGCTCGTTGACTCTTGAATGAAATACATCATGGAGCTGATGCTCCGCATATTCATGAATGTCGCCAAGCCGACGGTGCCCTGTTTGACAACCTGAACAAAAATCGATCCGAACGCACCAACAACCGCCGCAGCACGCAAGGATTCGATGGGATTCAACAATGTCTTATCGCCAACCCGCACACGACTGCTGAAGATGAACGGTTCACTTTGCGTTTCAACTTGCAAGAAATCCCTGATGTATTGCTTGAGCTGACCAGCAGCTTCGTCTTTTACCAAGTTGCCAAACGCTTCAGTTCCAAACGCATACTCCATCGCAAGGATGTCCCCCAAAGCTGTAGTAATCAACGCATTCTCTCTCAGGGTGTCATGATTGATGTCGATGAAATTTAATCCCAAGATGGCATCACCACCCACGGCTCTTTGCTCTCTTTCGAAAGTTGCGCCTGGAGTTTTCTGTACTCCGCCTCTTGATGAGGCTTGCATCCTGCTAACCAATGCATTGCGCAAGGCCATAACAGATTCTACATCCTCATCTTTAGAGGTTTTCCGAATCTGGAATGGCGTGTAGTTGTCAAGGACGCCAAGCTCTTTACCAAGAAATCTTTCTGCAAAGATTTCCAAGTCGGGCCTAGCTCGTTCGTGCATCTCGACCATGAAGTCCACCATCTCTACAACCTCAGGGCGCCCTGTCTGCACACGGTTTTGCAACGCCTCTAGCGTTGCTTCTCCTGTAAACAAGAAGTCGAAAGCTTCTTTGAACTGATCGATCGTTTCTTGAACAGCACTTTGATTTTGCTCTATGTCCTCGATCGTAGCCCGCATAGAATCACGCAAGGCTTTGTACCATGCCGCTTTCTTTTCTGCAAGACGCTGCTCAAACTCCTCTTGCGTCCGAGAAGCAGCACGAGCCTCTTCAACAAACTCTTTTGGCATCTGACGAGACATGCTGTATATCTGCGACAACGCTTGACTGAGCTTCGATGTGATTTCTGTTTTCCCCTTGAGAGAAAACTTCTTGTTGATCTCGTCAATCTTGTCTTGCAATCCTTGGGCTGTTTCCAAGTGCCTTTGTTCAAAAGCATTGATGGCCATGATTACGTCTTGCAATCCGATCGCAACCTTGATTCGAGCAATGTCTCTGTTGCTCACACGGAAAAGATTCCTGAGCAGACTAGACAAGTTATCCAACACACCAAGAACGGCTGTTCGCTTTGACGAAATACCTCTGTCTGTCAGTTCCTTGATCTTATCAGCATAGTTGATGCGCCCCTTGGTAAGTGCCGCCAAGTATCCGAGTCCAAATGTTCTGCCATTGACGAGATAGTCGTTGAGCTTGAACTCGATCGCCAAGAGGTGATGCTTTTCAAGTTTGTCTAATCTTTTACGAATTTTGTTAAACACCTCATCATCTTCGATGTTGGCGTTTTGAGGCAAGCCTAGAATCAAGCGGAACCCTGGGTCGGCGAGGATAGCCTCGGCATTGAAAAGCAACAGAGGCATAATGCCTTCATCAATGATCAAAGATTTTTTTAGATCAACCAGTGCCTTCTCCTCTTTGGCCAGCTCTAAATAGATAGTCTCCAGATCGTCAACATTACGTGGGTCAAGACCCAGCTTCTCTGCCATCTTGTTGACCCTCTTCTGCGTGGCACTAAGCCTGCTCTCGAAGAACTTCTTCAAGATAGCTTCGTACTCTGCTTCAAACGTGGTTTCTTCACCCTTCAAAAGCTTACGCTCTACGGCTCTCTCAGCCCTAGCCCGAAGCTGCGCCTGCTGCTGTGCTTGCTCGATTGCTTTGAATGCATCGAGCTGCGCCTGCAATGCTTTTACCTCATTCAACTGAGTGGCATTGAATACAAGGTTGCCCTCCTCATCCTTGGCAAACCGTCCACGGCGCATGTTGTTGTTGACCGTGTTGAGCAAATCCATAAATGCCTCAAGCTCTTCAAGAGGAATCAAGGACGCCTTGATGCGAGACAAGGCTAATGCAAGATCAGCGTATGTCGTAAAGTCCCGTTGCTTTGACTTTCTTTTCAACGTGCTTTGGAACTGACGAATAGTCTGCAAGTTTTTGAGGTGCCTCTCCATAGCACCCTTAGCATCTTGCTCATCAAAGATGGCAGCCAGCTTGTCCAGATGCGCATCGATATACTCTAACTCGTTGCCCTTCAACTTCTTAGCTGACGAACGAGACAACTGAGACATGACCTTGAAGAACTCTGTCAGTTGCTTCACAGTGAAGACTTTGGATGCGCCCTTGTCCTTGGCCATCCGATCTTTGATCAACTTGCGTGCCTCACGGATGAACTGTTGCACAGTAGACACTTTGTTTTTCAAAGCGTCCAGATCCTCTCTTAGCTTCTTTGCCTCGTTAGAAAGCTTGTTCTTTTCTCTTCTAATTTTAGAGACAACCTTACCCTGCTCCGTGCGTCCAACCCGGCGGCCTCGAGCAAACTGCACTGCCTTCTTGTAGGTTTCCTCAGCATCCTTTTTGCTCATGCCAGAATCCTCTAGCACCTTCAAGACTTCCTCTTTCTTGGGCTTAAACAGTCGGATTTGATCGCTCTTTTCTAGAACGAGCTTTTTCTTTTTGCCTCGGCCCACCTGCTTCAGGGTGAACCCTGGCTCCGTCATGATATCCGCCACGGTGCTTACAATTCCCTGGCGCTTTGTGACAGACTCAACCGTGGTATCTGCGTCGGACAAAGACTCAATGCTGCTCCGAATCAAATCAATCTGGCTGTCAGAGAACACCCCGCCTACGTCACCTGCAATCGTTTTGATCAGGGCTGACTTGGTAAGAGCTGCGATATCTGCGCCCGCCTTGGCCAGTTGCTGTACAATTTCTGTAGGCACGATGTCAACGACATTGAACAGAGAGGTAGGTGTACCTACAAACTTGCCCAGGATAGAGTGTTGATAGGTGTCGTGAACGTCAGAGTCCTCTTGGATACCTGTCGGCTCCAACACCCCTACGATGTCACCCGTTTGCGCATCAATCTGCGCAAGGTATTCGTCTCTGAGGAGTTGGTTGAACACGTCTTGCTTCGGCACGCCAAGCTCGTCGTGCAAGAATGTATGGAACTCCAGGGATGGCTTGACGCCCATCCCTTGGTGGAGCATGTTCTGCACAAATGTCTTGCGTGATGGGTGATCGACAACGTCTTTGCCTCGGCTGTTCAGGGCCTTCAGCACGCCCATCCACTTCTTTGTTTCTGTCTTGTCTTTCAAAAGAGAGTTTGTGATTTGCACAAACTCATCAAACGACCCCTCTACAATCTCGACCCCACCAAAGGTTTTGCCGATGTTTCTTTTCATCCCAGCTTCGATCTCCTGGATCAACACCTTGGACGTACCCTTGGAGAAGTTGTGTGCCGACTTGGGTGAGCCAGACATCAGGAAGATGTAGTCAGCTCGACCGACCCTGTCATTCAACGTCTTGGGAGACAAGCCTGAGGCCCAGACCACATCATTGTCTTGATTCTGCTGGTCGGTACTAAATCCGATGCCACCCAAAACCTCTGCCTCAACGCCCGTATCAGGGTTGCTGTACGTGCCTCTCTTCAACTGGTCAGCCATCCACACCCACACGACAGGGTTGCGATTGTTTTCAGCCTTGAAGTCAGACAACAGCTTGCCAATATCTACCCTCGGCTGGTTGGCCATGTAGGTTCCTGCCACATTGATGGCTTGCTTCTTGGCCTGGACTTGGGCAGGATCAACAGGAAGCCCCTCTTCAGTAACAGATTCTTGCGAGTCCAACCCCGGCTGCACACTGTTGCCGTCCTCATCTACCTGGCGTGGAGTAAGACCCAACATTTTCCTACGTCTAGCCCGACGAGCCTCTCTTTTTTCAAATGCTGTGGGCTCTCTTGAAGCTTTTACAGTCTCCGGCTTGATGTCGAAAATGACTGTGCCAAACTGAAAGTTATCGAGATCTGTGCCAATGGCATTCACACCTTCAAAGCCCAGTGCTTTCAGGGCAATAGTAGAAATAGATTCCCTCTCGAGGTAAGGCAATTCTTTTTGGCTATCATAAATTTCTTGTGCTCTTTGCGCAGCAGTTTTAGAGTCTACTGTCGAAACCCTGGCTTCTCCCTTGACGACAGCCAGTGGTCTTAGTATGTCAAACATATACTCACGAAAACGCATATCGCCATCTGGAAACATTGCTTCCCGATTTCCGTCGTTGAGTCTTCTTAATGCATCATGAAGGGGGCGTGTGGCTAAAGCCAGCGTGTAGTTCGGCTTTCCAAAATCAGGTGATTTGGGGTCGTCATTTTCCAAATCAATAGATGTTACCACTCTAGAGGTAAGATCAAGCTGCGCATACGCTTCTGCGGCTGCACGTGTACCAATGAAGTAAAAGCCAGTTCCAAAATGACCCGTGCTTCTACCGAAACGCATGCGATGTTGAGTTTCTGCTTTGCGAGTCAAGTCTCCAGCCCGAAAGACTCTTTGAGCACGAGCTTCACGATCGTCCAGGTTTGCATCATCCTCCTCCTCGTCGATGGCTGTTGGACCCTCTTGCAGTCTCAGGCCAGCTTCGATAATGGCTTCGGTGTCGGCCACGGCCTCACCCCTAGCCATCGTTTGCGTAGCGGCGTCGATGGCTGCAACAACGGCCTTGAGCTTTGGGTCTTTGAAGGAAGTGCCAAAGGTGCGAGACACAAACTCCTTGAGCCCTGATATCAAGCCCGCCTTGAACTCAATGCTCAACGTGCCTGATGTAATCAACGATTTAATCTCTGTCAACAGCTCGTCTGCCGCAGTG
>TARA_R100000426_G_scaffold14579_2_pt1 | contig 11947 bp, 16 predicted proteins | sample TARA_R100000426 | Tara Oceans TARA_R100000426 (sample SAMEA2620421) | marine metagenome | biome: marine biome (ENVO:00000447); feature: surface water layer (ENVO:00002042); material: "saline water (ENVO:00002010), including plankton (ENVO:xxxxxxxx)" | depth 5 m
TTCGTCTCTTGTTTGCTTTGGCCAAATGTCATCCTCTGATTTGGGTGATATGACAACATCGGGCCGACCTGACTTGCTGGAAGTACTGGCGAGCATCATGGCGTTGACGTCTGCAAGGAGTTCTTGATACAAAGGTTGAACAACTGGTGTTCCGTAATTACTTTGTGGACCTTTTGCATAAGTAGGACCACGGCCAAGAAGGATCCGGTCAATTGGATACTCGACCGATTGACCGTAACTTGTATTAATCACACCAACCAAGCCCTTTTTGTCATCGGTTACAAATTTCGTTTCCTCAGGATGAAGGCGAATCAATGAGGTTGGAATATCTGATTTCCCCAATTTCAGTATCCAAAACGTACCATTCAATATCAAGTCCATCACGACCTGTTGACGGAAAAGATAACCATCCACATTCGAAGATGGTTGTTTCAACAGGTCGAGAACAGGGTGATCGGTAATGATCTGTTTGTCTTTTCCTGATCCTTTTGTGAGGACCAAGGGTAGCGCCGCCAAATCTTCCGAGACTCTTGTCACAGCTGCATAAAGATAAGCATGTTCACCATAAGCATTCAATGTTTCTTTTGGTGGAAAAGGTGCTTGAACTCCGTTCGGACTTGCACCCCAAGAAGCACCAAAGTTCTGTTTCTCTGGTTTCATCTCGATCTTGGCCGATCTTGTGAAGAAGTTTGTAAAGGTTTTCCAGATAGACATCTTATTTATCCCGGTTCAATATTTGAATTTCTGTTTTAAGAAGTTTCAATTGTTCGATAGCTTGAAACAGTTGTTGATCTTGTTTCTCGTTAATCTCTTTCAGATTATATACTTCATTCTTTAATTTGACCAGCGATTCAAGACGCTCCTTGATCAACTCGTCTTTTTCTTTGTCGTATTTTTCAATCACTGCGGTCCATCGACTTCGAATCTTTTCTTCTTCTTCTTTTTGGTTAACCATCATTTGATCAATCTTTTTTTGTTGTCGTAAGTATAGCCAAAAAAATATGTAGGCCATTATGCCCATTGAGCCAAAATCTAAGGCATATTTTAATAATTCATTTTCCATTTCATGTCCTTGACCTCAACTTCTTATAGCATTTTTGATCGAGAAGGTTGTCAAAGTATTGACGGAAAAAATATAGATAGGTTGTAAAAAAATAAATAACTGAAAAGAGAAAATAAAAAAAGACCCTTACGGGCCTCTTGATTTATTGTTGGTTTAATCTATACCAGGTTATCTCTTTTTATTTCAAGGATCAATTCTGGCTTTGACGACTTGAACCATATTGATTCTTTATCAAAGATTTGCATCTTTTCAAATTGCAAGTATTTACCGGTCACCTCTGATCGGATGATGATCGATACACAATCATGGGGTATTCTATTTCTAAGCACACCTCCGACAAACTTCTTATTTTCTTTGAAATAGTCAAAGTCTTGACTTCTTCTGATTTGCTGTTGGTGAAAACTCATACTGTGATCACCTTTTCAATTTTTTCTTTATCGATATCAAGAGTTGAGATTAAGAACCTTGTGGCCGACTTTAGGCTTGTATCAATATCCAGGTAAGTTCCATCTTTATAGATTATGCGGATCATTTTTTAAACTCCAAAGAGAATGTAAATTAAGAGGAAAAGAGAGATTGTTGAGATCGCTTCCTTGGTTTGTTCATTCATAGTTGTTTCCTTTTTGTTGTGGGCCTCCGAAGAGGCCCGGGTTGGTTGTTAGTCGTTGATAATGATGAAGTTATTATCAACGTCTTGATCAAGCCACCAAGACAGCAGAACGGTAACCTGGAACCCGGTTTCAAGATGCAATAAATCAATGGTTGCTCCAAAGTACTCATCACAATCAAATTCATCTTGATGAAGTTCATCCATAACTTCATCATAATCGGCTGGATATACAATTTCACCCGAATCATATTTTTCTTCTATAAACATATTTTTTCCTTTTTGTTAGTACAAGTGAAAGATCTTGTATCAATAGTATAACGAATAAAACGACGAACGTCTATAGAATAATATTGTTTTATTATTAAATATGTAGGCTCATTTTGTACAAAAAAGCGATCAAATATCTCAATGCATCGAGGCCGTGATCATTCTCTTTTTTGGGTTGGTCTTTTTGATGGTTCTTTGCCCAAGAATATAATCTAAATTCGCGAATCAACTCTTTGCAAGTATCAAAAATGAAAAGCCTCGGTTTGTTGTCTGCTTGGAGCTTTAATCTCTCTTTTACAAGATTGATCGTATTGACCACACCTATTGATTTCGGTGCGGGCTTGTTGTACAACCCACAATGACGAGTAAGAAGCATCCGGCCGTTTTTGTCTTCGGGATCACAAACGACATACTCAAAAGGACCATACTTATCTTTGAATCGTCTATTGATCTCATTCCCATTGTATATCGTGGTTTGGTTCTTTTTGTAGTATTCATTTACAATATAGATTGTGTTGTCTTTTTGATCGTGCACAATCACCAAACAGGCAAAAGGGTTCACAACGCCGAAGTCAATGGTGAGATAACGAGGCCATTCTTTCGGGATCTCAAATGGTTTTATGATATGTATCTTTTTGTTAAGTTCAGGATAGATAAGACCGGTTTGATTTGTAAATCTACCATATAATCTTGATTGTTGTGATGCTTGCGAAAGATGATCGGTTGCTTTTCGCATCTTAACTGAACTAACCCAAGGATTGTCAAGACCGGATAAAAAATGATACTTGAATGATTCAGTTTTCTCGGTATTCACAAACAATTCATTTGGCCAAGTTATACCCAAAAGGGGCGTCATCGTTAGTAGCACCTGACCACGTGCATCGACCACACGCAAGAGACATTCCTCAAATATGTCTCTTGCGTGTTCTTCATCCAACCATGCAAGTTTGATATTACCAATTCCCTGGTATTTCTTGCGACCGGAATCGGCCGACATGGATATGATTGATCCACCATTGGGCAAGATAACTTTTGCCCGGTTGTGACTATTCCAGTTTTTGAACTTACAACCGATCGGAAGGTATTTTGTGATCTTTGGCCTTACGTAAGCAAGCGCGTCAGAATATGATAATGCACTCACCAAAACATCACTTGGTTTCTTTGGAACAATACCAAGAGGCAAATTATTGTTCTCCAACCATTGACGCACCCACCATTCATCCGAGCCCGCACAAGTAGCAACGGAAAACATCGCGCCGATCTCAGACTTGCCGGCTCTGTTTCCTCCGAACACGCTTGTAGCTTCTTGACCAAGATCAAAGAAGGGATCTTGTTGACTTGTTCTTTGTTCTTGGATGTTACACGTGGAACACTCCCAGATATTCCCCTTAACTCTTTTCATAGGTTTTCCACAACCTATCTTTCTCTTTGACTTCGAGGCCAAACCATCAAACCGATGACAATGAGGGATCCACAACTTCGCCAAAGCCAAAGGCGTATTCTTCTGTATTTCAAGAAGTTGATTTCTCAATTTGACTTGATCCCGAAGATCGGTTTTGTCTTTTGTCATAATGACATTCTCAGGAACATTTGTTGTATATAGATAAATATTGAAATTTATTTATTTAGATCTTATTCTTCTTCGATATCGATAATCGGGCCTTTGAGGTTCAAGAGATCATCGGTCTTCTTTAGTTGTTCAATTAGGTCTTTTGTGTCAACTTGATCAACATTAATATTAATCTCGATCTCTGGTTTGTATTGTGGCACCATTCCGAACTGTGATTCGAGAATATATTTTGAAGCCCGCCAATCCTTTTCAGCTGCTTTGTGTATGATCATCAGATGTTTCAACATCAAAGATCCTTTAGCCTTTTTGTACTCATCGAAGAATGTTTTGTATATCCCTTTTTCTTCTTGTCTTCCTTTTGAGAGATAGTGATAAATTACTGAAACCGATAGACCAGAAAACCCAGCTGCTGACTCAATTGTGGCTCCTTGCTTGATAGCCGATATGAATCTTTTTACCGATTCCGGTCTCGATTCAAGATATGACTTCTTCGGATTACTTTTCTTTTTTGCTGGCATGTTTCACCCTTCCATAAATGATATCACAATATTCTGGATTCATCTCGATCCCTATTCCGTTGTATTTTCCTTCGAGTTCAGTAGCTACAAGTGTAGTTCCAGATCCGCAAAATGTATCCACAACAACACCATCGATCGGAGTTACCAACCGAACCAACCAACCCATCAGCTTCACAGGTTTGACAGTTGGGTGGAAGTTCTTGACACCTCTTTGAATTGTGTCACTTACTCCTACCAAAGAAGAAGAACCATAAGGCGTTATTTTACTTTCATGATCTTCCAACCCTTCTTCTCTTTCACCTCTGGAGGCTTTTGAACATTGATAGATATTTGCGGGCCACCTTCCAAGATTTGAAGGAGGTGTATTTATTATTCTATTATTTTCTGATAACTTATGCCCAATAGTACATCTTTTTTTTCCAACCATGTTTTCAACTTCATCATTAGGACCAACCCAACAGGGATCACCATAACCAAACCTACAAGCATCTATATTCAATCCACCTGTACCCCACTTCAGAACATTCTCCGCAATAGACAAACCTTTTTCAAGTGGCTTGCGACAAAGAACGGCTGGTTCTTGGGCGGGTTTGAGTGCTGTACCCCAACCATCATATTTTATTGCTTCTTTTGTGGCTGGCTTGGTTATGTTTCTTTCTCTTGAATTTGGTTCTGAATTTTTACCATTTACAAAACCATTTATTCTTTTGGCTCTTCCTTTTGTATTGAGATCTTCCACTCCAGTATCAATCGGATCAACTCCAAAATGTTTATCAATCGCCTTTGAAACATTATGACTTTTTGGGAAACCAGAGAAATACAACCAACTTATCAGATCACGAATTTCAAACCCTTGATTTTCAAGTGAATACATAATCTTGTGTATTGTTCTTGTAGCAGCAAAGGCGATCAAATGACCGCCGGGTTTGAGTACTCGAAGACATTGACGAGCCCATTCTTCTGTGTTGAACTCTTGATCCCAATTCTTACCCATAAACACAATCTGATAAGGAGGATCACAGACAACAGAATCAACTGAGTTGTCTGACATAGACTTCAAGACTTCAATACAATCGCCACATATTATTTTTTGTTTTCCAACCATCTCAATATGGCCTGTTTTAAATCTTGACTCATTTGGCACATCATAGGAATCGTGTTCATTCTCGTTTGAGTAGTCGGGCTCTTCTTCAAGTTGAAAATCATCTTTGTCACTCAACATCTGTTCTAACTCATCATCAGTAAAGAGATCAGCAACGTCAACCGGAAAAGCCTTTTCAAGATCTGCAAGTTGTTCTTTGAGCATATCCTCATCCCAATCAGCAAACTCTGAAAGTTTATTATCGGCTATTCGGTACAATCTTGCTTGATCACCTGTTAGATCCATTTGGCGAACTGGAACTTTTTCCATATTGATCTTCTTGGCGGCTTTCCACCTGGTATGACCAGCCAAGATTTCACCTTGAAGGTTTGCAACGATCGGCGCGGCGAATCCATGAAGTTGAATTGACCGGACCACTTTATCAACTACATGATCATTGACTCTTGGGTTGTCAGGTGCTGGATACAGATCGTCAATGTTCATCCAGATCGCAGCTGCCTCTTTTTTACTCATACCGAAAGACCTCATAGGGATATTTTTTTTTGATTGTCCAATGACTTGTATATGTGCTCTCTGCAAACACCTTGAAACGTCTATTTCTCTTTGCTACAAAAAGGCTTGAATTACTCACAACCACAAAAGTCTTTTCACCTCCACACTGATGATAGAGATGCCTGGCCATTCTTCTATATTTTTCAAATTGATCTTTTTGTGTTTTCACTGTAGATTTTTCCTGTTATGTTTTAAATTCCGGGATCAACCGGGGGCCGGGTTCAAACTTTTTTTTTGGGTAACGGGTTAGATTTTAAGTGATTGAAGAACTACCCGGCCTTTTTTATTTTTTTATGTTATTGTGAGTTGGGCCGCCGTGGTTGGAGTTGGCCCGCGATCTCACCTCCAACCACATTCTATTGTTTGAATCCGAAATGTTGTTTCAGTAACATTCGGATAAATTGCCCTCTCTTGACCTTTGCCGGCTTGTTTTTTTTTAGCCCGTCCCAATGATTTATTTCTTTTAATTTTTCGTCGAGTGCTTTCATAAGATCATCGGGTAAGTTGATTGTCGTCTTTGAAAACTCAACATCAAACCCATAACCGGCACCATTGATCGGGCGCTTGATCGGATGATTCTGTTTAGCTCCACAACTTCGACATCGCCAATAATCATACTGGTCAATTGGTATTTGCTGACCAAGTCCGCATTCCTCGCAAGACGTGATTATCTTACCCTCTTCTTTTTTCATCAAGACAGAATCACAATAATCGCAATTCATATCCTTTGTTGAAAAGGCTTTTGGTTTTTCGTTAAGCTTTCCACATTTGCGGCATGGTATTTTCATTCATCACCCTTCATTTGCATTTTTGCAATTAGTTGTTCTTTGAGTTCAGTGAAAGAGATAATTGGATCATCCTCACCTGGTATCATGTCTATTGGAATGGTACCACAAAGCTTTTCTTCTTGTGGTTCTCCTTCTTTTGATTCAACTTGAACCGGTTGTTTTTTTGGTGGGTAATCCTCATCAATGATATCAACGTCATATTCTCCCGCCCATATTCCTACAATGTAGGTACCAACAATATCAGGAATATCTTTCTTTGAGTATACCCAACCACAGAATTCATTGTGATATTTTATTCTTGACTTGGCTTTGAGTACTCTACTTCTTATATAGTTACTTTGTGGACCCCACCAAACCGAAACCAATTGCGCTTGATTCAGATCCCCAACAATGTAAGCGAGAACATCATCCCAATCAGAACAATATACACTTTCCCAGCTGGAGTTTATCGCTTCATCAAATCCTTTTTCAAGACCTTGAAGTTCTGTTTGTGACTCTTCGTCTTTCTCAACCATATCATCGATAGACACAAAGAGATCCGGGTTGATCTTTGCTCTCTTGGTTTTCTTAAGCCAATTTTGAATTCCAACTATCCAGCTGTCTTTATACCATATGCGATTATGGTTTCCTTCTTTTGCATGGTTCATCAAATAGTTATCAATCTCGATCAGTTCAAACTCCAAGTCAAGTTGATTGGGGTTTTCAAATCCTCGATAAGTTGTAAGCGGGTGTTTGTTCAGTTCGCTCAGCCAGCGATATTTGTTAAACAAAGCACAAAAGAGACGCTCATCTCTTGGGAGAGACTTTATCTTTTTGGTGATTGTGATTTTACTCATGACTTTGTTTTCCATTTGTTTCCTCTTTGTTGTGAACATTCGAAAGAAAGAAATAAATTAATAATAATTTTTAATATTTATTTTTTTCAAACGTATGTTCCTGAATCTTTTGTCACTTGTTAAGTTTTTGCTGTAAGTAAAACATGTTTTCATTACATGCAAAAACTTAACAAGTATATTATAATATTTCAAGTCATTGTTGATAATATTCCGAAGGCTTTACAATTAGATACAATTGGTTACATTTGCGAAGATCTGTTTTTTGTGATACGATTAACCGTGTTTATTCTATGACACGTTTTTCCTTTTTGTTATGGGTTGGGGTTGTCAGAGCTTCAACCCATTTGCATCTTTTTAGGGATCAAAAGATGGCACAATATAATTTTTCGATTGCTTCCGGATCTATTGCATCAGTTGGAACAAGCTTTGACGTTAACAAAAAGGTTTCGGTTACATTATCTCACAGTAGTAGCAAATATTTTCTTGGTCGGGTTGGTACGTTACAGTTCAAACTATCTGATATCTCATCAGCAACAACCATTGAATTCAAAATGACATCTGACGTAACCGGAAACGATATCATAATCCAAAACACAACCGGATCGATCGATACCGGACTAACTACAACGACAGTTGGTTCGGTTGGAATCGATATAGATGCTTTGTTGTATTGTGAGACAGAAACATTCTATATTTTCCCAAAAGTTGATGCGGGATCATGCACTTTGACTAGCGTATCCGTCACCTATGAATCCAATGATTAAATTATGCCTATATCATATCGACAAACAAGACAGATTACCGAATCCTTTCTAAGTGAGGATATCACCGACCAAATCACTGGAACAAACAATGAATTTCAAATTAAGCCTTTTCAAAAAGGTACATTGCTTGTATACTACAATGGGCTGTTGCAAAGAGTAGGAAACGAGATCACCCTCCTGAGTAGCACCCGATTTAGAACATCCTTTGTTCCAGAGACATCGGATACATTACATGTAATTTATTATCGACTATAAGGATCATTGTGTCCTTGTGGTCATCTCATGAGGATAACAAATGCCCATTCAAATCGTAGGTAATCAGATCAAGGATTCTGCAGTCAGCAATTCCAAGATCGCAAACTCAACCATTCAACCAGCCAAGATCGATCTTTCTCAGGTGTTCGCTTTTGGTGCTATTCCGACTTTATCGGCGGACCCAACCGCAGATAATCAAGTTGTTCGAAAAAGCTACGTAGATAGCAAAATCAACGGTCTTTCGTGGAAGGCTGCATGCAGAGTAAAGACTACCGGAAACATTGATCTCAGTTCAGCACCCGCCGCAATTGACGGTGTTACACTTGCGAGTGACGATCGTGTTCTTGTAGCTTCTCAAAGTTCATCAGCCGAAAACGGAATCTATGTTTTTGCTGGATCCGGATCCGCAATGACCAGGGCGGCCGATGCTGATTCTTTTGCTGAGTTGCAAGACGGTGCAGCTGTGTTTATCAAAGAAGGTAACACTTTCGAATCAAACGCCTATCAACAAAGTGCAACTCTGACAAACTTCGGTGGCCAAAATTGGATTTTGTTCTCTGCAACTGGTGGCGGTCGCCAAGCAGATGGAACAAAAGGGATGGACCTTACCGGGAACACCTTCTCAGTAAAGATCGATAATTCAAGTGTAGGTTTCAACGGATCCGGCCAACTAGAAATTAAAGCGGCTGGTATCACTGACGTTATGGTTTCTTCGGGAACATTGAGCAACGCAAAGCTACAAAATAGTAGTATCACTTTGACGGCCGGTGCCGGGCTTACCGGAGGCGGATCCGCCGCTCTTGGTGGATCATCAACTTTGGCGGTTCAATCTGACGCATCTAACACAATCGCGGTTTCCGGATCTGGAATAGGCGTTGCTGATGCTTCTCTCCAGGCATCAAAGTTAGCTTCAAACTCAGTGACCACAAACAAGGTAGCTGATGCGAATATCACACTTGATAAACTTCAAGCCATGGACCAAGCAAGAATCATGGTTGGTAACTCATCTAACAGACCGGCCTTTGTTCAGGTTTCAGGTGATGCAACTTTGGCGGATTCCGGTGCGTTAACCTTGAACTCAAACGCTGTGGCTACCGCTACCATACAAGACTCGGCGGTAACCAACTCCAAACTCGCTTCATCGGCCGTCACTTTGGTAGCCGGTGATGGAATTGCGAATCTTGGATCCTTGGCTCTCGGCGCCTCGATGAACGTTAACCTCAATCTTGACGGATCGAGTCTTTCAAAGGGTGCGAGTGGTTTGAAAGTTGCTTCTGGTGGTATCACTGGAACAGAGTTGGCGGCAAACTCCGTAACATCCGCCGCCGTGGCCGATGATGCAATTGGATCAACTGAGTTGGCGGCGAATGCTGTTCTCACTGTTAAGATCGCCGATGATGCGGTCACTCTGGCGAAGTGCGGATTTTCTTTCACTCAAGAAGTTTTTACGGGTACGTCATCAACTACATATGATCTATCAAATGCGGTTATTGCTGGCTTTGATGATGCTATCTTTGTGTTCCGTAATGGTCTTTTATGCCAAAAAGTTGGATCCCCTTCCGATGAATCCGAGTATTCTGTGAGTTTAACCGGTGGAGTTGGTGGCGTTTGTCGTATCACTTTCGGAGCTGCACCAAATGGCGACAAAGTAATAGTAAAGTACATGGTATAATCACAACCTGATTGCAAAACAAAAAGGCTACATTCAACATGTAGCCTTTATTATTTTCTCTTGGGTGCTCAGATTACGTATAGCAGAATAGACAACCAGAACAAGACGAAGAGAAGTTTATCGAACCAGTGATATTGTTTCATGAGTATTCTTTTTCATTTGTTGTTTTTTAAAAGTTGAGAATAATATTTTCTATACCATTGAATTTCAAAGAAATTCAACGTTCCATATTCATCTTTTTTATTGTCAAGAATTGCTCTAACTTCTTCAATTGTTTTTTTGCTCATTCTATTTTCCTCTTTATTTATTTGAGTTGTATCAACCCCAGGATTAGTTCTCGGGTTGACTTTTTGCCTTCATAAGCATTCTTTTGATTTTACGATCTCTTGGATCACTATCAATTGCGACATCCAAACATGGGAAGAACTCAGGATGACATATCAGAATATCAACCAACTTTTGCATTCCAATTTTAAACTCACCTTCAAGAACCCAGTGTATTTCATCATCGACACAATCATTTGACTTTAAAAACATAAGGGCATCAGTTGGAGAAAGGACCTCAAGTTGCTCTGTTCCTTTTTTGGCCATAACGACCACCGGAATCTTTGCTTTTCCTTCATCATCGAACATTTCGAATTCCTCTTCTGATTCTTCTTCGTCGTCCTCTTGGCGTATCACCGCTTTACAACTTGGGCATATTATAGCCGACCATTCAAGATGCCCCAACTCAAAAGAATGGTTGCAACTTTGGCAGTTGACGAATATTTTATTGTCAACAATATCAAAGTCAATTTTATGATCTATTTTTCTTGCTTTCATTTTTCCTCTTTGTTATTTGGCCAATGAATGACCGGGTGCAAGTTTGCAATATGGTTTTTTACCATTCACAATATCTCTAAACTTTTGTATGCTTGAATCAGAAGATCGGCGGACCTTCTTTATTCTTTCTTGGATCACTTGGATCTCTTCAAGGTCTTTACCATACTCATCTTCAAGAACTTGATACCATTGTTTTAATTTCTTGTCGCCTCTTTTGCTGTTACACTTGCGGCAACAAGTGACCAGATTCCGATGATTATCGGCTCCAAAATAAACCCATGGAACCAAATGATCAAGACTCAATTGCGCGCCATCTTTTTCAGTAGCTCCACACCAGTAACAGGTGTGATTGTCACGAAGATAGATTGCTTGTCGAGTTGGCTTGTAAATCCACTTTCCGGGTTTGCGCTTTTCAGTTCTTCTTTTTGTCATTGTTTTTTCCTTTTGTATATATATATTATAAAGGAATATTACTCTTTTGTCAAGAATAAAACAACGACTATAAGGGAATTATACGTATTTGTATGTAATACCATCCCAGCGAACAACAATGCACCAAGATAGCTGATCGCCTATCTCAAATAAGAACTGATCGATCTCATAAAAATCATCGAGCGACTGTTCTATGTATTCGCCTTTTGTTGTGTATGCTTTGAGTTTGTATTCATTCATAATTGACCTCCAACCTACCCACGGTTTTCTGATCAATTGTGGGAAAAAATAAATTAATTTTTTTCGTTACAGCACTCTTTTATTTTTTCAACTTGCTTTGTGAGTTCGTTGACATTTTGCGTCAACTTCATCATGTTTTCATTTTGCTGATCTCTGGCCTCTTTATTATCCGCCACCATTGAATCGATCGCTTCAAAGTGTCGGTTAGCCATTCGATCAATAAATTGACCAAGAAAATAAATTCCAAAGACCATAACGACCAGCGCACCAGCTGGTCCTGTAACATGTTTCAACCATGCAAAAGGATTTTCTTCTTGGTTTGGCATACTATCGCTTTCTTTTGTGGAACACGTCAACCACTTCCGGGATTGCTTCAAGAAGGTTATCAAGAACAACCTCGGATATTTCTTCTTTGGTAAGCACGCCGGGACTATCTGGATCGGCTTTACTCTTTTC
>TARA_R100000426_G_scaffold19084_1_pt1 | contig 11844 bp, 23 predicted proteins | sample TARA_R100000426 | Tara Oceans TARA_R100000426 (sample SAMEA2620421) | marine metagenome | biome: marine biome (ENVO:00000447); feature: surface water layer (ENVO:00002042); material: "saline water (ENVO:00002010), including plankton (ENVO:xxxxxxxx)" | depth 5 m
CAGCCTTATCTGCAATAGTATCTACATTCAATACACTGGTCATACAATGCTCCAATACCCGTTAACAGTCACGGTAGCGGACTGTGTGATTGGTCCTGCCGATATGCCGTTCTCATCGCTATCAATAGTGATGTCCGCGCTGATGGTCTGACCATTTAGACGGATGATGCTGTTGTTGCCCTTAAATGGGTAGCGGGTATCACTTTCAGTCTTAGTATACGAACTAGCCACGGCAAACGTGTCATACACAACCATCTCAACAATGTCGTTTAAAGTAGCGGCTGTTACCAAAACAACGCTGGTGCCTGTTGTAGCGGCATAATCAGTCCCAGGCTTGAGAAGAACACCGTTTTGATACACATCCATGTACAGACTATCTGTGTAGGTCAGTGTCTTACTGTCACCGTCGCTGCCACTAAAGGTAGTCTGACTAGCAGTTGCTTGATAAACGAAGCGGTTGCGAACACCGAACTCTGGGGATTTACCTATGTATGGCATTATGCAACCCTCACTATCGATAAAAACGTAACACGAGCATCATCTCCACCTGTCACTAAAGAGGAAGCTAGTATGGCATTTATATCTTCACCTATTTTCCAAGTTCCAGAACTTACCATGTTGGCATAGGCTTGTAATCTAACTTTTGTTGTAGCAGTTGTTGCTTTGTAAATAAAAGCACCAGATTCTGTTAAAGAACCGTATTCACCACCAGCATTATCTTGAAGATGACCGCTATTGCCCTGTATTGAAGCAAAGGTTGAACCATCTGTAGCAACTTGTACTTGGACACCGTGGTCAACTATTTGCTCAGTATTTGTAGTAGTAGAAGATATGCCCACACTGTAACTAATTAAATAAACACCGTCACTGCTACCTAATAGATAAGCATCGTTTGAAGAATCAAATTTTGATTTAGTATCATACTTAACTGTACCACTACCCCCAAAATCTACAGTGACGGTTGTGTTGTCAGTTAAGCTACCTTGCAGGGTTGTTAAATCAACGTGAAAGTATTCTTTGTCCGCTAAATCAATTCCATGAACAGGGTCTACTTTAGTTAACGCCATCTACCTATACTCCGAAAGGGATAACCCCTACGCTTATGCGTAAGGGCTAGCACCAAGTACGTCTGTATCCCAAGCTGCCTTCAGCTTTGCGATTGTGTCTGCATCAGTAATTGCTTTTGCAGCAGGCGCATCACGAAGTGCTTTCTTCTTGTTTACAGAAGCAGTCTTTGCGGTTGCATTGTCAGCCTCTAGTGCCTTCATGTACACTACGTCTTCTGCATCAAGCAGAGGCGCACGAACTTCACGGATCTTGTCCTTGAAGATTTCTTTTGCTTTTGTCATATCTTCAGAGATGACTTTGCCATTCAAAGTCCATGCTCCACGAAAATGACGGTCTGATGGAACGGTAACAGTTGAGGCATCAACCTGATTGCCGTCCTTATCTACAATATAAGTTGTTGCCATTGGGTTACTCCTTATGCGGCTACAGTTTTATCAGTGGCTAGGTCTTCACTAATCTTCCAAGCATTACGCCACTCTCTTGTTGCTGGAAGCTGTTCTTTTTTGCATATTACCAGTTTTGGCTTGTTACCGCTATCCCACTCACGCCAAACATGTTGTGGGCAGTCTTTCATTATGAGATATTCTAAGGCTTGCTCCTCTGTCATAGCCTCAACAGGCTCTGTGTTATGCAAGAGATAGCCACGAGTATGCTTCTTGAAGTCTGGCTGTGCTTCGTCTTTGGCAAGCTCCCAATACACCCATACTGGTGGTAGGATGCCACCCTGCAATGCACAGGCCATCCAATTAGGGTCTGGCACGAGTATCTTGGCGCACTCGTCTATACTGTCTTCATACACGACACGATACTCAGACTGATGCGGCTCAAGGTTTTCTTTTGCCCAGCACAGTCTGTCCCATAAGTGTGTGCCTTGAAATTCAGGTGTTTCCATTATGCTAAGTCCCCAACACTTAAAAAAGTTAAATCTGCATCGCCAGTAGACCCGTTGTAATCTTGTGTTATAAACGTACAAGATGATGTTGTTGTATAAATTGAACCATTTTCACCAGACGCATTTGGGTCACTAGCCGAACCAGTACAACAGCCTACATAACTATAAATATCAGAAAAAGCAGAGGTCGCTACGAAAGTGTAGTCTCCAGTTCCATTGTCTGTAATAGAGCTGTTATTAAGAGATTTTCTTATGGTATTAGAAGTATTAGTATCTGCCCACACCATATGTTTCGCACTACCCTTGACAACATACTGCGTATCAACCGACCCTGCGGTGCTGTGTTCTAACTGGTCTGCTACAATTTTTCCAGCCATTACGCTAAGTCTCCAAATATTGCAAATGTTTCTGGGTCACAATCAGCTTGATTACCACCTACGCTAAATGGTTTAATTCTTATGTTAGTAGTAGCACTACTAAATACAAAATCACTTCCAACAGACGCGCCAAGTGGGTGGGCGTAATCATCGTTGTTCATTGCAGATGAATATGTAGCTGTGTAATCTCCTGTGCCGTTATCTGTCAGACTCGCCGTGTTAAAGCTATCACGCAAGTTTATCGTGCCTATACCGTCAATACATGACCAAGCCTTCGCCAACCCCTGCTGAAGATTAGTTGTTGTGCTGTTACCTTCGCCTGTAACAGAGATAGAGCCAGCAGTGCTTGTACCAGTGAGCGTGTTTACAAGAAGGGTACTCATGCTAGGTCTCCGTGCGCTGTCATTGAGCAGTTAGTGCCACCCCCATCAGCTGCTGCTGCAGAATTGTCGAACTGTCTGTAAGAAATAACCGAGGCTGAATCGTTATCAACAACATCATTGCCTAAAGTGTAATGATTGCCGCCACCAGTTAAAGAGTATCCAGTTGCTGAACCAAAGGCGTTTGTTATGTTAGCTGCCGCATCACCAGTTCCCGTATCCGTCATGCTAGAGATATTAAAACTGCTCTGGATTGTAGGCGTACCCATAGCAAACTGAATCCAGACTTTTGCCGCATGTTGCTTAGTCAGCGTTACAGGGCTGCTACCATCACTTGCTACGATTGTATCTGCTTTTAAGGTACTCATAGCGTCACCAATGTACCACCGCTTTCAACAGTCAGGGTAACACCTGAGTTGATGGTAAGTGGTCCTGTTACGTTAGCGTTTTCTGTGGACAGAATAGTTGTGTTTGTAGCAAGAGTTTGAGCATTTGTTCTAAACAGACCCCCAACCTTAAAATTACCTTTGTTTTCTGCGGCAGGGACAATAGTGCCTTCCTGTGGCGCAAGGTAGTTTACAAAGATGTTTCCTGTGCCGCTAGACGGCGCGGCGGTGAAGGTAAGTGTTGTGCCGTCAGGAACAGTGTAGGCGTTGCTATCCTGAACAACACCATCAACTGAAACGAGTATGTCCTGAACAGAATTAACAGTCGTGTTTAAGGTAAAGGTCGTGTCAGATCCGTCACCGTTAAACCGTTGCACTGAAGGAGTGCTTTGAAAGTTAACCGCAGGTACGCCGCCAATATAAGGCATTAGGTTATCTCCATAATACTCAAAGTCGCATCAATCTTAGCTGATGTGTCGCAGTCTATCTTTAACACATCGGTAGTCTGCATAACCACTTTGTTACCCGCAAGCAGCTCTATAGAAGAACCTGCTGGAATAGGTATGTCCTTTGCTAGAAAAACAGTTTCGTTTGTTTCAGTGTCTGAGGTATCTGATACAAGTTGTACATCCGCAGTTACCTGACTGGTGTTAATGTTACAAAGCATCAAGCCAAGAACAACTGAAGTTGTTGAACTTGGTACAGTATATAAAGTCAAAGGTGTGCCAGCAGAAGTTGGCATAGCACTGTTTGTCTTTACTTTAAAAGTATTTGCCATTTTTTTATCCTAACGCAATTGCCAAAGCTGTAGCATCCCCTGAAGAAATGTCCGTAATAAACGTGGTGCTTGCCGCCATTGTTGAAGTAAAATCAGTGACCGCAGCACTTGATCCATTACCATCGCAATGAATGATCCTGGATTCGCCATTTGCTAAAGTAACATTTGCTCCAGATCCTTGGCTGAATATAACAGACTGACCAGAACTGTTGGTAACAAAATAAATTTTTTCTGCATTGTTGGGTGCGACTGTTATGGTGTGAGTACCAGAAGGTGAACCAGAACAAATTAAAACTTTGTTCATACCGTCACTAACTGTACCATCTGAGGTGGTTAGAGTAGAACTGGTGCCAGACAATGTAAGAGTCACATTACCATTTAAAGCAGTGTCAATGATGTCAAAGTTGGTGTTTGTGGTATCGCCCCAAGTGCCTGATTGTTCACCAGTGGCTGGTTTTTCGATACCAGTGTTTGTGGTATAGCTACTTGCCATTTATGCTACCTCTTTCCAATTTGGAGTGCTTGTAACCGTTATGTCGCTCCAAGTGTTAGTCGTAGACGGCACAATTTCCTGTACATTTGCATCTTGGTCAGGGACAATCCTGCCCCACACGGTTACAATACCAGTATTTGTAGTGGCTTGCAATCCTGATACACCCACAGCCATATCATCTACTTCTACGACCCCAATAGAAGTTGTGGCTTGTAGTCCACTTGTTAAAGTAGATGCGGCACAAGAAACGCTAATTGTACCTAAAGATACCGTAGAAGAAACCCCTGTTGGAAACACGTTAGCAGAGGCTGAAACTTGTTCTTCACCAAACCCTATAGACCCAGTGAGACCTGTTTCTTCAACAACAGCACCGCCAGCCGCTAAAACTGTTCCTATGGCTGTTGTAGAACTAAGACCTGTAGCTACTACAAGAGCACCTGCGGTGACGGCTTCCGCGCCAACAGTGCTTGTACCACTTACTCCCGTAACAGCGTACTTTGATTCTAAGGTTACAGAACCAACAGAACCAGAAACAGCCTGCCCACCAACGGAAATGGCACCACCAGCTTGAACGACAATAGAGCCAAGGGCAGAGGTAGCTGACGGTCCTGTAACGGCAATACCTGCTGAACCTGTGACGGACTCTGAACCTAAAGCACTGGTAGCGGTTACCGCAGTTACAGAAACATTTACATTAGTAGCAGTGCTGCTGTTCCACGCACCTTCGCCCCAGGTGCCTCGACCCCATCCAGAATTAGCCGTATTGGGTATCTGAACAAATACACCAAAACTCTGTATCTCATCATTAGTGCCTTGGGCTGTCGCCGTTGCGCTTACGCCAAGAACACCTAATATTTCAAGGTAAGCATAGATAGCACCAGAAGTCGCGCCGTTTTGCGCGGAGTAAAACTCTAAAGTGCCATTGTTAATAGTGACTTCGGGAGAGCGAAGCCAAATATCATTGTTGCTACCACCACTACTGGTTTCCGCATAAAGGTAAAAACTACCAGTATTACCAGAAGTATTACCCGTATTGCTAGAAGGAGTACCGCCGCTATCCCTTACAAACTTGCCTGAAGCACTAGTAGAAGTTCCCACTGCTTCCCATGAAGCAGGATATTCAGAAGCTATGGAGTCTAAATTTCCAGAAGATACTTGAGAATTATCAACGGAGGCGTTGGTTTCAAAACCCTGACTTGAAGAGAAGTCAGTAAAACTATTCCCGCCGATATTAAAATCATCAAGCTGGATGTCACCTGTAAAAGAGCTTCCAGACTGATAAAGTACAACAATTCTTGCCTGCTTACCAATGTAAGCAGATATATCCGCTGTTCGCTGCGTCCAAGTCGCGTCATTCTGCGCGGGTATGCTTATTAAGCGACTTGTAAGCTGTAAAGACATAGGAAAAAATCCCTATGTCTTATGCAATACGAATAATCGCGTTAGATGCGTTTGCAGTTGGGAATTGAATTGTAAAAGTGCCTGATGTTGATGTCTTATCAGAACTAAAATCAAGAGCCGCAACAGCCTTGTTTGAGTCTGATGAATTGTAAATCAACGCGCCACGAGCAGTAATAGTTGCTGTGGTAAAGCTCAAATCTGCAAAATCAGTAAATGCGGTTGTACCAGAGGTGGTCGGGGTAACATTTGTCAAAGACCCGCCGCCTGATGCGTAAGAACCACTGTTTGCAACTTCACCTGTGGTTGTGAACGCTGTTGTAGCCGCTCCCAGTGTAGCAGTCGTGCTAGACTTACCGCCACCACCAACAGCATAAAGGGCTAACTTAAACGTGTCCCCAGATGAGTTTGTAAAGTTATGTGTCCCCACAAGAAGCTCTTGCTTAAAAGAGGTACACATTGCTTGTGTAATAGCCATTTCTATATTCTCCTAATGAGGTCAGCCATTTCGCTGTTTCCAGCTTTCATCATTTTATTGGCAATAGTACCACGTTCTTCGCGCCTTGCCAATTCAATGTAATGATACAATACTACACGCAAATGATTTTGAAAAGCCTCAGCTTGATCTCGTATAGCAGGAGGAGCTTGATTAGATACGCTCATTATCTTATCCATAGCCAGTTCAACAATTTGTTCTGAACTATGTCCACCCTCGTCTGAAGTCATTACATTAACAGGATTTACATTTATACTACCTGATATGTTAAGCACTTTTTTCCTCCTTGTAGCTTACGTTAGGTACATCATGTCTTCCAATAAGAACAGGTTCTTTTATATCTAACGGTTCTGGTGGATCTAAACTGGTATCTTCAACAGCCTCTTCAATCTTACTTTTTCTTGATATTATTAATTGACCGTTTTGAACTCGTTGAACCAAAGGATCAGTTAAACGATGATACCCGTATAATTTTTCTTCTTCAGGAACATTAGTATCAAGAAGGCCAGAATTTGGTGCAATTTCTATTTGAATGCCCTTAGAGATTGCAAAAGCACACCAAAACTCTACACAAGCTCTACCTGCTTCTGCAAAATGAATATTTTGTTTGTAACTAAAATCAACACCAAAAATGTTTATTTTACTCACTTGTGCAGCAACAGCATAAGCCAAAGCATAAGATACAGTGTTGTTAAAATAGGCTATTTCTGTTTTAGTAATTACGTCATAAAGTGGATACTCTACTATTTCAGGCACTCGTTCATCCAAACAACAGGAATAAATTGGACCTTTGTTTGGGGTTTGTAATAAAAATTCTTTTGCTATACCTGTTTGTTTTCCAGCCTTAATGTCATCTAAAAAACGCGAAGCAGGATCCATCATAAAAGTACGGTCAACATGAAATATACCGCCAATGCAGTTTATACCCCAAACTTCATCATATTTATTTGATACTATTCTGGATTTTACATAGTCGCTAAAGCTGCCGCCGAGAGCGACAATGGCTATGTTTTTGCCTTTTAACTTTTGCATTATTGCTTTTGCACCCTCGTCAAACCAACCCTGTATGCATCTGTGTTTTCAACAGCTTCAGCGTAAATTTTTAGTCTAGTTAAAGACTCTGTAAATCTTTTTTCGTATAACTGAATTATTGTTGGTTCTCCCTTCATAAAAGTATATGCCTCAACTAAACACCCGTATAACAATACATCTGGAGCATTTTCCCCAAACCAAGATGTGCCTGAACTTGAAGAAGTTATAGATTGTGGCCTATAGTAATAATGTAGTTCCGCCGTGTAAGATTGATTAGGAGTTGGAGCTAGGATAAGATTGTCTACATCAAACAAAGCATAGTATTTTGGAAGCCCAGTCACCGTTGGATCTGGAGAATATTCTTGCAAAAAATTTACATCTTTCTGAAGCAAAAATTCATTTGACCCGCTGTTTATAATTGAAAGTGAAAATGTGGCTAAATAATCACTAGGTAAAGCTAAAAACTTATTACCAGAAGTTACTGATGCGGTAACATTTTTCCTAAAATAATCTAAATCAACAAGTTTAAGAATACGCTCTTCTGTGTTTTCAATAAAGTTGTTGAGGTTGTTAACAAACGTGGTTTCATCATTCTCCACGTAGTCTTGTATTGCTTGTTTTAATGTTGTTAACGTATATGTCATGGTGTATTTGCCTGTCCGCCCATACCAGAATGATTCGTGCAGTAATAATAAAGGGTTGGTGCGCCAGAATCTACAGTTATTTGTGTGTAGGCTCCTGAAGAACCTGGAGTACCGCTTGTAGAAACTCCTGTGGTATATTCTAAGCCACCAGCATGTGTGCCATTAGATGTAGTGGAAAATCTTAAAGGATGCCCTGAATTACTGGAATCTGATTGATCAAAACGATATGTGCTGCCTTCAGATAAGGTTACTGTAGCCTGTTGCACGCCATCTATGTAGTACTTATTACCATAACCAGTACTGACAACTGTTACTGTAAATATTTGAGCTACACCTCCGTCAATAGATACACCTACAGAACCAACGGAGGTTGTTGCGCTAACGCCTGTAAGATTAACAGTTGCATTAGGGGTAACTATAGAATTAAGAGATATTGTTGCACTGATACCAGTTAAGGTAACACTGACACCTGTTGGGGTAACAACATCATCACTAAAAGTAACTGTGCCAACTCTGCCACGCATAAATACAGGTTCTGTAAACCGAAGAGTTTCTGTATTAAAAGATGGAAAAGTAACCTTTGCTGGTATGATATTGTTAGTATCAGGTCGAGGATCTCTTAGTGCCTGCGGGTCTATAACAGTTCTTCTAGGCTCCAGTTGTGGGTGCTTCTCTTCATACTCGTCTGGACCTACCTTTAAACCATTCCATTCGGTTTTCATATCTCGTAAACGATAACGAAAGCCAGAACGGTCTGATATACCATATGCATTTTTACCAGAGGCAAAGGCCATCACACCCTCAAATATTGAATATCAGGTTGTAGTTTAAGAGATACTCTATCTTCATCCTCGTCAGCGGCTCTTTGAAACTCTTCTTCATAAACAGTTTTTAACAACTGAACCAGTTGAGGATTCTTCTTTAATGCAATGTAATATGATAAGCCAGCAACAGCACAGGGTAAGAAACGGAAAGGAAGGTCTACATCATTAGTAAGCGTGTCAGCATCCTGTATTCTTTGAACATAATAATACACTAACTGATCGGTGCTGTTTTCTGGAGTAGGCCATAAAGTTATCTGAGGAATTGTTTGCCTATTGAAGTAATACTGACTAGGACGGCCTTGTGTTGTCTTGTCTGGAACAGACAAATAATCCCCACGACTAACTTTCATAATATTGATATCAGTATTGCTTCTTCTAACAACCACTTCAAGTAAATCAACGACATCGCTTGTCAACGTTTCGGTGGCTTGTCCTTGTGTTAATGTTATGGTGTTTTGTTGAACAGTCCAAAGATTAACGCCTCTGTTTGCCCAATCCGCAAACATCAAGTTCATAGAGCGGCGTGCAGTGCGAGCATCGTAACCAGTGCGAAGTTCTAATCCACACCTTTCATATGCTTCTTCTATAATGTCTGAAACATCGAGAGCGAAGTCCCTTGAGTTTGAAGTAGCCATCACTCTTCCTCATTGTAAAGGTTATCAAATATCCTATTCACATCTAGTGTATAGTCTAAATCACTTTTTGAATAGTGTATATGCTGAGAAGGCTTGAAGTGTGGCGCACCTTCACCTGTTTCAAACCAAGCAGGGTGTGTAACTCTTACACGATTATTGGGCAGTGCAACGATGTTTCCTGTCCATTCACCAGCATCAAGCAGTTGCAAAACATGACTTTGTTTATGCTGCGCTGGGTCATCTGCTATTTCGGACTCGGAGTAATCTACTGTAAACAAGTATTTTGCAGGAAAAAACTCACTGTTTATCTTAGCCAACCAAGGGCAGGGCGTAGCTCGGTCTATCACATAAACAGCGTGATTATGCGATGAACAATCCCAAGGTTGAGCATCATATGTGTTCATGGGTTCAGGCCATTCCTCTAAAGGTATGTCAGCAACTAGAGCGGTTATGGGCATCCTAGCCCACATTGCACCTCCATGTACCGTATCTTCTTCCTCACCTTCTGCTTCACTTCCAGTAAATATAACTTGGAAACTCAGACATCTGTTAGGCATGGACGTTACGCCAACGACCATCGCGTGCAAAAACTCACCATGATAGTCCTCATGGTTATGAGTATATTCGCGCCGCACCCATGCCTTAAAGTAGGGAACATTGCTATATAAATATGGCATTAAGCTTTAGATACTTTGTATCCTAGCTTTTTAGCAGCAGCACGAAGTTGTGCAACAGTCATTTTTTTGCCACCAGTAGAACCGCCTTTGGACATCATTCTCATCTTTTTACCGCCCATTGCGCCGCCTTTAGCCATTCTTCTGACTTTACCACCAGCACGGTAGCCTTTCTTCTTCATCACTTTACCACCAGCACGGTAGCCTTTCTTCTTCATAGCCATAATTACCTCCTATGACTGCGTTACTGCGCCCTTCGTGCGCTTTCTACGGTTAGACATTATCACACCGCAACCTCTTGCAACAGCGGTGCCTGGAATCTTTTTGCCTCTAAACTTGCGTTTAGAAGTTGTTTCAACCACGCCGCCTGAGTTAAGGTTGCGAACCTTGGCCTTCTTAGTGTTAGCAACCACTGTTTGGCCCTTGCTACCTGCTTTCTTCTTTTTACGAGCAGTTTTTGCACGCTCTTGTTTTGAAAGGCTTTGAGCTTTTTTGCGCGGCAAACACCTGTCAGGGTTCTTCTTATCTTTAGATGTACCACATTTACCCTTGATGCTTCCATCAGAGCCAATGCGAACCCAGTCCTGTTTTAGCCATTCTTTAAGCTCACCCATTACTTGCCCTTTCTTTTACCGCCCTTAGACTTCTTGGCATAGTTCGGGTCTTTACAATATTTTGATGCAGCAAGGTTTGCATATGCACTTGGGTATGTATCAAATGTGCGCTTTGCCCAAGCCTTGCCTTCTGGACATATTTTGCTGCCTTTTGACTTTTTAGAAACCTTACCACCTTTTTTATAATAGGTGAGTCCTTTTGGTGTGCCGCTACGCTTTTGCATTTTCTCTAGCCTTTCTCAAACTTTCTTTGCCTTTTTTAAAAATGCTTACAACTTGATTCTTGCCCATAACTTTTGCTCTTTGCTCACCAACCGTAAGTATCTGTATTTTTCTAGCAAACGGTTTGTTTAACTTTTTAACTTTTGCTACCGTCTTTCTTGCATCTGTCGGAGTTGCAAACTTTATAGATACAGTGTCTTTTGGGTTTTCGTCAGTATAGAGTCTTCTGCCACTTCCCTTTGGTTTTTTACCTGTGCCTACTTTAGGATCTTTTCTTTTTGCCATTTAGCACACTTTTCAAAGTTCTTGCTTGTTTTGCGTGAGTTCTTGAAGCCTTTTGTAAGCCCCTCATAACCTTTTTAACCTTTGCTTTTTTTGTTCTATTCATTTTTTTCTCTTCTTTTTAGAGGCACAATGTGCTCTTTCGCTAAAACCACGGGGGCGTTTACAGTTTATTTTGGCTTTTCGCTTCTTGCTCCACTTTTTCTTCTGTGGGGGCTTGGAGATCTGGCTTGCGAGTTGTCCACGCGATATTGTCATTAACCCTCTCCTGTAGGTAATAATCCCAAAGTTCTGCTAATAATTTATGGTTTTGGTCTACCTTAACGGAAATGACGGCAGTTTCTGTTTTTAACTCAACAACAGAAAAAGCTATCCAACCGATAAACGCAAGGCTTGCGCCACTAATTAAGGTGCTTATGTTTAACACTTCCACCTCCGCCTTGCCTGACGTAAACGGCTGTTAGGATTCTTAGCCGCTTTAGGAAACTTCTTCATTTGACCTGCGCTACGCGCACAAAACGATTTACGCCTTTTAGCAGCGGCAGAACCTTTTTTAACTTTGCCAGTCACTGCGGTTTTAAGTTTAGAACCAGGGTTTTCTCGCCTATAACGAGCAACACCAGCCTTAGTCATTCCCGCTCCACTTTTA
>TARA_R100000426_G_scaffold10341_1_pt1 | contig 11811 bp, 13 predicted proteins | sample TARA_R100000426 | Tara Oceans TARA_R100000426 (sample SAMEA2620421) | marine metagenome | biome: marine biome (ENVO:00000447); feature: surface water layer (ENVO:00002042); material: "saline water (ENVO:00002010), including plankton (ENVO:xxxxxxxx)" | depth 5 m
GCTTGTATCATACACTCTTCCTGCTAACGTGCTCACTCTAGGCGATATTGACATTACGGTTAGAGGCCGTCAACTTGCACAGGGTTCGAACCTTAGGTGGAATTTTAAAATAGGCGGAACCAATATACTTAATTCCTCAATATCTCAAGGCACGTATTCGGACATGACGGCCTACAGCATGGACATTCAGATATCTAAAACAGCTACCGATAAACAGTTAGTAACTGCTAGCTTTAGACAGTCAACAGGCTCAAGTTCAGCGGCTGGACGAGGTAGCTGGGCAGGCATACACCGAGACGGAATAATTGTTAACTATGATGCTGCCGGTGATGAGAGCACTGCATTAGCGTTATCTCTTGAAGCTCAACAATCTGATGCAGCGCAAACAGTTACCGTGGATCACTTTATTGTTAAGTTGATACCAAACCCATTCGCCTAACCTAAAAGCATATCACCACGCTTAAGTGAGTTAAACAGGCGGGTGTAGAAAAGTTCACGAAGAGAGTCTAGTTCTCTAATTAAGCTTGTAAGGTTTCTAACGGTGGACTCATTAATTTTACCGTTTTCTTTCATATCTTTGAGCATGTCGATACAGGCATCAATCAAGTTAGTTTGATCTTTCGTAATTTTGTTGATCGTGTCAACCTGTGCTTCTTTAGTAATAATTTCAGAATCGGACATTGTGTACCTCGAAATTTAACCTTTTGTAGTGTCGTATTCTTTGCTTTGAGTGATTTTCTAAGTAGGGTGCTCGATCGTAAAAATCGTAGAAATACATGGTATCCTTGCCCTTTGCTTTACGAATACCTCTACCTAAACCTTGTAACGTTGGAACTTCCCCTGATAAACCTCTAGCATTAATCATGTGAGTTATTTCATCAATGCTGATGCCAGTTTGCATGACATTAGTACCGATAATGGTAGCAGGCTTTTCGTCTTTTACAAACTTATTGATAACTTCATATCTAGAATCAATATCATCTTTGCCTTCAATAGTGTAGCAATTATCAATTCTTTTCTCTAGATTTTCTATATGCTGTAAGTTTTTTACAAGAATTAAGATTTTGGCGTTAGAGTTAGACTGGTATACTTTTGATACAATTGTTTTAATTTTATCATTACGTTGATCACAGTTAACCACGCATCGATCATACATATCAAGATACGACAATCCTTCTTTCTTCGCCTCTTCTAATGATATGTTAGTGTTGTCCACAATCTGAATGATAGGCTTTGCGAGAGCGCCGTCCTTAATGAGGTCTTCTGCGGTACGAGTCGTGTACACAGGACCGAAGGCACCCTCTAGCACCATTCTAGCGTTAATATCTTTTGCCCCCTCTCTAGGCGGGGTAGCAGTGAATGCAAGTCTGTAGGAGGCGTTAGGAAAGCTCTCAATGGCTGCTATGGTTGTTTCTCCTCGACAAAACTGATGAGCTTCATCTACCATTAGAATTTCTGTTTCTTGAAGATGCGTGTCGATAATTCTTTCAATGCTTTGCACTGTTGAAAGCATAATTTTTCCTGAAACATAACCTTCCCCTGAGTTGTAGCCTAGATTCTTTATGCCACATTTTTTAAAGAACTCGTAAGTTTGATTTAAAATACCCTTTTCTCTAAACAAGACAACTGCTTTGGGATCATCTCCCCATTGCAATGCTGCCAAGCATCCAGCCATTATCAGTGTTTTGCCGGATCCTGTAGGACTATCAACAATTGCTCTTCTTCGTTTGAGACATTGATCAATAGCTTTTTCTTGATATTCTCTGTATTTAAAGTTACTTACATCTGGAATGAAAAAATCTTCTGGTTCAAGTTTATTTTCCCATTCGATATCCGTGACCCCTATTTTTTTCAAATCAGATACAATGCGTCTAAGGAGACCAGTTTTAAATTTTCCGTTAGCTCCAAAGTATCTTTTCTTACCGTCCCACCTTCTATTCTTATAAGCCTGTGAATACTCATGCCCAGGGACGGAAAAAGAATAATTGTCCCTAAGCACTGATATAATCTTAGGGTTATCGGTTTCCAAGGTAGATGTTAAATTACCTACGGTGATTTTCATATACTATAATAGTAATTGTTACAAAGGTATTCTATGAGTCAAAATAAACAAATTGCAGGTGGTTCGGGCGATGCCAGGGATGAAGCTCTTAACTCTTTATTCAATGATGCATCGGACGAAACTTTAATTATCACCGAATTACCCTCAAAAGGTAAATTTTATCCAGGGTTTCAAGGTGTTGAAATTAAGCCATTAACTTTCTTGGATGAGCAGAAAATCTTAAGCGCAAAGGATACGAAATCGGACATCGTCTCAAAGCTTTTAGAGAAAACAATTGACGGCGTTGTGGTGGATGACCTCTTGTCGATGGATAAAATGTTCTTACTTATGAAAGTTAGAGAGCTTTCATACGGAGAGAATTATGAATTTAGCATAACTTGTCCAGCGTGTTCTTCTGAAATTAAAACATCCTTGGTGCTGTCGGAACATTTAAATATGACTCAGGTTTCTGATGACTTATCAGACCCCAGAGAAATTGAGCTTCCTAAGTTAAAAGTTAAAGCTGAGGTTAGATTTCCTAGAAGTCGTGAGGAGATATTCTTATCTAATGGTGAAGAAGTTTACAAGAATATTTACAGATTTGTGGTTTCTATTAATGAAATCAAAGATCCAGTGTTCATATCAAAAGCTTTAAAGAGAATGCATATCATGGATATAAAAAAGATAGTGTCTGAGATTACCAAAAATGAATATGGTATAGACCCTAGATTTATTTTCGAATGTCCTGAATGCACTCATACGGAGACGATGGCAGTCCCGATGGATGTCAGTTTTTTTTCAGTGAGCTAACTAACAGTTTATCCTCGGAGGATCTTCTTTATCAAGCGTATATATTAGTAAATAAGGTAGGCTTATCATACTCGGACGTAAAGATTATGACTCAAAAAGAGCGATTAGCCTTCATTAATTTTTACAGCGAGGAAATAAAGAAGCTGGAGAGTTAGCATGAAAATCAATGGAAATCAAGTCACTACGAGACACGAGAGACCCACTGTTCTGGGTCCTACTGCCCTGATATTATATTTTATCAATGACGGACAGTATGTGGACCCTCATTCTATTAGCGGAGTTTCAATCTTCGCTGCATCCGATAATCAGTCTCCAAGTTCAGTCATAGGTTCTGATGGGGAGATTAAGACTGATGTCACAGGCAGCGTACTCATGCATTTCTCTAATAGTGCAGCGATTACGACCGATTCAGCCTTTGATGCAAGTAATTACACTCCTGGTGTAGTTGGCTCTGCCTCTGGTATCTACAAACTGGAATTGGGTAAGTTTGCATGTATATTAGACAAACCAGCCGTTATTCCTAGCGGTGTATTTAATCTTTCAGGAGACACCACAATAGCTAATACTGTCTCTTCTACTGGAGATTACATCGACGTTTGGACGGTCAAACGAGTTGCCGGATCAGATCTAGACACAATAATTAATGAATTTACATTAACCGAAGATAGGTTCTTTGGTGTGACTGAGCCGCTACTTTTCCGTGTGGCCACCAGACTTGAAAACAATTTCGTAGTTCTGGGATCAAAGATTGATCTGAAGTTTACCAATGAGTTTACTCTAGAAAATGCTAACATTGATCGCAGTATAGTAAACTTATTCAAACAGTCCTTGGTAACTGATCCAATGATTGAGATATTCAAGAAAAATCAAGATCGAAACTTGGATGCAAGAGTCGAGGTGTCAGGCTATTCCGCTACCTCAGGTTTAGTTGATACAACTGCTGAAAATACAGTAATCTTCAACTTAGATACTGAAGCTCTGAAAACACACCCAAGAATGTTGGATGGGACCTTGGGATCTATGACTGGTACTTATGTTGCAAGACTTAAGTTTACCGCTCTTAATCAAACCATAGTCTCAAATGACATGGCATTTATCATACGGTAACTAAATGGCAAACGATCCTAAAAAAGGAACTGGCAAGAAACCTGAGGGTTCAGGTCGTAGACTTTACACTGATGAGAATCCGAGTGATACAGTCAGTGTAAAGTTCAGCACGGTGGGCGATGTTAGAGATACGTTATCTAAAGGATCTTTTAAATCTAAACCTCATAAAAGGCAATCTCAGATAATAAACCTAATCCATCAAAGGGTTAGAGTTGCCATGAAAAGGACCAAGGATCCTGAGAAAAAGAAAAACCTTTCAGCGGCCTTCAAATACATTACGGGTCGGAAAGAGGCTAGTAAGAGAAAGACTCAAAGGATGAATAAAAGTCCTAAATAGCACAACCCTTCTCATATGCGAGGTAGGCTAAATGAAGCTCATCCAGTTTGCCAGTCTTCTCAGCCGATTTCTTGAGGAAGTCTGACCCTTTCTTGATCAAGATCTCATTCCAATCTTTGAAAGGCTCAGGTGGTATGACAGTATGCAAGTCGTCTCTGCGTATCCAGTGAGCTAGCTGCATAAACTTTTTACGGCCCGTGATACCTGCTTCATCGCTGTCAAAGGCGCACACCAATGGACCTGCATACTGACTGAGTTGAAGCATCTGCTCACGACTTGTAAAGCAGCTTAGAGTGGTCGTAGCGTTAAGGCCAACTGCCTGTAGGCTAAGGCAATCAAAGACACCCTCAGTGATGTAGAGAGGCTCTTGAGAGCCATAATCAAAGGGGTATAGAACCTGTGAACTCTTAAGGTTTTTACAGTTGAGGTATTTGGGTTGTTCATCACCAAGAGCCCGTCCTTGGAAATAGAATAGCTTACCATTACGATTGATAAAGGGAATTATTAATCTACCTCGATACTTACCGCTAGTGGCAACATAGAATGTGAATTGACCCACGCCACGAGACTCAACAAAAGGATGATCCTCAACAACCTTAAAGTTCTCAGCCTCATCGAGGTCGGAATCAATCTGGTTTGGGTCAAACTCCTCAATAGGGCGGCGACCCTTGTAACCTGCCATAAAGTCTTCAAAGACAAACTTCTCGTAAGCCTCACGATAGCTACATTTTTCTAGGATAGCATACAGCTTAAGGAAGTTACCTACCTCACCAGTCTTAAAACACCTCCAAAGCCCAGTCTCAATGTTGATAGACATGTGACGTTTGTAGTCATTATCTATAAATATTGAAGGAACTACTAGTTCGGTATCGTCACTCGAAAGCCTATAATTAGCTTGGAACTTATCCAGACAATATTTTCTAATATAAGAATCAGATCCCATGTTCATAAATAGTATTAGTGCCTCTAAGAGTGACATCATAGACCAGTGCCTGTGGAAGTACAGACTGAAGTATATCTTGAAGTTGCCGGGATTCGGCTCGAAGAATGAGGATGCTTTGAACTTCGGGTCTTTTATTCACAAGATATTTGAATTGGGCTACAAAGAGAAGGACATGAAGTCCTTGTTGAGAATTGCGGAGCAAGAGCGTGCAACCTACAAGGTCCCCTTCCGTGATAATGATAGGATGAAGTCCTGTCTAGAAAACTTCATAATTTGGAATCAAGGGTTAGGTGAAACGATGTCCACCGAACAAGTAGTCAACGTCCCTATGGATGAGAAACACGACATTAACTTTATTGGAGTCATCGATCGTGTCATCAAAGGAAAAGACGGCGGATACTTAGTGATTGACTACAAAACATCCAAGAGAGAAAAAAAGAAAAAGACTCTTATGGATGATAACCAGTTAAAGGGATATGCCTGGGCAATTCATAAGCTCTATGATGTTCCGTACAACAAGATCTACTGCGCTCACTATTACCCAGTCACTGGCAACTTTGTTGCTGTAAAGTTCAGCAAGTTCCAAATTGATAGGTGGAAGAAGCAGCAGACTGAGAAAGTTTGGCGTATTCGCAAAAAGAAGAAAGATGAGTTTTGGGCTCAAGAGAATGTCTTCTGTGATTGGTGTGAATACAAGGAGGCTTGCCCTAGGTTTAACTCTGAGTCTGTTGTATGTCAGAGAATTGACGAACAAAAGCAGTTAAGAGCAAACCCAGTTCCAAAACAATAAGAACGGAACAAGTGCTAAAACGATGGTGCCAAACCAGCCATCGTTATTCCAATTTTGTTCTGGCCCAGGATCAGAGTTGTATTTCTCGATCTGCTGTGCTCGGAACAGAGCATTTACCATTCTGTCTTCTTTTGCGCTCATAACTCTTTGATTCTTCCTTTGATTATAGGAAAGTAAATCTCGTAGTCAATGTCTTCTAGAAAAGATTTTATGACTTCCTCATTAAATCCTGAATCTACGACAAGAAACTTATAAACAGTTTGAAGTTTTAAAGGTTTTCGAGTATCTAAAGATTTCAATAATCTAAGCTGATAAAGGCTAGGTAGTCTTTTACCATATTTAAAACTCCATTTATCCACAAAGTCACTGGAGAAGGTAAAGTTCAGTAAGTCAATAGTTTCAACTAAATCCTCTTCTAACGTATTCATAACTTATAAATAGTTATAGGGGCAAGAACCTCAGGAAAATCACTAAATATTCCAATCTTGCTAAATTATTACAATGAACAGAGGTTTAGAGCAATCTTTTAGGGAAAAATTAGTAGAGACTCAATATCAGGTAGTTGAAACCTCCTACTTAGGGTTACGACCAGGAGATCTAATTCAATTAACCTATACGGGTCAGTTGAGGTACGGATTAGTGGTATCCTCGAAAAGGACTACAGACGGTATGTTCTTGTCCTCCAGAAACAACACTCTAGTTAATGTTGTTCTGACTGATTCGTTATCTGACGCCATGTTTTCCCTGATGATAAATAACTTATACAACAACGAAATCGCTTGCAACTACAATTCTCCGGCAATAGTTGGAGCTTTCTTAGGTAAGCAAAATTTCAGAACTTTTAATGTTGCCAAAATGAGAGACATATTTAAGGTGGTTATAGTATGAGTAACACAAATGTACCTCCTAATGATGATCGCAGAAATGAACTGCTAGAGATTCAAAATAGGCTCACCACCAATTTAAACAGATCTTTAGTTGGCATACAAACCAAACTGGAAAGGTTTGTCAATCCAGTAACTAGACTCACCGATTCTATTAGCAGGTTAGATAGGACTAATATCGAAGCTCTGAAAATTGGAACCACCAATGCAAAACTCACCGAAGCTGTAAGCAAAAATAGCACTATTCTCAATGGCCTGAGAACTAGTAATCAAGAGCTTCAGGAAACAATAATTCAGGGGTTTGGTCAAGGAGTTAGAGTTCAAACAACAGCTTTATCAGAACTCACAACGGAGCTAGTGGCTACGAAACAAAATGTAGGTGCTCTTAATAAACTTAACTCTGATCTTGTTTTATTCACTGGTAACAACATACAATCGATTGACAACGCTGCGAAGGTCAACAAAGAGGCTAGTGATGCTTTTGGTGTAAGCAATGATAAACTAATTAGCACACTTAACGGACTCAGAGAAACGTTGCAGACTGCATCGTTCTTTGGGACAAATGCGGTAGATTCGTTGGCAGAGGTTTCACAGCAACTTCAGGCGAGGGCTGGCGGAACAGATATTACCGGAGCGTTAAGAACTCTCAATAAGATTTTGGTTGGAGGTCTTGAAACTGAAAGAATCGGAGCATTGCTGGGGGCTACTCCCGTACGAGAAAGAATTGCAAGAGGTGGTTCAGTTAGCCTTCGAGATATTATTCCAATTCTTGATCAATTGGAAGCTAGAAGAGAATCTCTTGGTGGTGGTCGCTTTGGTCTAGATATACTATCTCAAACCTTAGGTGAATCCAAGCAATCAGTTGTTGAACTTTTGAATCTTGGAAGGATCGCTCAAAATGATTTTAAACTTAATGAGGAATTAAAGAAAACAACTGACGAAACTTACAACAGTATTGAGAACATTAATAAAAGAGCACTTAATTTTTATGACAATACCGCCGTAGGTATCTTGGGAGGCATCGGTTCTATAAACGCTAACTTAGTCTTCCTTACTACCACGATGGCACAGTTCGCTGCAACCGTGAATCCTCTTGGGGGAGGTACTATATCCACTGGTCCTGGAGTGCGTGGAAGGCAATCCAAAATGTACAACCTTTTTAGAGATAAAGGAATTAAAATTCCTGGATTTAGCTTAGATTCTATTGCACGAGCCGGTGGCGGGCGAGGACTCTTAAAAAGAGGAATTGGGGGAGTGGGTTTAGCTGCTGCATTGCAGCCTCTTGCTACGGGATTGCTAGATAGTGTTGAACCTGGATTAGCTTCAACATTTGGGAGTACAACCAATTTTGCCGCAGCCGGTGCGTCTATTGGAAGTTTTATTCCTGGTGTTGGCACGCTTGCAGGTGGTGTCGCCGGAGCAGTTGTAGGTGGTATTACAGATCTTGTTAAATTTGTGAGTAGATCATCTGAGGCTGAAAAGCGACAGCTAGAGATAATGGAAGAGGAGAGACGAGAAAGAAAGGCAAAAGAAGCAGCTTTAGATGTAGAAAATATAAGATTCCTTACAGGTCTCGTAAGATCTCGAATGCCTTCGGATCCAAGTCAGACCTCTGAAAGATATTTAGAATTACTTCTTCAGAGTTCAAAAAGAATAGAGGCAAGAATGCTTGATTCAAAAACATCCATAGCGAGATAATAAAATGGTGGTAACCTTCATAAAAGATTTGTCTAAAGGGTTTGATGGAAAGCTTAATGAAAAGAAAAGGCTTCTTCATGAACGATCTCACTTAGCTTTAGAGTTTCCTCAATCAAATGATCGAGTAATTAGAACTTTTGTCCCTTTCTTGGAGAATCCCAGGATCACTGAAAGAGGTTCTGCCAACTTAAATGAATATGATTTAGTTGGTAGAGCGGGGCAGTTGTTTTCTTACGCAGGAGCCAAATCTAGAAGAATTGGATTAACCTTTAATATAAGTCTTTTGCACGTTATACAGATGAATACTACAGAGGGTATCACTGATAAGTTCAAAAGACAATTTAAGCTTTTCTTTACTGAGAGAGAGGATGCTAGAGAGCTTTTCGCCCTACGTGATGAAGCTCAGGTGTTACGTGACACGGCGGAATTTACCGAAGTTCCCTTAGCGACTCGATTTGATGCTTTGGCGAGAGATCTGGAAGCTGAAGATTTTGTAGGACCTTCCGATCAAAAAATAAATGGAAAGGGTAGATCTTATGCCTCTACGCACAGAGACTATTACCGAAAGCTAATTGGTGAACTCACTGGGGCTCAGTTAGAAGTTGAAGAAAGTGAGAGTTTCCTTGCTCCAATTTTAGACTCATTGGATATTGAAACTGCGTCTCAAGGTTTTAAAGATCTGAATGATACGATTGATTTAGTTTATTGCTGGGTAAATCTTATCAGAGGCTCGGTTCTTAATAATTCATCTAATACTCTATATGGACCTCCAATCGTTAGGCTGACACACGGCCCAATGTACAATAATGTTCCCTGTTTAGTTGAGAACTATAATATAAGAATAGCTGAGGAGGCAGGATACGAAGTTCAAACTCTTACACCAAAGAAGATTGAAATAAGTTTATCCTTAATTGAATCAAGAACTGGTAATTTTGGAAGATACCAAGCAACTCAAATTGAAAATGGAGACAACTTAACAGGCTGGGAATCGATTATTGGAAACAACGATTTAGATCCCATGAATGGATTAATTAGTAAGGAGAACACTTTTGATTTACAATAATCACTTGAAGATGGGGTTTGTAGAAGCCATTCACCGCAATAAGAAAGTGATAAGTAGTTTAAACTCTTTAGAGTTTAGGCAGTTTATATCTGGATTAAATGAAAGTGCATTTCGAGTAGGTAGAATACCTCCGGGCTTTGAACACAGAGCAGACAGGATATCAGATTTGTTCTACGACACCCCTCAATTAGATTGGCTTATTTGCTGGACAAATAACATATCTGATCCTTTTGAGCAGCTAAATGTTGGGGACAGAATTAGAATACTAAAGTAATATGTCCAAATCATTTACATACAACATTGTTCTGACCAAGTCTAAGGAAGTCGCTGGGAAGCTTTTCTTTACTCAGTCAATCACGGGTAATACTGTCAACACAAGAAGACTATCTACAATTTTTACGGGTTTAACAGATAATGAAAAGAAAGACACCTTAATAGTAAGTCCGTTTAGCGATGTCGGATTTATTAGTTTGATTAATGAATTTCCTGGTGGAGGTAAGCCTAGGTTTATAACCATGAAGTTTATTGAAAGTGTTGAGCTTTTAGAAAACTTCTTAATACCGTCAAACGCTCAAGAAGAACTTGTTACAAATAGATTCAAGAAAAGAATAAATAATTTGTCACAATTGACTCCTGATCTTTTAGATATCTTAAAGAAATTTAGACCAAGATTTTATCTTGCATATGGCATAGGTGACGATGTTAGTGAGTGGGCTGGTCCTTTAGCTATTGAACTCAGTGACGCCAACCTTAGCATAACTTCAGATGGTGTTAGAGAACTAGAGCTAGGTTTTATGCCTACTCAAGAAACTGTAAAAGTGTTTACTAATAGACAGTTTATCGATCAGGACTTAGCTCAAGGCCAGTCAATTTTTGACACCACACGAGCCACATCTGATCTATTAGAAAGTAGAGCTAGCTTAGATTTTAAACTAGTTAACCAGTTACCTGTAATGACTGCTTCTTTAGATGATCCAAAGCGTCAAGTGCGAGCCATAATAACGCAGCCATCTTCGATAGATGAAAATCCTGGACCTAGATTAGCTGATCAAAATTTTGATGGTGATACTTGGAACTTTGCTATAAGAAGATTAATTAGAGAATACCTTAGTGTTAAATATCAGAGCCTTCCCAAAGGTAACATATTAGTTTTATTTAATCAAGATTTAGATAAGCCAGCCAGCGATAAAGACGCTGCATTTAATAGGAAAGGATCCAAAGATCAATCGTTTGTTCAGCTATACCGAGACACCTTGGCAGAGTATGGAATAAGCGTTAGCTTTCCCATGAAACGTGTGGGTCCTACTCAAACACCAGAGGATAAGAGTAAGGCAGATATAATAGCTAGAAATAGTGTTCAAATAGCAATAAAGCGCGCTCGGCTTGAGGAGATTAACGAGATATTTAATCGTGCCGCTTCGAGAGAAGCCGTAAATGAAGGGCGCCCCAGGCAAGATATACCATTATCTATAGAAGCAGAAAAACTTGTAAAAGACATTGAGTTTCTAGAAGGTCAAATAAACGTTGTACGCGCTGAAACTCCTGATCCTGTTGAATCAAATGAGGAGGAAGATTTCTCATCTAGAGGGCCCGTCTTTATAAAGAACCAAATTTTATTAAACGAAAGCCGCCCAGCTAAAATTTCTGACAAAGCGATGCGTGGTAACCCAGATTTCAATATCGAAATAGAGGGAACCTTATCAGACTTTGAATTATTTGGTAGACAGCCTGAGGTTACATTAAGTTTCCGTGTTGATCATAAAACGTCTGAAATTGATAATAATATTCTAGAGTCTCTCAAGCCCTTCTACAAATTCTTTTCAAAATTAAAAACAAAAATAGACACAGCGTTTGATCCAATTATTTTTGAAGAGAATGACATGCGAATAACAACCACTTTGTTTCAAAACAAATTAATAGAAGATAAAAATTCTCCTGTTGTTGTTATTGGAGACAGAACTCTCATAAGAGATCTTATGTATGGACATTCTAAATCTCTACCTATTATTGGAAAAGCTCTAAGCTACGGTGGTTTTAATGTTATTCCTCCTCCTGTTTTGGATGGACCTCTTCCATCTTTAATACCTCCTGTGAACGAAGTTCTTAGCAAAACTCCATCTGAACTTCAAGAACATTGG
>TARA_R100000426_G_scaffold87333_1_pt1 | contig 11687 bp, 10 predicted proteins | sample TARA_R100000426 | Tara Oceans TARA_R100000426 (sample SAMEA2620421) | marine metagenome | biome: marine biome (ENVO:00000447); feature: surface water layer (ENVO:00002042); material: "saline water (ENVO:00002010), including plankton (ENVO:xxxxxxxx)" | depth 5 m
AATTGTTTTTTCGGAACACCATAATAATAACTTTTTTCTCTTGGAATGTCAAGATCAAAAAACATTTTTTCTTGATTATTTTCTGAGTCAAGTAAACCAAAGGTGGATACACGCGCAGTATTAATACGTTTTGTTTGTGTAGTCATTATTGCCTGTGTGTTTTGAAATACATTTAGCATGTGATAAGTTGTAGCAATCAAGTTGTTTATTGAATCCCAAAACTTCATTATTGCTACAGGGCCTATTATATCAGATAATTTAGAATTGTCAACTAAAAACACCCGATCTAATAATCCTGATCGAGCATATTCTTGAAAGACGTTGAAAAGTAGGTTATTTTGTAAGAGTTTTTCACCAGCAAGGTCATCTCTCTGTGGCAGGACGTACATTACTCGTATTTTGGTTTTGGTGTGTATTTTCTGTAAAATCTTTAAGGAAGCACCAGAGACAGCCCCGCAACTTGTGATAAATAAAGTTTCAGGCATCACCCCCTCTAGGAAATTATTTATACCTTTCGGCATATTGCTTTTTTCATAAAGCTCAGGGCTGTCTTGGTGCTTAAGACCAAATGTTGTTTTGGTCTTTTTCAATCCCACATCTATTTTTTTCACTTGATATTGTGGATAAGTCGAGAGTGCGTCCGCTATGTTACACCCTGCTTTACCCAAGCCTATGACGGTTAGCATTTATTCCTCTATCTGTTTCTTTTTCTTGCTAATTTTGACGCTTTTTGTTGCGCCTTCTTTTTTTGAGCGGCAGTCTTTTTTTGTCGACCCTTTAATCCCAGGCCGGCAGCTCCAGCAAAAAACGCGGTGGTCGCAGGCTCCAAAATGTCTGAGACTTTTATAACCCCACCAGCGACAGATCCTGCGGTGTTTGCTAGCCAATCTTTAAAACCCTCAGATTCGGCTGCAGCTTCAACGGCGGCGCCGGTACCTTTCAAAAGCCCTAAAACAAAATCTTCAACTTTTCCGCCGGCGTCTCCAATTAATTTATCGATAGCGCCTTGCGCACTTATGAAAGGCTTTATCTTTTCAAAAAGTTCAGTAAGTATAACTGCCGCTGTCGTGATAGCGAGAACCTGCTTTACTAAACTTTTTATATTTCTGAGTGGAGTTAATATTTTTTCATTTATAGCATTATAGATGCTAGTAAGTTTTAACTTTGAAAAAATTGCTGCGAGCTGTTTATTTGCGGGATCAAAAACTTTTTTCTTGACCAGTTCTATGAACTTTTTTGCGTTTGTTTGGTCTTTTAGTGATAATAGAATTACTTTTCCCAATTGTTTTGCCGGCCCTGTTTTCGATTTAATAAAATTTTTAATTGAGTCAAGTAGACCTTCGTACAATTGCTGCTCTACTAGAATCTGTCTGTAATATTCATTTCTGCTTGATTCTAATAAAAGAGGACTAACGCCTAAAAAATTATGAACATAGTCGGAATCCTCTGCTAGCTTTTGTGCTTTGGAATAGTTATTCCAATTCTCCATTATAAGCTTCATTTCGCTCATTTCTTAAGCACCTTATCCAATTCAGCGTTTAACATTTGTAAGATTCTTGTTAATCGGCCTGCGGCTGCTAAGTTTCCCTTTTCGGCAAACTTTCTCAGTTTTGACTCAACTTGAGATAGTATTGCTCTTTCTTTATCTTGAACACCCGACTGCATTTTAGTTGCTTGTTGTATTTGTTGCTTTTTGAAATCAGCAGCAGATAATCCCTCTTGTTCACTCAGCTCTTCTAAGATTAATTGTTTAAGATAATCTTTTGTAACTTTCATTGTGGGTACCTCACTTTATATTCAACGGTTTCATAGCGGCCCAATTCTTTCCACCCTCATGGTTTATTTTAAATTTGCCGAACCTAGTATCACTAAATAGTTTTGATATTTGATTTATGTCGTGTTGATCATCTTCTGAAAGGTCAACAATTAAACTATCGTGATTACAAAATTTAACAAAAGATTTTTTTCCTTGAAGAAACTGCCAAACTTTATAGACTTGCTCAAAAACTAAATCTGCTGCCGTAGACTGAATAATGTAGCTAATCGCGTGATCTTCGTCTGCGTCAATCTCTCGGCCAAACTGTGTATAAACTTTACCCAAAACTTTGTCAAAATACATATCTTTTAATATTTTACGGTCGTAAATCTTATCCACCTTATCATCGGTGCTCTTTGGATTGTAAAGCCAAGAAAAAATCCTTTTCTTTGCGTTTTCTCTACTTTTAGTTCTGGTAAACACATTCTTCAAATTCCAATCATGAAGATCTTCTTTAGGCTGATCATGTCCTAACAGAGCCAAAGCAACACGCAATTCACAAGCATTAAAGTCTAACTCAAACAACCAATCGTTTGTAGGAGTAAGAACTTGGCGATACTTTTTAGGAAGTGTCATAACCGGAAACGAATTCGGTTTTGTTGCCAATCGTCCAGTGACAGTTTTAAATATGTCATAATCAATATAAGGCTTACAATTGCTTACGGTCTTAAACATATTACGATCCTGAACTGTGAGGCGTTCTATTTGTGTTGGGTCTATGTTTACTTTTTTTGTTCTTATATCCGCAGCAATTTTATTTATTTTCAATAACTGATCATAATTTGTGGGTTTTGAATAGTTGTCAAAAACATCCTCGCAGATTTTATTTTTTATCTCTGCGAAGTTTTGTAAGTAATGTCTAGGAATCAGTTCATAGATACAATAATCATCAATATTTAGACCTACTTCGTTTGCTGCTTTGATGGCCGCTTTGATTCTTGCTTGGACTGCGGACCACTCCCCTCTAATACCCTCTGGGCAAAGCTCGTCCAGGGATTTACCCCCGGTGTAAAGATTAGCATATTCAATCTCCTTATCTCGCAAGTAAGTAGCGTAGGACCAAGTTTTTGTACAATTGTCTGTGATTTGTTCTAGAAATGTCCCCTTTTTGTAAATTAGGGAACATTTATTTTTTTCATCAAATGTTTGAAAAAGCAATTTAATATCCAGATGTTGAACCACCTCCACCAGTAGAGGCAGTTGATGTTGCTCCAGTGCTAGTGCTTGGAAAATACGACGAGGCTGATATTCCAGCACTCTGGCTAGTGCCAACATTCTGAGACATCATATCAGGATTTTTTATCCTTGTCAACTTAGAAAAATTATTTCTTCTTTTATTGGCCAAAAAGTCTGAAAAATAAAGCATTGCTCCAAATAAGTCTGTATTCTTATATTGAAATACTAATTTATTAATTAATATATTATATTCTATTCTTTTTAATTTAATTTTTTCTTCTATTAATCTTATTTTAACATACAATTTCATAAAAGTATAGTCTGAATATATATTTGTAAAATTAGAGTAGTTTGGATCAAAATAAGCTATTTCCGCTGGTCTTAGAATAATTTCTCTTTCAAGCTTAAAAGAAGATTCAGCTAGCTTACTTCTTATACAATTTTTGTATTTCATTACTTCAGTTCTAGGTCTATGAGATATAAATGATGAATATGAAAGAAACATGTATTTTTTAAAAGATATATAACTGATATATTCTGCTTGTAAACAATTTTTATTAAAGTGTTGTGCGGCATTTGATATACCATATGGTTCCATGTATTTTTTCATTTGACTTGAATTTAAGTTTGCCGCTATCGCCCATGGGACATGTTTACTTACATAAAAACCAAATGAGGCGGCTAATCTAATATAATCATCAAAAAAATCATTTGATAAATAATTAATCCACTTATCAGTATCTCTATCATAAGGATCTTCCGCAAACTCTATGATCAGGCCACTGATTCTATAACTCACCAGTGGAGATAGTAAAAAACCAGCTAGAGTGTGAGGTATTTCTGAATTTTGTTCAACGAAGCCCTCGTACTCTCTGGCAAAATCTAAAAAATTATACATATTTATTTTGTCTACATCAGATAGATAAGTATTAACGAAACCTTGATCTAGCGTATTTTCAAAATAGTTTTGATAATCCAAAACAACACCTTCCTGTGCTTTTTTTGGATTATCAATTTCTATAAAAGATGTCATAGAAGTTCTTAATCGATTTCTAGCGTCAAGAGCAAAGTTTCTAAAATCATCATAAGCGTTAGATATAAAATTAATAATAGTTAAACCATTTCCCACTTGAAGTAATTTATCAGAGTCTGGAAATACTAAACGACCTTTTGTATCTACTTTACCCCAATATGGCCTTTCATACCATATATCTAATGGCCTGGGTAAAATATTGTTCCTGTCATCCTCTGCTGGATAAACCTCAGAACTGGAGACGTAATATTCTCTTTGAGAATAAAGATAATCAGAGTTTAAGTCATTACTAGCAAATGGTATAATTTCTATTTCTCTAGGCATAATATAATTATCCAGTTGTCGTATTTTTTGTAGTTAACTTTCATTAGCTGCTTTTAGCTTCCTTTAGGTTTGTCTTTAGAGGTAGTTTTCTTAGTGCCAAAATCACGGTCTGTTATTTCCTCTGCTCTGAACTTGGCAGAGATGCCAGCCGTCTGAGTCTCATAGCGAAAGTTCGAAAGCTCTTGGTTAAAATAATCTATTTCCTCGTTTTCTTCTTTAAGTTTTAGGCCACGCGCTTCTAATCTTTTTTGTTTATCAGAGTTGTACAACGTCGCTTTAATAGTTGTATTAAAGGAGCTTCCGGCGGTAAACTCGTGATTAATTGATGCCACTTGATAATCACCAGTAATAAAAATATTTCCAAGTGACGTACCAGTACTGTCAAGCGTAGGAGCAAGAACTCTAATTTGCATTCCTAGCTGAAAAAATGGAGCCAATATTGTTGTTATCTGCGCTTCAAAAAAAGACGGGATAACTTGATTATTTGCGCCTCTTAGTTGCTCCATTACTAATTTTTGTAAATCATCATCAGCTATTTCATTAAGTTTAAAGCTTTTGATTATACCTGCAGGTGGCCCACCAAAAACAAATTTTGGAGATATTGTTAATGCATCTTTTACTGGTTTGTTGTCTTTAGCACGCTTAACATATATTAACATGCCCGAGAGAATATCCTCCGGCGACTTCGGTTCGGTACAAACTTGTATCGGTAATGAGCTTTCTTTGCTCATCGGATAAGTTAACTTTTTCAATGTAAAGTTTGAGACACTTGCTTGATTTGATATAACTTGAGCTTTTCTTCTTCGAGTGAGCGATATTAACTCAATTAAAGAGTCCATTAACTGAAATATTGTAAAATAATTTTGTTGTTGTCCATATAATTTTTTGGCCAAAATATATCTTAAGTTTTTAACTGATATCGGCACATCATATAAACTCTTTTCAATCAAACTTGTGTTTAATGGGTCATTGACTTTCTTTTCAAAACTTTCGAAGGTTATTTCAGAGAAAAGCAAAATGGTTCTATTTAGCGATTTTTCTATTTTAGCCAAGGCAGTTTCGGAGTCTGACGTAAACCACCATAGCTTTCCTGCTTGTATATTTTTTATGTCATAAAGTCTTTTATAAACTATTCTCATTATATCGCCAAACAATATGTAATCAATCTGTTTTTGTCTTCCTAAGTTAATAAGAGCCTCCTCGATAGGCGCATCGTATGCTTTACCAGATTGATTTGTTTGTTTAGCTTTGTTGCCTTCTTTTGGTTTCCCTTTGATTTGAACAGTGGATTTAACTGGTTCTTTAGCAAAATTTTTTGATTTAGCCGCATCAGATAAATCTTTTTTCTTTCCCTCTGTAAGATCTACTTGATTATAATAATCATATATTTGCTGAGATGTTAAAGCAATTGTGTTGATGTAGGTCGGGCCGGTGGCGGTGAAGTTCGCAAGAATGGCAGCGCTAGAGAGTCCGAATGTTTGTTCTATCGCTCTAGTTATTGCATCATGTCTCACATTACTCAAGGCATCTAATGCGTCTTGTTTTGTCCTTTTTATTCTCTCTCTCAGTCTTTTAATATCATTATTACTTTCAAATTCTCTTTCTAATGCGCTTTGCTTTATAGCCGCTTCTTGCGCAAGATATCGTTCCCTCAAATCTGTCAGTACTTCGCGGGTGTTCTTGCCGTATTTCTTTACATCTTTCTTAAATTGTTCATCGCTTACTCCTTTAAATCTATCTCGTAGCCCTGAATATTCGATATTGTTCAAAACTTTATCTCGTGTCGTTTGAACATAATTTTCTCTTTGTTGATCTAGATAGGCTTTTTGCGCGGCCGCTAGATCAAATCGTTCTCTCTTCTCTTTTTCAGCTTCTTTTAAATCTAGTCCTAAGAAGTCAAATATTAAATTTGAATTAAATAGCGACTCATCACGAGATTGATAAGTTACATCAACTGAAACTTTTAGATTTTCTTCGACATTAATTTTAGTTTCAATCAATTCCAATGAAAGAAAAAATTTCATTTGAGGGCTGTTCAAAGCATATTTTGATATTATTTCTTTGTCGTTACTTGTATAACTTAGTTGTAATCTTGTATAGAATCTTTCAACACCAACGACCCCTGCTGATCTAAAAGCTTGCGCAAAAGTAACCGGATATCCTAGTTTTTCAGTTGTCCCTTTTATATCATTAGTAAGAGTATTCATTGAATCAAAAAGAAGCTGAAGTGATACAATGTAAGATTTTCCAAAAAAAGTTAAATCATTTCCATCTAACTGTAGTGACAATGATTTTAAACCAACTTCATTTTTAACAAAATAAGCGGTTTGTTGTGAAAAAAGATTGTCGGCAAATGGAATTTCGTAAGAAAACAAACCACCTTTACCGGTCGACGCTGGGCTATTTATACCAGAAAGAGGAATACTGAATGTGACATCTGTTTTGTGATCAACTATTTGTAATAATATGCTTGGATAAATTTTAGCAGATTCTAACGGGGTTAACTGTGTTATAAAATTATTTATAGAATTTATAGACCCTTCAAGATTAAGACCACATAGTGTATTAATAGAATCAAACCCTTGAGGAAAATAAGGGACATTTTTTTCGGATAGGTTATATTGAGGGCCGCTAACCATACTTATCCCTGGAATGTTCTCTAAGAACACATCCATCAAAAGCATTTGAGCATCAAACGCGTTTGGATCAATACCTCCTATCAGCTCATCTGATGTTTTTTCTTCGTTAGCCATATCTTAATACTCTAGTGCTTCCAATATATTTTCTAAAGGTAGTGGTATTTGTATTACGTCTCCAACATTAACATCTGATTCTAAAGGGGTGCTGTTATAATACGCTATAATCCACCAATAGGTAGGGTCATTGTAATATTCGGCAGATAATTTAAAAAACCTGTCATTAAATTGCCATGTGTGGCTGGCCACAGAGATCCCTATCACATCTTTTATTTTTAGTTTTTTAAACTCTTTAAAGGAATAGTGAATGATTGATGTAACACCTCTTTTGGTAAGCAAATCTGAGTAAGAAGAATCGGATGTGCTTACTACCGTGTTATCTGCGTATCTCGAAATTGGCATATTATACTCCCTCCTATTGTTCCGTCGTCGGCGCACTCTCTAGTTTTAAACTATTGCTTTCACATCATCATTCAAGTCTCTCTGGTCGAAACCTTCCGCTGGCTTTAAAGACACGTCACTATCATCGCCGCCAATTTGACCTCCTGCGCGTGGGGTGCCCGAAAATATTTGATCACCAAGAAATCGGTTTCTTTCCCAGCCTTGAGTTGATTCATGAAGAACAGTAAAGTCAAATGATACTTTATATCCTCTTTCAAACATATTATCTCCTTCAACAACCGGAGTCAAAGGTTTGCCGCCTACTGTAATGCCACCAGCTGTACCGGGTGTGATCTGTAGTTGTTCTATATACCCGGTAAAAGCTTTAAATAAACTATAGTTGACGGTTGTATTAGCGCGATTTTCTTTATAAAATTCATACTGAAACAAAGGAGGTGCTGCTATAGCGCGAGTACCGTCTCGTGCCTCAGAGTATCTTGGATATTGAAATGAAATAAGTTTGTCCATTGTCTTTTGTAAATTTGTAGGACTATAATCATTATATATCCCAACTGTTAAAAATTCTACATTAAATTTTCTTGTGGTGGATGAATAAAAAGGCATCGCATCCATTTTACCATATGCCGCCTCACTACTCCAGCTAGGGTTATAATTATCTACCATGCTAACGTTTAAACAATAAAATAACGCTTGCGCAGTACCCTCTGTTCTAGCAGAATAAGTAGCAATGTCTCCACCAGGTAGATGTAGTGCTGTAATTCTTATTACGTTAGTAGGTTTTTCTGCCATTATACAGAAACCTCCAAGCCTTTAGCCATCACATCCATAGAAACTCTTTTAGCCACTCTGCCTATCTCTCTTTCATCCATCTTTAAAACCAAATTCAAGTTCATGGTTTGTGGTCCTGCCGCGGCAGGTGCTGGAGATGGACTGGTCTGTTGTGTTGTCGCCACGGTGTTTTGAGTGGCAACGTTAGTGTTTTGATTGTTGACCACACTATTGACATTTTCAACAGCTTGCGAGCTAGTCATTATATTGTTAAATGTTTTTAGCGTAGACATCATGGTTTTTGTTTGTTCGGCTGGGGTTATGGCAGCCCCTCGTGGGACACTCATTAATTCCGCACCAGCTTCGCCAACAAGTGACATGCCGCCAGGGGCAAAATCAGTCCCGTTTTCAAAGTATGGAATATTTTCGATTGCTGTGTTAATACCGCTACTTATTCCGCGTATTACACGGTGAGGAGAGATCCCTTTTAAAGTATCGGCTGCTGAATCCAATCCTATCGCATCAAGTACCATGGCGGCGCCCTCAAGAAGCACTGATAGGCCACCGGTGAAAAGAAGTGCTGCTACATGAAAAACACCTTCGATAATATATAAAAATGCGCGGGAAACGCCACTTAATACAAAATTCACGGCGTTACCAACGAATTTAAAAACATCTAAGATGGCGTCACCAAAGCTCTTAGTTTCGTCACTAAAAAACTTTATTACACCCGCGACAGCCACAACCGCAGCTGCCACAGCCGCGACTACTCCTATAACGGGCAAAAATACTGCACCTGCTGCACCTGCTCCAGCCGCGGTGACGGCAGTAAAAATTGTTACGGCACTTGACAGGACATTAAACACCATTGTTAAACTTCCTATAATACCTATTATACCGGAGAAAGCTTGTTTAATATCTAATATCGCATCTTTTACCTCGCCAAACGTTTCAACTAATTCTTTTTGTGATGTTATTTGCTGTTCTTGGAAAAGAAGTTCGCGCTGTTCAGTCGTCAGCTTCTCTCTTCCTATTGCTTCAAGCTCTTTTATTGACATTTTGTTTTCTTCAAGAGCCGCAGTCGCTTCTTCAATGCTTTTAATATTATTATCATTGAATAGTCTCTCGGCTATAGCAACTGATACACCTAAAGTACTGGCAAGAGCTTCTTTTCCACGACGGCCAAGGTCTTCAAAAGATTTACCACTCATTCTTAAACTATCTCTTAATATTTCTATTCTTCGTTCTTCTGTGGCGTTTAACATTTCCATGGAGTTTACTAAAGGCCCGCCAAGAATAAAGTTTAACTTACCAGCCGACTTCATAGCACCCTCGAATGTGTCGAATCTTTTGCCGATGTTAACTAATTCTTGTATTGAAATACCAGCAGCCTTCGCTGTTTTTGACAGCTCTTTAAATACCTCTACGCCTTTTTTTCGACCATGAGTAGCCAAGATATCAAAATTGTTGTTCAGTTGCTCAAGCATGTCATTTGCTCCAACACCTATCGCTTGACCAAAAATAACCAGTTCTTTGGATAAATCAGAGGCCGCAGTTGTGGTCATGCCAAGGCCAGTTGTTAGGTTTTGAATTGAACCACCGAATGTGGCAGTGTCAACACCCAAACGATTTAATATAGCGGCGTCCTCTGTTAACCCTTTTCTGACTTCTTCATCTGCGAGAGTAAAACCATTGAAACTGGTTATTAAAGAATTAAAAGCAGCATCTGTTTCACCTATTAAAAATCCTGACTGACTTAAATCAAAGGTTAAAGACTTAAATTCTTCACCAAGTTTTTCAGCTTGTCCCGTTTGCTGAACAAACGCCACTGGTAAATCTAAAAATTTTGTTGCTAGCTGGTCTAATCTTCCTGAAAAGTCTTTGGAGAAATCTTGGGCTCGTGCCTTAAGATTTTTAAATACATTCCTACCAGTGAAGCGCTCTTGAAATTCAAGTCCTATTGCTTCTTGGATTCTTTTTATTTCTTCTTTTAGATTATCTAACGTACTTCCTTGTTGTTCTCTTGCCTCAAATACAGCGTCAATAAGGGCATCGCCTAAACTATCGGTGGCGTCTTTTAAACCAATTGTTTCTTCTATTTGGTTTCCAATTATATTTTTAATGTTGGTTTGTTTGGCAGCAACTTCATCAAGAACTTTTTTCTCTTTACCTTGTTCTTTGATTTTCGCTTTAATGTCATCAGTGCTACTGTTTACAAGCTTTCGACCAGCCTCGATTTGCGCCTCTAGTTTCTTTCCCAGCGCATCTTCTTCTTTCTTACTCTCTATAACATTTGCTAATTTGTTTTCTTTTCTTGTTAATTCTCTTATGTCTTCAGCTGTAGCCTGGTTTCCTAGAGCTTTTAACCGATTAATTTCTTTTTGTAATTCTTGTTCTACGTTTCCAAGGTCGCCCATGCGCTCAGCAGCTTCAATCTTTTGTTTAAACAACTGGTCCAACTCAAAGGAGAACTCTAACTCTTTTTCTAAAATATCTAGTTGATCTTGCTTTAATTTTGATTCAATTTCAGCTTGAGTTAAAAATTGTGCTTGTTTGCCTAATTCCTCATCTAAAATTTCAGATAATTTTTTCTCGCCCTTAACCTGTTTGAGAGTTAAATCTAGTAATTTTTGGCGTGTGCGAGTCGTGTCTTCAAGAATATCTTTAATCGCTTCTGCGTTTTGTTTGTCCTTTTCAGTGAATTTATCATTAGCCATTATTTAAAATCCTTATTTTAATGGCCACTTTATGCCAGTTTCCCTCTCAAAGTTTTGAATTGCTCTTTCAAGACTGTATCTATTTTTAAGTACTCTAGGGTCGTTTAGACCGTGCTTAAGGTACGAATCCATATACTTTTTTTCTGCGCCGAGGGCAGCACCAAAAGTAATTACGTCTGGTCTTTTTCCTTTAACATAAAAATTAGTAAAGCTTTCACCAGATTCTGCGAACATGTTGTAAAGCATTTTTTTAATTTTAGCGCCAAAAGAAACCAAAGAAGCTGAATATTCTTTGAGAAGTTTAGCTTCTTCTAAATCGATAATTATTTTATCTTCCATATTGTTAATTAGTTTTTAAAATCAATTTTTACCGTACCATCGGTCTTTTGGATTTCGACATCGCCTTTTGATTTTCATCTGCTTCTTTTTTCTTGTGATCGGCTAACATCTGAAAATAAAAGTTCCTAAGACCAACCGGCAAAGAATATAATTCAAAAAGACTCCAGCCACCATAATATTTCATATAAAAGAATTGTTCATAAATTGATTTTATATAATCATCACTTAGGCCAAAAAAACTCCGCCTTAAGCGGAACCTCCACTTGGCCATCAAACCCACAGTTATCACACTCAAATTCACAGTTCATATCAACGTTAGGGATCATTTTTTGATATGCTGCCCTTACATACCGACTGTCTAGGGAGGACATTGATTGAATATAGGATTTAATATATTTCGCATCAGAGTTTCCGTT
>TARA_R100000426_G_scaffold69345_1_pt1 | contig 11651 bp, 13 predicted proteins | sample TARA_R100000426 | Tara Oceans TARA_R100000426 (sample SAMEA2620421) | marine metagenome | biome: marine biome (ENVO:00000447); feature: surface water layer (ENVO:00002042); material: "saline water (ENVO:00002010), including plankton (ENVO:xxxxxxxx)" | depth 5 m
GTAATTCTGACCCTGATTTTTTTCCAGCGACAGAAATAATATTAAGGGTCAATGCCAAGAAGGGTATGTTGGATGGCTAGTCTTGATGATTGCGCAAAGCACCTAGCAATTGATAAATCCGTACTTTCAAGGCTAATAAAGCATGATGTGATTGATAGACAAGATCGTGGAAAGTATGACGTTGATGCGGTGAGATTACAATATTTAAGGCATATCAGAAATATTGCTGGAAATAATAACAACAATCTTGAACTTGGAGCAGAAAGAGCAAGATTAGCAAAAGAGCAAGCCGACGCTAAGGAAATGGAAAACGCAATAGAGCGTGGTGATTTGGTCTACATTGAACATATTGTCAAACAGTTTGAAAGTCAGCTTGGAAAGTGTAAGACGAAATTACTAGCGGCTCCTACTAAGGTCGCTGCTGAAGCTCATGCGGCGGCATCTGTGAAAGAAGTACAAGAGATAATAGAAAGCGCAGTTTTAGAGGCTTTAAGTGAACTGGTCGGATACAATAAAGAAGCGTCAAGCGGCGAAACTGAAACGGCAGCTTGAAGCTACGTTACGGACAGTGATGGCCCCACCGCCAAAACTGACTATTTCTGAATGGGCTGATAATTACAGACAACTTTCTTCTGAGAGTTCTGCTGAAGCTGGTAAGTGGTCAACACGGAGAGCAGAATATCAACGAGGCATGATGGATGCTGTGAGTGATCCTAAAGTTGAGAGCGTTGTGCTTATGACTGCTGCACAAATAGGTAAGACTGAATTGATTAACAATGTTGTCGGATTTCATATACATCAAGACCCAGCTCCCATGCTAGTTGTTCAGCCGACTTTGGAAATGGCCCAGACTTGGAGCAAAGATAGACTTGCTCCTGCAGTTAGAGATACGCCAGTTTTATCGGCTAAGATAGCAAATCCCAGAACCAGAGATAGCGGTAATACAACTTTGCACAAGGTTTTTGCGGGTGGTCACGTTACTGCTTGCGGTGCGAATAGCCCTTCTTCTCTAGCCTCTAGGCCATGTCGGATTATTCTTTGTGATGAAATTGACAGATACCCAATATCTGCTGGCACGGAAGGCGACCCTGTTGCATTGGCAAGAAAACGGTCCGCTACTTTTTGGAACCGTAAGATTATTATGGTTAGCACACCAACTGAAAAAGGTGCATCCAGAATAGAACGTGCGTTTGAGCATAGCGATCAACGAAAGTATTTTGTGCCATGTCCTGATTGTGGTGAGCGTCAAAATTTGAAGTGGTCAAATGTCCAATGGACAGATGGGAAAGCTTCAACGGCAGAATACTGTTGTGAACATTGTGGCAGTTTGTGGGGCGATGCAAAAAGGTTTCAAGCAATCCGATATGGTCAATGGAAAGCTACGGCTGAAGGTGATGGCAAAACAGCAGGGTTTCATCTCTCAGCATTATATTCACCTTGGACGCCACTAGAAGATATTGTCACTGATTTCTTACAATCAAAGCGTGATCCTATGCGCCTTAAAGCTTGGGTGAATACTACTCTTGGCGAATGCTATGAAGAGGAAGGTGAGCGGATAGATGAATACGATTTATTTGAGCGGAAAGAATATTATGAAGATAATGTGCCAGAGGGCGTTTTAGTTTTATGTGCTGGCGTTGACGTACAGGATGATCGACTTGCTTATGAGGTGCTTGGTGTTGGCAAGGGTGAAGAAACTTGGTCGATTGCCTATGATGAAATTTATGGCGATCCATCAAGTGCGGAGCTTTGGTCTTTGCTTGATGAGGTTTTGGGTCAGACATTTGTGCATCCTAAGCGTGGTGAAATGACAATCAGAACAAGCTGCATTGACAGTGGGGGACATTACACCCAGCAAGTTTATAACTATGTAAAAAAACGCACAGGCAAGCGGGTTTTCGCTATTAAAGGTGTTGGTGGAGAAGGCAAGCCGATCATTGGCAAGCCATCAAGGAACAATATCGGTCGGATAAATCTTTTTCCTGTTGGTACAGACACGACCAAAGAGCTTATATTTGCTAGGCTAAAAATCACTGAGGAGGGAGCGGGATATTGTCATTTCCCAATAGAGCGGAGTGAGGAATATTTCAGAATGTTGACATCGGAAAAGAAGGTCACACGATATTTCAAGGGCCGCCCAAGACGTGAGTGGGTCAAAGTGAGGCAGCGCAATGAGGCGCTTGATTGTAGAGTATATGCACTAGCTGCACTTCAATTAATGGGTCTAAATCTTGATAATCTTGCTAAACAGGCGCAAAATATGATATCATCACAACGAAACCCACCAAAGCGGCGTGGTAATATAGCGCGTCATAACAATTTTGTTCTGGGATATAAATAATGGCTAACTTGTTTGAAGCCGCCAATGCACCGACAGAAGTACCGAAAGAAATAGTTGTTGGTGACTTTGTGTTGTTCAAAAATACGACACTTGGCACAGATTACGATAACTCAACTCATACGCTCAGGTTTGTTGCGAAATCCCTGAACTCGACAAATACAGAAATCTTCGCAACGGCAAGCGCAAGTGATGATGATTATCTTTTTACGCTGGGCGTAAACACCACTCAAACCTACACGCCTGGCATTTATCGTTATCAGCTTGAAATGCTGCGAAACAGTGACAGCGCTCGTAGAGTTGTTGAAACTGGTGAGCTTAAAATTATAGGCGATCTTGATGAGATTGCTGACCCACGAAGCCACGCAGAATTAATGCTAGATAAGATCGAAGCGGTGATGGAAAACAGAGCAGACGGTGATCTTAGTTCCTATTCTATTGCAGGTCGATCAATCACAAAGATGTCGCCAGAAGAACTGAGAGCGCATCGTGATTATTATCGGAGTGAAGCAAAAACAGAGCAGCGAAAGCGTGACATCAAGAATGGGCGCAAAACCTCCTCCAGTCCTCTTATGAGGTTTATCTAATGGGTTTATTCGATATTTTTAGGCGCGATCAAGTGACATCAACAGTAACACCTGTGCGGAGACGGAGGCGCAGAAGTTACGCGGGTGCAAATCAAGGCAGATTATTTGCCGATTTTGTCGGTTCTAGCTTCTCAGCAGATAGCGAATTAAAGTTAGACTTACCTATTTTAAGAAATAGAAGTAGGGAGCTTGCTAGAGATAACGAATACGCAAAGCGGTTTCTAAATCTCATCCGTACAAATGTTGTTGGCGAAAAAGGTTTTACTGTACAAGTAAGAGCCACTAACTCCGACGGTGGTTTGGATGCTGCTGGTAATGCTATTTTAGAAAATGCGTTTAAGGTTTGGGGAAGGTGTGGCAATCCCGAAGTGACAGGGCGTATGTCGTGGCTAGACTGTCAAAGATTTGTTGCTGAAACGCTTGCCAGAGATGGCGAGGTTTTTGTAAAGTATATGACCGGAAACTTTAGAGATGGCTTTAATATTCAGTTTCTTGAAGCTGATTTAATTGACCACGATAAAAATGGACGTGCCGACAATGGCAATGAAATTCGTATGGGCGTTGAAGTCGATCAATACCAGAAACCAGTGGCTTATTATGTTCTGACCAGTCATCCAAATGACAGCTTTAACTTCACAAATAGAAGCTCAAGGAAACATCAACGCATATCAGCAGATGAAATGCTGCATCTCTTTATTTCACAGCGCACATTTCAGACGCGCGGCGAACCTTTTATGGCGCCTGCTATTGCATCCCTTAAAATGCTGCATGGATATCGAGAGGCTGAGTTGATTGCAGCTAGAGCGGCGGCTGCAAAGTTTGGTATCATTACAACTCCAGACGGTGATGAATTTGCCGGTGACAGTATGACTGAAGATGATGTACCAGTAATTGATATGGCCCCAGCGTCCGTTTATCAGTTACCTTCTGGGCATGACTTTAAAATGATAGACCCAGCGCACCCAACATCAGCCTTTGCGGATTTTGAGGAAGCGGTCTTGCGCGGTATAGCGTCGGGCCTTAACGTGAGTTACACGAGCCTATCAAACGATTTGAAGGGTGTTTCTTATTCTTCTATTAGGCAGGGAACGATTGAAGAGCGAGATCACTATAAAACTTTGCAATCTTTCATTATACAGCATTTTTGCGAACCTGTTTTCAGAACTTGGCTAAAATCTGCCCTTTCATTTGGTGATATCCCTATTCCAATCACAAAACTAGACAAGTTTTCTGACAATCTACACTTCAGAGGGCGCGGTTTTGCTTGGGTTGATCCACAAAGAGAGATTAACGCTCATGTCACAGCGCTTTCTAACGGAATAGTAAGTATGAACGACATCGCGGCGAACTATGGGCGCGACGTTGAAGAGCTGTTTAGTCAAATTCGATCTGATAAAGAGATGGCTGAAAGATACGGACTATCTATGGCTTTTGAACCATTTGGCATGAAGTCACCAGCAGAACCAGAGGTCTCAGATGGCGACATATAAACCAACAGCAGGAATGAAAGCCGAAGCGGAGCGTGGTTTAGAATGGCGGCGAGAGTTTGGGCGTGGTGGCACTGCTGTTGGCATTGCTAGAGCTAGAGACATTGTGAACGATAAAGAGCTTTCTGAGGATACGGTAAAGCGTATGTTTTCTTTTTTCAGTCGCCATGAAGTTGATAAGAAAGCAGAAGGTTTTGAAGTTGGCGAGGATGGTTATCCATCTAACGGACGTATTGCATGGTCTTTGTGGGGCGGTGACGCTGGTTTTAGATGGTCAAAAATTATTAGAGATAGATTAGAAAAAGAAGAGCGTGGTTTAAGAGCTATAACTGGAGCGGTGCGTAAGGGTTTACAGAAAAAAGCCGACGATCATAATAAAAAAGTAGGAAATGTAGCTAGTAAACGCACTAACCTTAGAACTTTATCGGCGGTGTTTAATCGCGGTGTAGGCGCATACAAGACCAACCCTCAGAGCGTAAGACCAAGCGTCAAGAGTCCAGAGCAATGGGCATTTGCAAGGGTAAACTCATATTTGTATGCTCTCCGCAATGGAAAGTTCCGTAGTGGAAAGCACGATACTGACCTTTTACCAAAGGGCCACCCAATGTCATCTAAGAGAGGTGAAGATATGACAGACGATCTATTTGAAGAAATGGAGGAGCGTCACATTGTGGACATCCAAGAAACAGATGACACTTATGTGATTACGTATGCTAAAATCCATGATGAAGAAGAAGAGCAAGAAGAACGCTTTAACCGCGAAGATATGTCTGTGCGTGGTCATTATATGGATGACGATAAGTCTATTGATGAGAAGAACAGACGTGTAATGGTGGGCGTATCTTCTGAAGAACCTGTTGAGAGAGATTTTGGACTTGAAGTCATGGATCACTCGCCCGACAGCATGGATTTAAGATTTTTGAATAGTGGGAGAGCGCCTTTGCTTTTAGATCACGATATGACTAAGCAGATAGGCGTTGTCGAAGGAGTTGAACTTGATGAGAATGCACGGCGTCTTCGTGCAAAGGTGCGGTTTGGAAAAAGTGCGCTTGCCTCAGAAGTGTTCAATGATGTGACTGATGGCATCAGAGCAAACATCAGTGTAGGCTATCGGATTGATGGTCGAATTGAACGTGATGACGATCCAGAAAACTACTACAGGATCAAAACCACACCTATGGAAGTTTCGATAGTTTCAGTGCCAGCAGATAGGTCAAATCTTGTTGGTGTTGGGCGATCAGTTCCAGCAGAACCTAAACCCTCAACATCAAAAGGAGATGTTAAAATGACAGATGAAGTCAAAACAGACATCAATCTTGATGCGGTAAAAGCTGAAGCAGTTCGTGCCGCACGTAAGAATGATGCCGAAATCTTGGCACTTGGGGCCAAGCACAACAAGCGCGACCTTGCAAACGAAGCAATCGCTAAGGGAACATCAGTTGATGAGTTTCGTGGTGAACTTCTTAACGCTATTACAGACAAGCCGTTAGATGTTTCTCCATCAGCAATTGACGTACCAGTGAAAGAGAAGCGTGAATATTCTCTTGGTCGTATGGTTCAAGCTCAAATCACACAAAATTGGAGAAATGCTGGTTACGAGCGCGAACTCAATGATGAGATTGCGCACCGTATCGGGCGTGAAGCTGAAGGGGTCTATGTGCCAGATTTTGCATGGGGTCAACGAGCGCCACTTGCAACAGCAGCTACAGGCGGGTCAAGTTCCGAAGTTGTTTTTGATGATTTTGTTCCAACGGTACATAGAGCGGATATGTTCATTGAAGCTCTTCGTGCGCGTAGCGTTCTTGGTGAATTGGGCGCAACATATATGACGGGTCTAACAAATCGGATAAAGATGCCAAAGTTAGCAACAGGCGCAAGTGCCGCATTTGTTGAAGAATTGGCTGATGTTTCGGATGGATCGCCTACAGATGGCGGCGTGACGCTGCAACCCCGTACTATGGGTGCATCTCAAACAATGTCACGTCTTTTGATGCTTGAAAGCGTTCCTGCGATTGAGCAAATTATCCGCAATGATCTATTGGCATCTGCTGCTGATCGTATGGAGTTTCATGCAATTCAAGGAAGTGGGTCATCAGGCCAGCCAACAGGTATCTTAAACACATCAGGTGTAAATGATTTAGATATCTCTTCTGGTACAGATCGTGCAGCGTTGACATGGGATGACGTAGTTGATCTAACGAAATTAGTTGAAGAGGACAACGGAATTCGCGATCAAAATGCTGCTGGCTTTTTGTCACATCCAGCAGTCAAAGCTGCAATGGCGACAACAGCAAGAGTTGCTTCAACTGACAGCGTGATGATACTTAACGATCCTTGGAATAACCTATATGGGTATCCTGCGGCGTTTACATCTAACGTGCCAACAAACCTAAATCCGGGCGATGGCGGGACAGATGCATCTGCGCTTATTTTTGGTGACTTCTCACAATTAATAATTGCACAGTTTGGAGCGCCATCTATACTTGTTGATCCATTTACTGGATCATCAGCAGGTACAGTCAAAATGGTACTGCACACTGAATTGGATGTCGGCGTACGTCATGCGGTTAGCTTCGCAATCACAAATGAAGTTGATCCTTCATAATTAAGCTTAACAGAGGGGGCAGAAATGCCCTCTCTATCCTCAAGAGGTAAACCATGAAAGTAAAGATATTAAAAAAATGCACAATTGGCATGGGCGGCAATATGCATCAAGGCGAAGAGCATGACATACCAGACCGCATTGCTGAGAAGCTAATTAAACGTGGTTTTGCTAAGAAAGCGACAAAGCCAAAAACACTAAAAAAAACAGATCGCGCTGTTAAGAAAGTATCAACGCCAGAGGATGAATAATGTCTATACCGTTTGATGCTGATTTAACAATTATGCTGTCAACTAACGAGCATGGCGTCAATGTTACCTTCGAAGGGGCTAATATAAAGGGTATATTCGATAATGAAACTGTGCCAGTTGATGCGGGTGGTATTGTGCCAGTACATGAAGAACAGCCAAGATTGACCTGTAGAACTACGGATGTGTCATCTATCGCATTCGGTAATACAATGATTATAAATTCAATCAATTACAAAGTAAGAGCGTTTATCCATGATGGCACTGGTGTCACGGACGTACAATTGGAGAAACAATAGTGGCGCACGTTAGAAAGTCGATCAGAGACAGATTTATTTCTACGCTTTCATCAAGCGTAAGTCTTGTCAGCAGTCGAGTATTTGGCACAAGAGTTTATCCAATAACTGATGCAAGCCTTCCTGCTATCACGGTTTATACAGGTTCGGAGGCGTCAAGTCGTCAAAATATGGGCGTCACGGATATTACGAGAGAATTAAGTGTTGAGGTTGATTGTTACGTTAAGGCAACCGATACTTTTGATGATGATGTGGATGCAATATGCGTTCAAGTCGAAGAAGCAATTGCTGGGGATTTCACCATCAACAGCCTTGCAAAAGGAGCAACATTGATAAGCACAGAGATGAATTTTTCTGGTGATGCGGAGCAACCCATAGGGATTGTAAAGCTGACATTCAATGTAAGATATGTTACATCTATGGCAGATGTAGAGACAGCCAAGTAAAAAAGGAGTTTTTTTATGGCTACTTATTTCGGATCAGATGGTGACTGCAAGGTGATAACCACTGGCGGTACGCCGGCCTCAGTAGGCGAGCTTTTAAGCTGGTCACTTACTATGACGTCAGACACAGTTGACAGTACAACGATGGGATCGACGAACAGGACGTATAAGGCGGGTCTTGCTACAGGTACAGCAAGCATAAGCGCATTTTTAGACCCTGACAGTGCTTCACAGATTGACCTTTTACAGCGTGATAGTGTTGATGCTGAATTTTACTCAGAAGGCACAGCAAGCGGTGATGTAAAGCTGTCAGGTACTTTCATAGTTACGTCTGTAGCAAAGGGTGCAACGCATGACGGTTTGGCTACACTAGAGGCTGAATTGCAACTTACTGGTGCGCTGACTATCGGTACTGTCTAATGTCTTTGGCTGATGATTTTTTTGCTAGTAGACCCGAAAAAGAATTGAGATCAGTAGATATAGAGCGTGAAGATGGTAAGGTTTTTACGTTTTATTTTGAGCCACTTACTTTTCGTGATCTAAGTAAATTGCAAAAGAAACATCCAAATTTCTTAAATGAGCAAACTGCTGACGGTATGATTGATCTTGTCATAATGAAAGCACTTGATGCTTCTGGTAACAAGGTTTTCGATCATGGTCATAAATTTAAGCTAATGGGTGAGCAATTTGAAGTCATTCCTAAGATGTTTGGTGCGATCTTTGATAGTGCCTCAGAAGAGGAACAGGAAAAAAACTAAGGAGCGATCCGTTTAGATACAATCTGATTTCTCTAGCAGAGCATTTAGGCAAAACCATATCTGAAATAGATCAGATCAGCCTTTCAGAGTATAATGAATGGGTCGCTTATTTTAAGATAAAACAGGAGCGCGAAAAAGATGGCAGTTGAAAAGCTCACGTTTGAGATGAATGCTGTTGGTAATGCAGTTCCTCAAATGAAAGCAGTGCAAGATCAACTTGGCAAGGTTAATAGTCAGGTGGCAAAATCTAACGTTGCCTTTAAACAATACGCAAACACCAATAGAGCATTAACGAGAACATCAGGAAATCTTACCCGCAATCTGGGCATGGCTTCTTTGCAGTTTCAAGATATTGCTGTGCAAGCATCTATGGGAACTGATGCGCTTAGAATAATGACGATGCAAGGTCCACAACTTGCCTCTGTTTTTGGCCCCAAAGGTATGATTATTGGTGCGCTTGTTGCTGCAGGCGGTGCGCTTGCGATGGTTGCAAGCAAGACCAGAGAAACAACTTTTGACTTCAAAAGGTTTGGTAAAGATGTGAAATCCGCATTAGCACCGGTGACAGAGAAATTAACTCCTTTATTTAATTTGTTAGTGCGTGGATTTGAAGTGCTCAAAGAGGCTGCTAAAATTGCAATTAACGGTATTATAAATGGCTTTAATGGATTTTTGATTGTCGTCACTAATCTGCCTTCAATTATTAGAGAAGTTTTTGATCGAGTTGGAAAAAGATTACGGCTTTTTGCAAAAAACGCAATCATACAATTCCACGATGCTAGAGCAAGTGTATTAGAATTTATTCTTGCTGTAAAAGAAAGCATGAACTTAGATACAAGTGGCACACTCGATGCTTTAAATGACTCAATTATTGCCATTGAGGATGCAGCAGAAGCTGCATTTAAATTAGACCACGAATTAAAAAAACCTTTTGCTGGTATAAAAAATCTACAACAAGAATTAAGCAATATGACGACAATTGATCTTTTCTCTTACTTTAAAAAAGTCGGTAAAACTGGTGAAGATGCTTTAGATAAAATCAAAACTAAGACTGAAACGATTTCTGATATGATCGGAAAAAAATTTGGAGACGCTTTCATGTCCTTGGCAGATGGTACAAAATCTGCAAAAGATGCGTTTCGACTAATGGCTCGTGATATTATTGGAGAGCTTTTTAGAATATTTGTAGTAAAAAAAATCACAGGTTTTATTTCTGGAGCTATATCTCAATCATTTCCGTCATTTGGTAATATTGAAACAAGGGGAATGGGTGGCCCCGTTTCTGCTGGCAGACCTTACATGGTTGGAGAAGCTGGGCCGGAGCTTATTATACCTAATAGAAGCGGAAATGTGATACCAAATAATAAACTAGGCGGTGACACAGTAGTTGTGAACCAAAGCATTAATGTGACTACAGGAGTACAGCAGACCGTCAGAGCAGAGATTTTAGGCTTAATGCCACAAATACAGGAAGCATCAAAAGCGGCTGTGCTAGACGCTAAGCGACGCGGTGGATCATTTGCAGGAGCTTTCTGATGGCTATCACTTATCCACGAACATTACCAAGTCACACAGGTTTAATGAATGTGACATTAAGGGCTGTAAACCAGACTGCCCTGACAAGTTCGCCATTTAGTTACAGACAGCAAATCCATAATCATAGCGGTCAAAGATGGGAGTGTGAAATACAGCTTCCGCCGCTGATTAGATCCGACGCTGAAATATGGCTTGGTTTTCTTCTCAGCTTAAACGGTATGGCCGGTTCTTTTTTATTAGGTGATCCGTTGGGGGCAACTGCTTCTGGAAATCTGGGTGGGACGCCATTAGTTAACGGTGCAAATCAAACAGGTAGTTCATTAAGTATAGATGGGTGCAGTAATAATGTTACAAACTGGTTAAAAGCGGGTGATTACATCCAGCTTGGGGGTGGATCAAGTGCGACACTCCATAAAGTACTCACTAATGTTGATACTAACAGTAATGGACAAGCAACTTTAGACCTTTGGCCTTCTATTAGAGTTGCGCCAAGTGACAATGCAGCGGTCACAACCTCAAGTCCTGTAGGTCGTTTTCGTTTAAATAGTGGGGAACAGGATTGGAATATAAATAGTGCGTCTTTTTATGGCATCACCTTTGCTGCGATTGAGGTTGTTCCATGACACGCTCTTTAGACACAGTTGCAGGTGTTCTTGAGCTTGATGAAATATTTCCATTTTTTGCGATTGAACTAATGTTTGATGAGCGTAAGATTGATTTTTCTGGTAGTATTCTTCAAGCTGGCCCTTTGTATCTGTGGACAGGATTAGGTGATCTAACGACAGGAGGCATTACTTATAGCGGCACAGGTAATATGCTTCAAATCTCACAAGTAACAGAGACAGCAGATTTAAGGGCTTCTGGCTCAACAATCACTTTATCGGGTGTACCTCAAGAAACTGTATCTTTGGCGCTGCAAGAGCCTTATCAGGGGCGGGAGTGCAGGATAAAATTTGGTATCCTTGATGCTAACAAAAATAAAACACTTAATGAAGATGGTACTGCGATTTTATTAGAAGACACATCAGATCTTGATAATACATTAGGGGAGCCAAGTTTACTAGTTAATTTATTCACTGGTTATATGGATCAAATGGACATCCTTGAAGATCCTGATGCGGCAACAATAGCCCTTAAAGTTGAAAGCAAGTTGATTGACCTGCAAACACGTAAAACAAGAAGATATTCATCAGAGTATCAAAAGCTCTTTTTCCCTAATGACAAGGCGTTCGACTACCTCAATGATCTTCAAACAACTGTGCTGAAGTGGGGTGGTGAATGACCTTTAATGACTACATTGAGCAAAGTCGTTTTAGACCATTTTCATGGGGTGACCACGATTGCATCACGTTTGCA
>TARA_R100000426_G_scaffold85814_1_pt1 | contig 11629 bp, 12 predicted proteins | sample TARA_R100000426 | Tara Oceans TARA_R100000426 (sample SAMEA2620421) | marine metagenome | biome: marine biome (ENVO:00000447); feature: surface water layer (ENVO:00002042); material: "saline water (ENVO:00002010), including plankton (ENVO:xxxxxxxx)" | depth 5 m
GGGCCACAACAGGTTCTGGTATTTCGATTACAGTGGGTTCTGGCTCTTTCACAGCCTTTATGACTGCAACAGTGCCACCAATGCCCAGAACGATACCTGCTAGTCCACCATAGAGCCAAGACATTCGTCCCTCCAGTGCACCAATGGTGTCAGCCAATCGTAATTTGGATGTTGTGGTTCTTTCTTCTGCCATTCTATTGCGCCCATTGATTTTAGATCCTCAACTCCAATTGTAGCACGACTCTCCCAGAATGGTCGTAGCATTATCCAAGGAATACACCACCGAGAGCGATCAAACATCCGGAGCAAAATGCAGGCTTGACCACCATTCGCTTCGTGCAGATCGAAAGCTTGTGCTTGATGTTTTTTAACATTTCCAGTGGACCATCGGGTCTTTTTGCTGTCCTTATCATCACCCAAAATGCTCAAACCATCGTGCAATGCTATCCAGTCTGGTGGTCCCTTTCCAACGTGTACGGCTAAAAATGAACCCTTACGAGTCTTCAGCCCTGGCCCAACTTTGAGGACAGGTGGAGACATACGCATCCAGTGGATGACACCATCCTGCTGGAGCTTGTCTCTGGAGTTTTTGCAAACCCTTTCCCAGCCTAGTCCACGTCCAGCCATTTTACGAACCAATCAAAAATTCTGCTTTAATGCCAGCAGTATTTGCACCAGTCGTACCCGCAGTGCCGCCAGTCGTACAAAGAGAATACGAACAAGCCGAACTAAACTGTATGTTGGGCACGAATGTGTATTGTACTGTGGTGGAAGCTTCAACCGGTAAAACAAGCAGCGGAGTCGTTGTGCCTACTGTGAGAGAGTCAGATGCTACATTGTACAGCTTCAGATACATTTTGGTTGCAAACGCGGTGTTGTCGATAAAAACCTTTCCGAGATTGACAGCGGAACCAGAGATAGCCACTTTGCTGGCACTAGAACCGGGCGAAACGTCGGTGTCTTCAAATTTTGTCGTGAAGAGCGGGTTATTGAGTGTGGTTTTTGACGTTGCCATTTTAAGCTCCTATGATGGTAACTTGAAGTGATGAGGCAGCTCCAGTATTTCCGGCAGTGCCAGCCTCTTGCACAGCAGCAAGACTCAGTCCAGTCGAAAAAACAATTCCACCACGACAGATGACGTTTTGGGTGACGTTGCCTTTGCAATAAATCTGTACGTCAGGCGCAGTGGTTCCAACAGTTGGACCGCTAGAATCATACAGTTTGAGATATGCATCTGTGCCAGAACTATTATCGCCCTGAATAACGAAAACACTTCCGGCAGCGTTGAATACATTGTCGTTCGATGATGCACCCGCTGCTGTTTGCACTATCATTTTGTCGAAGTTGGTTTCTCCGATTTCTGCTGTAATTGCCATTATATCTCCTCACGTAATCGTTTGTTTTCTGATTCGAGCATTTCCACTCTTGCCCTCATTGTACCCAATTCTTCTCGCAATGCCGACATTTCCTCGTGAAGAATACGAATTTCATTGTCTCGTTTGTCGTAGAGATCCTTCAGTTCAATCCGCAGCCGCTCGACTTCTTTGCGCAAATCGTCTCGATAAAGGTTTTTTTCATTTTTCTCGTCAAGCTGTTGTTCCTTTTTGGCAGCGGCCTTTTTTGCATAATACTCCCAGGCTTTTGAGCTTGAAAGGGCAGTAATCATAGCAAGCACCACTGTGACGATGGTCGATGTATCATCCATTTCGGCTCCTTTCTCGGCACTGTCTGTAAGCAAATTCACGATTAATCCTCCATACATTATATGCTGAAATTCCCAACTCAATCCACACGTGATACAGTGTGTAGAAATTGTGTGTCCCAGCAACGGACTCCAAAACGATGATGGCAAAGAACCAAGACCAGAGGAGTCGCATTGTATGCAGTCTAAAGTGTAATACGTTCAGACCGATCCCAATTAAATTTGCTACCCCAAAAACAACACCCAGACACAAAAACCAAGCTGGAGTAGATAACATTGCATAGCTTAATGCAGGTGTCAGTATGATCGCTGAGAGAGCGGTCAGTATTTCCAACGCCTGGTTGTCACCGTAAATCAGTATGGATCTGTATTGGCTTAAAAACTTGTTCATTTCCCGATAATTAGAGTATACGTGAAAGAGTCCCAACCTGTATGAGTAATTTGTGCCCGACATAGGTCCATAAACTCTTCGAAATCCTCGCTGTTCTGGAAGACACTGCAACCTGCCGACCAGCGCCCGACCACAATAGAATCCTGACCCGATTTGTGCAGATTAATTCCGAACCAGCCTTCGTCGACCTCTCCTTCCATGTCGTGGATGGAATCGCGATTCGAGTCGCGCCACACTTTGACGGTGCCGTTGCGCTGACACAACGCCTCATAGCTTCCCCCGTGCAGATCGATTTTGTATACCCCCCGCATTTGCTGAGGATGACACAGTATTGCTGTACCGGCTGGGTTGCCGTAGTTTTCCAAATACCATTTTCCGGCATCGGTGGTACATCTGTAAACGTACCAGTTCCAGTAGCCATCGATCTTGAAAACCACATTGATGTAGTCATCAAATTTATCGACTTGTCCATTGGGGTTGCGCTCTCCAATAATGTTCAAGTCGTAGTCTTTGTCAGAGTCAAACACTGCAAATCCCAGATCGGCTACACGATCTAGGATCTCAGGTCGCTCGTTGTTCTCAACGAAAATTCTCATAATTAATCCAATGAATCACTGATGACTTCAATAAGCAGTGGCAGGATAGCGAAGCAAGCTTCTTCTGCAATCAGCCACTTTTCCTTTTTGGTCAAGCGACGACCACCTTCTGATTTTTCATCACTGGCGGCTTCAACGTCGCGGAGCATTTTGACCACGACGGGCATCATTTTGCGTGTGATTCCGATACATAGTGTAAGAGCATTTTTGTTCATTTTAATTTTCCTTAATAAATACATTGTGTGCACTCCAACAAAGAGAGTACACACAATGTAATTACAAAAGGAGAGGGGGGCAAAGCCCCCCTCGTGATTACACTATGCGATGAAAACAACCATAACGATATCACCATTTTCTGCAGCAGCACCAAGAGTGATTCTGGTTTTACCGTCGGTACCACCATCTTGCGAAACTTGATAAGAGTCATTGTCAGAGTCTGTGCTCTTGATCAATGCCAAACCGTTTCGGAAAACTTGTGGCGATAGATGTGACGCGTCCAAAGTGACTGCCAAATCGAAAGTAGTCGTCGAAGAGTCGCTTACAGAGAATTTCTCTTGTTGAATAGTCGCACCCAACTTTGCAGCGGTGACAGCGTTGTCAACCATAGAAGCTGTAACAACAGCACTAGAAGCCAACTCATCAGCACCGACAGCATCATTAGCAATCTTGGCTTGAGTGATTGCGTCATCAGCGATCTTTCCTGTCGAGACAGCCAAAGCCCCAATCTTGCCTTCAACGACAGCCAAGTTGGCAATCTTTGCAGTAGTGACATTCAGGTCAGTGATTGCAGCAGTCAGAACAGCATTGTCTGCGATTTCGGCACTACCAACACAATCGTCAGCAAGAGTCAAAGCACCACCAGCCGCGAGAGCGATGTCAGAGGACGCGGAATTGATGTTGGCGAAGATTGCATCTTCCAGGTTGGAAAAAGTAATCTTCTTTTCAGTTCCGCCATTGCTGAAGACAAAGTTATCGCTTTGGCCTACATTTATTTCACCAAAAGAATTAAGCTCATCAATATCAAGACTGAGCACGTTACCCGACTTAGCAATACCAGCACCAGCAACAGAGTCTTGCCCAGGAGCAGAAAATTGATAAAAGGTGATTGGATCAGTATTGATCGTTGGTGCACTGGTCAAGTCACAGACAAAACCGTGAGCACCATTGACAGTTCCCGCCTCACACATGAAGAAGGGAGCACCAACAAATTCAGTGCCTTCGTTGAAGTCTGACGCGCGAGCGAGATCCAAAGTAGCTCCAGTCAATGCTCCAACGACATAGACACCGTTGTATTTAGCATCATTGGAACCGCCACCCACAGCAACTTTGTCCTTGATCAAAATTCGATCACCTTGTGACAATGATTTGCCATCGAGGGTGAATGTATTGGCAGAAGCATCAAAACCGCTTGCTCCATCAGCAATCACGATTGATTCAGCAGAACCAGAGGACGCAGTCAAGGGTCCAGTGGATGCAGCAACCACAGAGGCCTTGACATCAAGCCCAGCAATCGATCCGTCAACGTATGCTTTAATGGCATCAGCGCGTGCAAATTCCGAAGAGCTTGCAGAGCTTGCGAGATTGGTGGTGTATGCAGAAGAATCCACAGAAGCGAAGACAACAGCGTTTGCAGCCAACTGATCGGCTCCAACAGCATCGTCAGCAATCTTAGCTTGAGTGACAGCATCAGCAGCGATCTTAGCTGTCGAGACAGCCAGAGCCCCAATCTTGTCTGTAACGACGGCCAAGTTGGCAAGCTTTCCACTAGTGACACCGAGGTCAGCCAGTGCAACAGTACCGACAGCACCATCAACAATCTCAGCCGCAGCAACACAATCGTCAGCGAGGCTCAAAGCACCATCAGAGATTGTGGCATCTCCAGAGACTTTGCCAAAAACGTAGGTAGGGATGCGAGATGCCAACATACTTTTTTCGGTACCAGCCCCTCCATCGTCAATGATGAACAAGTCAGCGTCAGCGAGAGCGGCACCCATTTCAGAAGCACCGTCGATTTCCAGTGCAGAAAGTGCAACCTTTCCTGCGGTTGAGATTTGGTTCAGTTTGGAATCCGGAATACTTCCTGCAAGCTTACTCGCTGCAATAGACCCGGCCAACTGAGAATTTTTTATCTGAATAGCCATGTTTTTTTCTCCTCAGATTGAGGAGCGATCCTCAGTCTGGATAATAATCTATAAGTAGATGATCTCCCGATTCGGGAGTAAATGATGTTTGGAATTGAGTTGAGGATGTTTCAGTAAAGGTGACCCCTCCACCGATTTGTCGTAGTCCATTCCAGTAAACCCTCAATGAGTCAGCCTGATACGCTTCAGATACCGTGAATGTCTGTGTAGAGCCATCGATCTGTGATGTAAGATTGACTTGCTTCAAATCGCGTTGGGTACCTTGTACAGTAAGGTTCCCTTCGATCGTCAGGTTGCCAGGAATCTTCGCGGTGTCAGATTGACCGATGACGCGTCGAGAGACATTCGTGGGATCATACCCAATGAGTTTGTAATCATTCGGCATGTGTCCCTCCCACCGTAGAATTAGAAAGAACAGATACATCAATAATTTTGCACACGAAGTAGAAAATTGCAAACATGAGACTCACCCAATATGAACAATAAAAGTGATGGATAGAATGACATCGACGGTTATTGAAGAGCCGTTGGCCGCGTAGATGTATCCTATTTTAATGACATTATTTCCGGAAGCTGAGGGCGCTGTCAAGCTCGCTACACCATTTGTAGATTGCGACAGATAGATCGGTTTTCCTACATCAGTAGCGGAAGGTGCACTGTCCATTCTCACTCTGGTCAGACCGTGCTGAATGATCTTGACGGTGTCTCCTGTCGTTGCATTGGAGTGGCATATGCCGATGACTTGATTGGTTGCTGATCGAGCCTTGCGCAGTTGCCCCTGGCTCCCACCTGCAAACACAGCCAGAATGTTGCCTTCTTCAACTGTTTCGTCGACCTGAAGATTAAATTGAATGGTGACTGCCGACTCGTCAATTCCACCGATGAATAGACTGGGAGTGAGCGACATGTCCTACCCTTTAGTTAAGTCGTGCCAAAAAAGCCGTGCTCGTTTGACCACAGCGTCAGTACCTAGATTGCGGGTTTGCAACCATAGATATATGTTATTGTGATTTCCATCCGATGGCAAGGAGGGACATACATTCAATACCGCACTGCATATGTATTTGTCGGTGTCTGTGCGAGCTTGCACCAAATTGATAAAGCTCTGACTGGGCCCTGCGGCAACGTCATCGCCAGCAGAGTCCCACGTCACAAGCATTTTGACCTGAGCGTTCGTGACACCAGTTGTATTGGCTCCGTGCTCAATGGTTAGCTCCACGTGACTCCAGTTGACCATTCCAGTAGGCAACGACAGAGCGTTAACCAAACTGGACTTGGTCAGTACAACTGGTCCACCATAATAATTCTGATTTGTGGCGTAGTCGTGATTTGACATCGCCACATCAGAAGAATTTTCGAGGAAGCCACTAGCCATTGGAGCCTCCTTGAAAGCGAGATTATGTTTGTGGGTTTACGATGTCTACGATGAAGGCTTCGGCTTGGGAAACCATACTTGCATTTGTTGATCCCAAGGTAATGGTCAAGCTCAAGAAATTATCTACCGTCGTATTTATGGAAAGCTCAGACATTGCTCCTGAAGAATCGTGACTCAAGGCATTTACAGTTGTACCAAGCACAAAGCTGCCAAAAAATACAGCAGTACCGCTTGCTCCAGCAGTCCTGACCTGAAGAACACCATCACCAACGATTACATCTCCACTGTTACCAAGATCGACGGCAGCCGATTCTATTCCGCCATTGCTACTTGCAGTTGCGTTTGACCCAAAACGCAAAGCAACTTGCGTTGTGTCTGTGCCGTTACCAGATGGACAGTGCACGTAAAACTTACAACGAATAGTTGAGCCAGCGACTAATGTATTGGCTGGAACCTTATATTCTGTTGTTTCAGATTCTGTTGTTCCTTCTCCATCGCCATTAATTACTGTACCAGCAGCAACATCAGCATTAGCTTGTCCACCAACGTGCATCTTGGCTGAAGAGGTTCCTCCGTGATCGACGGCAAGAGCAATCCCGTGCTCCAATGCACGGCCACTCATTAATTGTGGAATTTGTGACATAATAATCTCCTAGGGTTGTCATTGTTCACTGTAATTCATTTACGGGTTATTCTCTTTAATTTTTTTGGTGGCTTCGTATAACTTGAAATCTTTTTGCTGCTCTTCACTCTTCAAGATTGTCGCGTTCCTCGAAAAGATACGCAATAAGTCATCTTCAAGTGTCATACCTTCAGTTGTTTCAAAAGGTTCACCCAATTTAGTACTCGTGAATAACCGGAGTGCGAATTCAATTGCAAGTCTATTTTGTCGTTGTCCTCGTCCCAATAGGGCACTCGGGCCAGGTAGTGCAGACCCCAACAAAAGAACACTATACAACTTCAAAACGTCCGTCTTAGATGAAGGGACAAGCATTGGCTTTTGATTGTACAGTTCGTTTTTGTAAGACTTCTCCTCTATGTCGAGGTTGATGAAGCCATCTGGGTTTTGACCATACGCCAAAACATTCATGTGCATCACAGAGTTGATCAAATCAGCCGTCTCTTTGTCGATTTTGATTTTACGCAAGTCTTGACCATTGAAAGACTGAGTTCCACTAAACATCTCAAAGACCATACGCGGTGTTGTTGCACCTTGGGAGATGCCGTATTGCAAAAACTCATTGAAAGCATCAACCAGTGTGTAGTTTTCATAGTATGCCGCTGTCAGTGGAGCGACAAAGATTGAAGCATCAACCACACCCATCATCGGACCGTATCCAACTTTGTTGCCCACATCGTCCTTGTATTTGTAGTAAGCCTCTATACCGCGAAGGAAAAGTCTTGGATCGTTTTCAATCATCCACATGTATCGACCTTGCAGATACGGAGCCATCAGTCGTGGATCACTTTTGTCTTCAGCGGCTCTGTCTTGCGAATCTCTGATCATCCTCAACTTGGCAAAAACGCGTTCAGGGTTGTTGGCCAGAGCACGTGCGTGTTGTATTTGATTTTTACGAGCGTATGAGTAAAACAAAAACGCTTCACGGAATATGTTCTTTTCAAGATCCGTCAAATCAGCGTAGTCATAGTACGTATTTCGGGTCAACGTTGCCGCTTCTACTTCCGACAGACCCTCAGACAAGTGATGCATATACAAAGACAATCGGAACATATTGTCTACCGCGTTTGCACTCTCACGATAGAAGTGATTTGCTCCCATCAAGATTCTAAGTTTGGATGCGCCTGATCGTCGAATGTCATCGGCCAAACTCCGGCCCAGTTCAGCAGTAATATATGAAGAACCAATACCGTGTTGCTGTGCGGAAGCAATCAGTGTTTCTGGCGTGTAAAGTCTGCCGTCTTTGGTGGCAAAAACAAGAGGCTCACGTAAATTTGAATCAGCTTCCATAAAGCTGTTGAATATGATTCCAATCTTGCCACCAGATATAGATTTTGGATCTCCAATGCTGGTTTTTCGGAATCGTAGATTGTTCCACAACAATCTGTAAGCCCTCATAAAGAATCTAGGGTTTGAAGCAATTCTGGCACTGAGGTTGCTGAGGCCTGACAACCCTTCCTCGGTGTATGTCTGCATGACAGCACCAATGGCATTATTGATAAAATACGCGATGTTTGGAACAATGAATCCACTGGTTACCGACTGTTTGAGAAATTTGTTGATCGGTCGAGCTAGAATAACATCGAGGATCTTCTCTGAAGTCGGCTTATCTTTATAGGTTCTCAAAAGTTCTCCAAAGTATTTCAACATATTGAAAGCTGTTGAACGAATTCCAAAGGAATCATCGCCAAAGAAGACACCTTCTACCCGAAAGGTTTTGGGGTTGACTAGAATCGATCGCTGGTCACCCTCGTTGATGTCCTCAAATTGTCTGAGCAAGTCAAGTGCTTCAGCAATTTCAGCATCTGCGTTCAATATTTGTTGAACTTCTGCCGGAGATTTCCTTTTCTCTTCTAACAACTCTTCGATTGATTTTTGGTAGTATTTCGACAGCGCATCAATTGGATCGCCATCTACTTTTTGCAACTGTTCATCTAGAATGATGTTTCTCTCTTGCAACAATTTGGTAGTTTGCTGATACTGTTCTGGATGAACCTTTTGCTGAATGTAGACTTCAGCAATTTGATTTGCCGTATCCTCATCTACATTTTGATTTTTCAGCTTGACTACAATCTTCTCTTTGATGGCTTCAGCCAATAAAATACTCTGCGATATCCTTCTCTCGTTGTACGTTCGATCCATCAACTCCCCGAAGGTCACACCACGCGACTTGGCAATACCTGTTGGCGATACGTCGTCTTGGAGTTTGGTGATTTGATCAAACAGCACCGTCGGTAAAATAATCTCTGTACCATCTGGGGCTCTGTATATCTCTACGTTGGCTTTGGTCGCTGACTGAAGTCTGTAGCTAGCAATGATTTGGTCTGCGACCTCTTTGGCTGCTTTTTCGAGTTTGGTTGCAGTCTTGTACATCGACGTGTACTTATCATTGAAACTCGATGACAATTTCATATCACCGTTCTGCAAGTATCTCACTAAATTTTGTTTTACCAAGTTCAAAAATTCGTCCGTCTCGTCGACAGGGTTGAAACCATTTTCAATCAACTTTTGTCGTGACACTTCTCGGAGGTCGCCAAACTGATGAGTCTCAGCAATCTTTGAGGCTAAAACATTGAGCTTTTCATCTGCAATAATCCTCGTTAACATTTCCAGAATGATCTGGCCTACGTCTTGTTTCATATTGACTTGACGGATACGCGTTTCGCCATACTTCTCAGCCAATTCAAACAAGTTTCTGAAGTCTCCTAGGTTAGTACTATTCATACGAATTCTATTGGCTATGTTGACGAGATCCGTCTCATCATCGGTCAACTTTACGTCGAAGTATTTTTCAATCTTGCCACGGACAAGATCATCATTAAATGCATCATCGCTCAATCGTTGTGACAAACCAAACTGACGCGCAATGTTGATGACATCACTCTTTGTCCACTTTTGAAGATTGGGAGGAGCGTCAACACTGAATGGTTTTCCTGCGCGTATACTCTGCACGTCAATGTCACCACCAGTGATTTTACCTTGATAAAACAACGTGTAGGCCCTCATAAGCATATTTGGATCCACTTCTGCTAGACTGACGTTCTTTCCACCTTGGACACTTTCGAGAATCTTAGCACCTCTATGCAACACAGAGTGATATCTGTTCTCTATGCCAGCAAATATTACAGACATATCTGCTTCAAGTTGTCTGATGTTGCTCGGGTCTACTTGACCGCTTTTCTGATACTTCTGAAGCGCACTCAAAGCAGTCTTTTCTCGTTGTGTGATGTTCGTAGAATGAAACAACGTAGACACTTGTTCGAAAAACTTTTCATCCCTCATGTTTTTGAGTGACAAGATGTCACCTTTTAGGATGTTTTGATGATACAACTTGTTGAAGCCTTTGAGGGCCGAGTCGAGCTTGATAGCTGTTTCGTCGTCTAGAACTTCATCGACTTTGTCCAGAAAGGGATAAATGACATCAAAAAACTCTGAGTCGTCTACTCCCAAATCAATAAGTTCACGATGTCTGTTGAACAATACGTCTCTGTCTGTCTCCAGATTCATAGTTTGATTGAGAAGAGTCTTTCGATTTTGTATTTTTGTCATCAACGATTTGAGAGCCGGCAAGTACGTGATGTCGACAGGTGGCAACAAAAACCTCCGCATCAATCGACCCAACTCAATCATACCTGGCTTCAACTTTGAAAAGTCTGGATGTCGACTAGTTGGTGATTCAGGGAAGCTGATGTTCATGTTCAAGTCAGACGATTGCTGTCGACGGAGAACTTCAATGATATTTTTTACTTCGCTCGGTATTGCACGCATCTCACGATAAAACTCTTCGATGAGTTCTGAAATACGTGAACTGATTTTTACATCTCCCCCTTTTTTGGCTTGCTGCACTCGTGGTGATGTCTTCTCAAAAATTGTATCAACCAATGATTCCAGCATTGGTAGGTCAGCGTCTGTACTCAGCTTTCCTTTGAATAGATTTTTGATTCCTGCAGCCAGTCCGAAAAGGGCTGAACGACTGCCATCTTCAAGAGATTGATTTCTACGGCTACCTGTGGCCACTCCAGTGTCGATGATGGCATCTCGGATGTGAGCCATATCACTCAAATAAAGCTCGATGTTGCCATTTTCATCGGGGTTCATTATACGAGTACGCAAGCTCGATGGTAAATTCTGTATGCCGGGAGAAGACCGTGTTTCCAACTCAAAGGCCTGCAATCTATTTATGATTTCAGAATCTGAAATGACGGCTTTGACTTGTCGGCTGTCGGTGAAGTCTCTGTATGTTCTGATCTTCTTTGGATCGATGTTCGAAGCGTCGTTGAATAAATCGGCCACTTCGCTCATTGTGGACTTGCCAAACAGTTTGATGATTCGACTCACAGCCAAATTATTGTATAGTTCTACATCTCGACTGTCGACGATGGTGCGAGAGGTTAGCAACACTTTGGGTCTGATGTTTGTCCGGACAGCAACATCTCGACTGGTGACAAACGCTTTTGCTCGATGACTCAGATGCAACGTGTCAACGTTTTTGCCTTCAGCAATCAAGTCGTAAAAAGCTTGGTCTAGCTCCACGAGTGGTATTGTTTGATCTTGTTCATCAAACAACTCTGCAACACGTGCAGCGACCTGCTCTTCTGTAAACGTATCGGCTTCTCTTGCTAGTGACTTTCGTGCGATGTTTTCTTTGGCTCTTGTGATCTCCGGCTGCAAGTAAGGACCGTTTTTGTCTACACTGTCCATGTACTGACTCGGACGAAGCTCATTGATAAGCTCGTCGTTTGGTT
>TARA_R100000426_G_scaffold85814_2_pt1 | contig 11494 bp, 1 predicted proteins | sample TARA_R100000426 | Tara Oceans TARA_R100000426 (sample SAMEA2620421) | marine metagenome | biome: marine biome (ENVO:00000447); feature: surface water layer (ENVO:00002042); material: "saline water (ENVO:00002010), including plankton (ENVO:xxxxxxxx)" | depth 5 m
TTCACGAATAATTTTTTGAAGAGGTCGACCAGTCCGTGTGGAAGTTTCAATCGCTCCCTGAACGTCTCTATATATCAAACCTTCAATAATTTGTGCTACATCTTTGATATGCTGTTGTACTTTTTGTCTAGAAAGGTTGGCCGCTTGATCACTGATTAGCTTTGCAGGTTCGAACTCTTTGAACATCATCTGTTCAAGAGCAGATAGCGGTTCATCTCCCTTTTTGCGCAATGAGTTTCCAAACAGATCCTTGGTCAAATATCGAAAAGCTCTGCCAATGAATCTACTTATCTGTGCGCCATCTGTATTTTTGTTGGCAATCTGATTTGATTGGTAGTGCTCATACAGATCCGCCAAGTCTTCTTGACCGCGCAGTGTCAATCGTTTGGTGCCATCTGCTAATTCAACGTGATCAAAATAATCAACAATCTGTGCATATTCTTCTGGCAGAAGAAGGTCTTCTAGAAGGTGAGTGTTTTCGTGTATCAAAGCTCTGAGTGTCGGCTGACTAGAAAACTTGATTTCAGAACGCGTTCCTAGACCTATATACTCTCCAAGTATCTTATTCTCATCATCAAGTTTGTACAGTCCACTACGAGCAAGATCTCTGTATTGTTCATTGATTTTTTGTTCAATCTCTCTCTTGCTCAATTGGAAATCAAATTGAGAGGGGTCAACTTCAACTCGTACAGGATGTGATTCGACATTCGGAAACTCATCTCTAAGTATTGTGGAAACCGGAACACCCGCGTCTTCTAGTCCTTCGTTGACTGACTTGAGCTTATGCACTTGTGGCAAGATGTATGCAGGGTCGAAAGCGATTGCTGCTGAAATCTGCTGCATTGCCAAGTCATACCCAACTTGCCCGGCTGTCATTTGCGCCATATAGAAGTCTGCCTCAGCGTTGGACATTGTATCACGACCTTCGAGTAGCGCAGCATACATTTCCTTCTGCGCAATGCGAGTACCCTCATATCCAGCCATCCTCGCCCACACCCATTGGTGCATCATCGCATAGTAGTGCTCTTTTTCAATTTCGAAGCCTTCGCGTGCTAGCTTGATTGAGATATCGTCATATCGCTCTTCAATGGCAGCACGCATTAACTCGTTCATCGTGCGACCTTTGCTCGTTGCTTTGCCATCAAGTATACGAGTCCGTCTGATACGATTTTGCTTTCGATTGCCTTTGTCGTATCGTAGATACAATTGATTCAAGTTTGTTTTGGCGTTTTTGTTGATTTTTTTCGCCAAACTCTCAGGTACTTCTTTTCTCCAACCTGGGAACAACCCCAACAATGCGTCCACTTCTTTTGAATCAATCGTACTGCCAGCACCAAATCCTAAAATTTGGGCCAGAAACGGAGCTTTGACTTGCCCCACACCATCAATTTTTTTGATGGCTTTTTCCATTACTTCTTGGGTTGCATCAATGTCTCTTTTATTATCTAGGCTTTCCCCATACTTTTTACCAATTGCGTTGAGTTCAGTGGTAGCGTCAGCTACTTGCCGAAGCACTGCATTGTCAAATGGAAAGTTGCTGCGTGTTGGCCACGCTGCACGCGTCTCGATAACAGGTCTGAATAAATCGCGGAAGTTTAACTCACTCAACGTATCGTTTTCCACGGCTTCGTCAAATCGTTGAAGGGCCAATCTTCCCGCTGGAGTTGTCAACCAAGCCGAGGCTAAATCTTCAGCGCGTACCACGTGTGAGATGTTGCCGTCTTTGTCAGTTTTTCTATGAATATAATCAAGACTAAAAGACTGATTCACTGGATCTATTTGTTGCGCCAACATTACACTCAAAGATGCCTGAGTGCCCTTTCTCTCCATTGTCTTGCGAAGAGTTTCAAGCTTCAAATTGCCAGCTTGTTGAGACGCAACAGTAATCAAGTAAGCAGCCATCATCTCACTTGGTTTTATCTCTCCTTGTGTGAAAATTCTAAATCTGTTCACAAAAATGGTGTTGAGTTGATTCATCCACTCAGGCATCTGATTTAAGTCGTCTACACCGAGAAACTTTTCCAAGTCAGTAGAATCGATGAATTTTAGATTTGAATACACACCAGTTTGTGCAACACGCCTTGCAGCATATGCAGCAACAATTTTGGGGTCTGATCGTCGAAAGAACGGGTCTGATAAAAAGTCAGGTTGTGTCAATACTTTTACGAGGTCTGATTCTGCTCCGAGGCTGGCTTGTCTTTTGACTTCTTTTCTAATCTTTTTATCACCCCTAGGGCGAGTGTTTTCGATACCTTGATGAGCTTCTCGGAAGAAATCTGCATCTCTGGTTGAATCAAGTTCAAGATTTCCGGTTCCTTTTTCATAGTTGTATGATCCTCTTCTAGTAAATGCAATGTCCGATGACGAAACTTCTACGTTTGTGTAGATGTCTTGCAGTTGTTGATTGTAGTAATCTTGTATGGCGTGTAGAGACAAACGCAACACTCTTTCTGGTGACGCATCTTTCAAGTCGTCTCGGATCATGTTGCCGATTTCTTGATACACGTCAATCGACACAGGTCTTTGATCTTTCTCATTCAATCGATCAATGACTGTAAGAAGTTTGTTCTTAGCTTGCAAACTTTCATCAAGCTCACCTTTCAAACGATAAGTCATTTGTCGAGTTGGTGTGACCAATATCAACTCTTTTGCACCAGACTTTGACAGCAGATCCAAGTGAAAAGGAGAAGCCGCTTGGCCTCCTTCGATGTTGATGACCAACGTTGAGTCTTTCAACACTGGATCTGTGACATCAATGTTGAGTGCTTGGCTTGCAAAATTGTTTGATGTTTTGGAGGCCACCAGACGCTTTATTTTGCCATCGGCTGTATGTATGACAATATGGGGTAGTATTTCACCGTGGAGTGCTTCTATGGTCAAATTTGGGTCGTTGCTGATGGGGACGACACCCACTTCCAACTGTGCGTTTGGATCTACCAAATAGTTTTCTCTTAGGTAAGCCTCTGCTTTTTCTTCTGTTTTGAAGCGTTTTGTGAGATCACCCACTTGCAGAACAAAGCTTTTGCCCGTCTTGCTAGGACGAATGGAATGATTCTCCATTCGTCGATACTCTCCAGACAGCTTGTTGCTGGTCATCATAATACGCTTTTGCTTTGAGTTCAACTGGTCAAACGTCACTTTGTTTGCGTATCTCTCGAGTACATTGTCAAAGATGGCTTGCTTGCTTCTTTCTGCCTTCTGATTTTTATCTTGCAAAAACAAACGCGTATCACGTGGAGGAACACTGAACTTCATCTCGTCAGTAATTTCAACAGTCAACTGATCAAGCACATCATCATACTTCGGTGTTAGTCCCCAAACTTTTTTCTGTACAAGTTCTCGTATTTGAGGTGAAGGAGACTGAAACACAACAGTGTCGATCTTTTCTTGCGTGGCCAAATACAAAATACTGCGAGCGTGTCTTTCAGCCAAAACCTTTTTGGCACTGGGCTCTGAAATTAGAAGACTGTTGTTTTTATCAACTTTGGCTCGATACGGAAATACAATCTCTTTGAACTCATCAAACTCAGGCGTTTCGATGAACTGATAGTCTGAATCTGATAGACTTCGAAGGTCATTGATTTTGTTTTCGATGGCCGATACTTCATCTGGATCTGTTATGTACTCTTGATCTAGGATGTCTTGAAGATCATCAGCACGTTGTCCAGCGATTGTTGTGTCTCTTCGCGTGGTCATTCCATAGGTGTGTTGTCCAATACGCATTTTGATGGTCTGAACATCTCTTTCATTTTTATCCAGCCCCAACCACTGCAACATACTTTGCAAATGCCGTCGAGACAATAATTCATCATCTGAGATTCGTATGCTTTGTTGAGGTTGAGCTTCATCAATTTCAGGTAGCATTGCCTCTTCAAACAAATCTAGTTTGCGATCCAGCATATGCAACTGTATTCCTACAAATCGCCTTTTTTGATCTGCTGGGATGATGGGCAGACCTCGTCTTATCAACGTGTTCCGAACCCGATCACTTATTTCAATTATCTTGTATGGTATGTTGTTTGGTCCTAAGATTTCATGTTCGATGTATTCAACACCAGCAACGTCAAACTCTTGTCTCAAAATACTACCAAGTGCTCGATCGTCCGCCTGGTAGCCAATGTAATCTGACTTGTTCTTGCTCGGATCACGTAAAAACTCTCTGAGCAGTTGACGTGGCTCCCCATACAAGTCCATCAGTTCCTCTGCTGGAACCAAATCTATATTGGCTCGCTCTCTTTGCAGTTCGGCTTTCAACTCGTTTAGTCTCTTCGTGCGCTGCTTGTTGTCCGAAATACGTCCAGCAATTTCCATCTCGAAGTAAATCCTAGACAGATTAGATTTTTTTCCAGTTGGGACTCCAATCACAAGTTGATCCAACAATGCGACTGCGTGTTGATTTTTGCCCAGCGTTGCTCTGCGAAACAATAAACTGCTGTTCTTTGTGGTGAAAATCCTCGATGATGCAGACAACCCTCTATGCATCCTGGCGGTCTTGTCAATGCGGACTTCTTGTAGTTGTCTTTGGTCCTGCTTCAGTATTTCAAGCGACTTTTGAAATGGTATATCCAACCCAGAGTCTTCTAGAGTGCTTTGATTTGCTGGATCCAAATAATCTTCGATGGTTCTTCGCAGTCCAGCATCTGTCACAGAAATAGCCTCGACAGCAGCCAGCAATGTTTGTATGTCTGACTCTTGACTGCGCAGTTGTTGTTTCCTGATTTTTTCGAGTCGACTAAACACGTTGACTGTCGCATCATTGACAATCTTGTTCAACTCTTGCGCAGGGTTCTCGGCCTTGTCGATACGCTTTTTCAAGTCAGCGTAATCGTCGCGGAAAAGACCATCGTATTTGAAGTAGAACTTTCGGAAGCTTGCTTGATCTTCGACTGACCTTGCATCATTGATAATTTGCTTGGGTTGATATGAACCAATCTTCTTTAGAAATTTTCGACTTTGTAGTATTTTTTGAGCACGGTCTGTTACGTTGGGTTGTGTGTTTTCACGACCCACTCCAAAGAAGTTTTCATACATTGGATGGAGAGGTAGTTCTTCACTGTCCGCCAGGAAATTTAACTGTTCCTTGATTGGCTTTGTCTTTTCGTGATGCTCACGCAGACTGTTGACGACATCGCGTCCTATTGTTGATTTTTGGGGTTCGGAAGTTGCCTTGCCTCGAAACTCTTTTTGTTCCTTTTTGAACGACTCCACAAACTGATACACGTTGTTCTGAAACTTTTGTTTCGTCGCGTCAATACCAACTAGGTCATTGACTTGCGCAAAGACCTCATCGGTTTTCCAAACCAGAGACTGAACCTCATTTTCTATGACGTTATCCACAAAAATCTTTTCGATCGCCTTGTATCGCAACTCTCCGTGCTGAACTGGATCTACAATATCAGAGTCAATATGTATTTCATAGACCGTCAGAGTTTTTCCGCTCACCTTGTGATACACAAATACATCGAAGCCGTCAATGTTCATCTTTTGAAGATTATGCTTCTTCATTTCGTCACTTACTTTGGCAAACGACTCTAATGCTTGAAGTAGCACAATCCCGTCACTGGCTTTCATTGCCTCTTGATTTATGACTTTCTTGTTCAAAAAACCTTCGATATCAGAAAAGCTCAAGTCACCAGTTGCATACAAAGCGATACTGAAAATGCCCTTCGATTTGAAATAAGCTTGTTGATCGAAGGGAAGCTTGAGCAACTTGCTTTTCAGTTCAGTAGGCTTCAACGTTTTACCTTCAAAGATTTTTGACAGAGTTTGCTTAGGTCTGAAGTCTTCTTTGGATGTGTATTTGATGTTGGCAAAGAAGCTATCCGCGTCACCTGACTTGATCGCTTGAAGACGAAGAGTTGCAAGCTCTATCTCTATTTGCTCTTTGGTGTAAGATGCTCCTTCATTATCAAATAGACTTTTTAATTCTTGTTCAAGTCTTTTGTAGTTGGAGCTATTTCGTATTCGCTGGTCTAGACCCAGAATATACAATGCTTCATCTTCATACGCCAGTCGCTCAACGGCACTCTGCCTTCCTTCTTCAAGGCCCTGTCTCAGATATTCACGAGCGTTCAGAAGGGCGAGTCCGGCTTTGCCTTGCTCTAACTTTGCTCGTAGTGCTAAATCAGCAAGAGCAACCGTCAATTGTGCTTCATCAATACCCAAATTTTTCAAAATGCTGTCGTAATAATCAACTACTTCAAAGTTCTCATTCTTTTTTCCCTCTGCTCTGAATTGTATATCTGGGTTAACTCCCTCTGCAATATCGTTTACATATTTTTCAGTTTCGATTCTGCGGACAACGTATGGCAAGGAACCGCGTTGTTGGTAGTAATAGGCTGACTGACGTGCTTTGTCGCTTACTGCTTTGCTCGTATCGTTCAATCCCAACACACGAAAAGTAGAGTCAGTGATGAACTTCACGCCTGCTGGGTTAGACACCAACATGTTTGTAACAGCGCCAAAGTCACCACCAAGCACGGCACCCATTCCGTAAGAGACACCCGTCGAGATTGCTGCACCACCTAATTGGCTCAGCGTCTCCAATGATAAAAAGTCACTTGGCTGAACTTCTGAAGCCGCCACCGCATTTGCCATCATCGCGTCGTTTTTTATTGCCTTGTGTGAGCCAAACGGGTTGTATAGACCCTCATCAATTAGGCCAACGGCTGTTGTCTCTATGGTCCGAACTGGCACGTAAGTAGGTAGCAACTGCGCTCCTAGCTCTGCCTGAGCAGAAACCAGACCGATTGCGCTAGACTTGGCAAGACCTGCACCCGCCCTCTTGACTGAAACAGTGGTTGCTGCACCTGTTAGAACTGCATCAAAAGAAGCTTTAGGTACACGTTCAAACGGACTTAGTATTGCGATGAATTGTCCGCGATCTAAAAAATCGTGATACACACTGCCTTCAGTAAACCCAAGGAAGGAAGAGATGGCACCATAGCCCTCCATAAAACCCAAAGGCTCTTGACCCAATTCACGTGAGACGCGCTGCATATATGTGGCATCAGAAGGTCGTATTCCCTCATATATGTCTGGTACTTTCTCTTGAAGAAATAAATCCATCTGAGCAGGTGTTTGAATCCTCACGCCAGGTATCTTGTCTAGCTTTGCAGTCAAGATTATTTTCAGTGCAGAACCGTAGAGATTATCGATGTCAAATGCGTTGTCTTTTTTCAGTGCATCATACGTCTTTGAGTCTAAATCACCACTTCTGACCATTTCAATAAAGAAATCGTCAGTGTACCTCTGCAAATCATTCAGAGACATTGCATCTTTTCCGTTTTCAGCAGTGCTGCGCTCGTCTATGTATGATATCAAATTCTGCTTTGCTGTTTTATTGTTCAGCATTGATCTGTTGTTGAACAAAATAGAATTGATTGGCGCTTCAAAATCAGCCAACGGAAATTGATTTTGATGATGTTTTGCTCGCAAATTCCAGTATTCATCTAGGTCTGTTCGCCCTCCACCGTAAATATCACCAAAGGAGTTACTATATCTATTATCGCTCAGTGATTCCAAAGTCGGAACCAGAGAAATTGCGTCTTGAAATGCTTCAAATTGAAGCATAATATAGCTCATTTGACCTAATATAGCGAGTTGGCCGAGTGCTTTGGGATCAGTGTAATCTATTCCTTCAAACAGATTGCTGTTACCAGCCTCTGCAAATGCAACTTCCATGCTTGAAGGCACTGCACTAATCGCGTAAGTGAAGTTGTTTGGCTGACTAACGACAGAATATGAATCATCATTCACGGCCTGATCAAAAGTAGTGTACTGAATAACTTTGGCAAAATTAGTATTGAGATTTTGTTTGTCAAACGCATCCGATGTCAAGGATGCTCTGGCTTTCACTTGTTTGTACAAGTCCTCCGTCAGCAAGTCATTGTCAATTAGCTGACCAACAGTCTGTGTTTTGGCTTCTTCTGGAAGAGTTATATTTGGATCATCCATCAAAAATTCTGGGATGCGCTCTGCCCTCAGTGTTGTATCTTCTGACAGTGCTTCATACGTAGGTGTTTGAGAGAAAGCATCTGAAAAAGCTCTCGCTTCACCTGCCTTTTCGTCTCTGTTGATCATCTCAACATTTTTAGTGAGATCGTTCAGATCACTTACTGTTTTGACGACCGACTCAAACGGCAAGTTTCGATGCAACAAACTACTGAGTATTGGATCTTGTTCATCTCTTTTTAATATTCTAGCGGTGGCCTCTCTTACTTCCGCATCCTCAATCGTATATGGATCCTCATCCACATTACGAGTGTAATCTACGAATGGTGCAATGTCGGGGTTATTTGCTATGGGATCTCGACGTTCTCTACCCACAACTGCATTTTGAATCTTGTTCTCGTCATTGAACCGTTGAGCAACATCCTCCAAAGTGCTCTGAAGTGTCTCTTGAGCTTGGATGTAGTCATTTCCGAATTCGATGTGTCGCTGAACGTAACTAACAGCACCGGGATCAAAGCTTGAGAAGAAATTGTAAGTTCTACTCAAATAATTATCGCTTGGCTTTAGTTGATCTACTTGTTGTCGAGCAAATGCAAGCAATCTTTGAGTTTCCTCGATTTGTCTTGTAAGTTCTTCTATTTGTTCAGAGTCCCCTTTTTCCCGAGCCTCTTTCAATCTTTTGGTTGCCCGATCAAAACGTGCAGACAATTGAGCCTCGTAATACTGAGCAACAGAATATTCTACTGATGCATCGGGCTCAATATTTGTTCTAATAACGTCTCCTACGGACCTGTCTTGTTTTGGAAGATTGTCGTAGAGAAATTGAGCAAGTTGATCTCCATAAGACATTGATTTGTCTAGGTAATCTTTTTCTATATTTGAAATTCGTATTGAATCCAATGCATCGCTCGGTTCGACCAGATCGAAAACGCTTGAACCAACTCTACGCTCTTCAAATTGATTTAGAAAATCTTTGATATCATCTTGACCAAGACCAGTTCGTCCAGCGTCCAAAGACATCTGCCTTGTACCAAACGGATAACTAAATCTTATTGCTGGGGGTTTGTCTTCGGTTCGTTTGCTGATGCTTTGTCTATACTCAATCAGACTCATCCCACCTTCTGGACCTGTTGAGAACAACTCGGGTTGCGCTTGAACTTGTTCCAGATAGTAGTATCTTTTGTGAAGTTCAAGACTTATCTGATTGTATTCATTGATTACTTTTTTCAGATCATTGAAGTTTTTTATTCCACGTTCTCTTAAAAGAGCTTCGGCTTCTTCTGATGGGTTCTGAATAATATTATCAAATTTCTCGTCATCTATGTCAGTACCATACTCTTGTAGATACTGAACGAACAAGGGCTCCAATTGATTTGCCAAAAGCTGTCGACTTGTCAATCCATCTCGATATTCTTGCTCCATTATTGTCAATCGATCTAGGGTTTCATTACGCCCAACTTGATCTTCGATGCCTAATACAACGTCTTTTAATGTCATTGGATCTACTTCATCAAAAGCTTGGACATTTCCAGTGGCTAGATCAAGAGCACTATCTCCTGCTGGGCCCTCTCCAAAAGTTTGTTGAAGTTTTTGACTTATGGCATATTCTGTTATCCCTTGCGCTCGTAGGCGCTCTGCAAGTTGCTCTTCTTGCTCTTCTCTTGACAAAGTGACTTGACTCAAAGGGTCGGGGGATACTCCCTGAAATCTGGACAATTGAGAACTTGTAATTAAAACTGGTAACTTAGGAGAAGAGCTAGCACCGTATCCAATACCTACATCCTTTAGCTTCTTCTTGCGCTCCAATTCATATGAAACTTGAATCAAGTTTTCAAGTTGTTCGTAATCAACACCCCCCTTGGAGGACTGTTGTTTGAGAGAATCAGAAAGCTCTTTACCATTGATTTTTTCTTTGTTCTTCAAGCTCTCATTGATGTAGGTTTCATCGAACTGTCCCTTCTGAAACAACAAACTGTTTGTAATCAAGAACTCTTTGTAAGCCTCTCGATACTTCACAAAATAGGAAGTCTCTTGTTCCTTTGTGAGTGGGTTGCCAGCCAACGCTGCCTCTGCTTTGAAAGTCTTGACTTTAGTTTCTGCTTTCTTCTCTGCGGTCTGTTCCAAAAGATTGTAGTAATTTTGTACTCGCTCACTGGTCGTCGGCAGTGGTCTAGTACTTGTAGTTAGAAGAGGCTTTGCAGTTACAGACTCAATAAAAATTCGCTCTTGCACTCCCACTGGTAACAAACTTTGTACAACATCCGACGTGTTGAACTTTTCAGATTCTTCGAAGTCGGATGAATCAAACGTCAGACTACCCTTGGGGTGAAATGTAGAATAAGCATTGTGATATTGAGTTGCCGCTCGTTGGGTATTTCCTAAAATACTGTCTGGTGTTGTACCCGTTGGTAATATCAGATTTAGAGACTTGATTAAATTACTGACGGTCACATCTTCTTTTTCGTCCAAGAGCTTTTTGTGTGCGTCGAATAAAAGCCCTTTTTGCTCGGCACTGAAGTGCTGTATTTGTGCTTCGGCCTCGAAAAATTCTTGTAGCTCTTCTTCGCTACCAAGTAGCAGTGACGGTGGTGTGGACATAGTAACCTCAGTACATTGGATCGGTGCTCAGCACTATAATCATAGTATCATCATCATCGTCCATTGGCGAGTGTTGGTGCTCTTGACGCAGTTCAAAATTCATCTCTTCTCGGTCACGTCTTGCGTAGTGATTGTGCAGTGGAGACATCTCTTGACTAGAGCGTAAAACGAAGGGCTCTACATCGGCACGAGGCGGCTTGTATACGATACCCTTTTCCGACAATGCTATGCGCCCATCTGCCAGTTCATCACCGTCAAATAGCTTGTATGTTTCACCCATCTCGTGATCGGCAATCATAACACACAAACCCTCTTCCTTTTCCTTCATCCCAACAACTTCAAACCGATCCGTAATGTAACGACGATAATGGCGTGACTCTTCATTGGAAGACATTGTAGAAACAATGTCATTGTCGATTTCGACACCTATACTTGGTAGTGGTTTATTCATCGTCTGATTACCCCTCTCATTTTGACCATTCTCCTGAGTTTTGCTTTTTGTTCTGGGTCTGAAACATCATAAATATTCAACAGGTCACCCGAAGGTTCCGCAAAATAAATGACTAAATTATCTCCGTCTGGACGAGGATACTGGGCTAACAATTTTGGATCTACCAAGCTAGGCGAGGACTTTTGATTTCGGAGGTCAAAATATCCTGCCGAGTCTTTGTTGTATTCTTGCAACTGGTAGTAGTCTCGTAAATCTTCTGTTGAGAAATTAATTAAAAGTTTTTTGTCGGGTGAACCCCTACTTGTATCAAATTCAAATCCAACAAATCTCATAATGTTGTCTTCTCTGTCGGTGGTAGCAGCTTTGCTAGCAGTGAGACCTGTAATTTGTTTTATTTGATACTTGTTAGAAGCTGCAGTAAAACTAAATCTTTCTGCTCGACGTCTCTCTTCTTCCTCTTCTTCTTCCTCTTCTTCCTCTTCTTCCTCTTCT
>TARA_R100000426_G_scaffold12342_4_pt1 | contig 11490 bp, 9 predicted proteins | sample TARA_R100000426 | Tara Oceans TARA_R100000426 (sample SAMEA2620421) | marine metagenome | biome: marine biome (ENVO:00000447); feature: surface water layer (ENVO:00002042); material: "saline water (ENVO:00002010), including plankton (ENVO:xxxxxxxx)" | depth 5 m
TCTTCTGTTTGCACATAGACATATGGTAGGTGAGGAACATTTTTCCTATAAAAATTATGTAGATGGTAATCAATGGTTTGACTACACAGCAGGTGCTGTATTAGGATGGAAGCTTGGAAGAAATTGGGGACTATTCGCTGAGGGTGAGTTAACTAAATATTGGGACAGAAGAGTGTTTGGTGTAAGAGCAGGTATTAATTATCAGTTTAGATAAAATGGCAAAAAATACTATTTCATTATATTATTCAAAAAGTAAAAAAAGACGTAAGCACAGTAAAAAAAATAGCAGTAACAAGTCTAGTCGTAATTATAAAAAGAGCTACAAAGGACAAGGAAGATAATTAGTATATTCGTTATTCTTTTCTTTAACCAAAAAACATAAAAAATGACTGACGATTTTCAAGACTTTGTAGATATGCTAACTGAAACTGAACAACCAATTTGTAATATAGACAGCCCTGATGACTGCGAAGCTTGCGGAAGTTAAAATATAAAACAATGAAAGCTAAAAGAAAAAAGAAAAAATCAACAGTAAACAAAGCTGGTAACTATACGAAACCAGAAATGCGTAAGCGTTTATTTAGAAAAATTTTAGCTGGAACTAAAGGTGGTCGTGCTGGTCAGTGGTCTGCACGTAAAGCTCAGATGCTTGCAAAACAATATAAAGCCGCAGGAGGAGGTTATAGAAACTAATGGCTGGGCATAAAGAATCACAAAAATCTCTAAGAGATTGGACTAGACAAAACTGGAGAACAGCTAGTGGAAAGAAAAGCTTAAAAACTGGAGAGCCTTATTTTCCTGCCGCAGCAGTTAGAGCCCTTAAAAAAGCTGGTCTATACAAAAAAGCAATCAGACAAAAGAAAGCAGCAACAAAAGCAGGCAAGCAGTTTGCTAGTTATTCTGATGATATTAAAAGAATCGTGAGAAAATACAGGTAACTTACGTTGCAGTGAATTAAAAGGATACGGTAAAACGTATCCTTTTTTTGTTTAATTTTGTAAATAAATATAATTAAATTTTATTATGAGCAGTAGTTTAAACCAAGAGTTAGAGGCAATGGTTCAGAACATGGGAGCTTCCGTGTCTGAAAATGAGCAAACAGAACAAACTGAAGAAGTTATAGAAGCTCAGGCTGAAACACAGCCAGAGCAGCAAGCAGAAGTTGAGCAAGAAGTTGTTCAAGAAACTGTGGAGGAAATACAACAGCAAGAGGAAGCTGTAGAAGAAATACCTCAAAGTTCTTTACAAGAAGAAGAAGAGATTACTGAGGAAGAAATCGAAACTGCGATGTTCTCATTTTTAAGCGAAAGGCTTGGTAGAGAAGTTAAAAGTTTAGATGAATTTCAAAGTACTCAAAATACGTCTGTAGAAATTGATGAAAGAGTTTCTGCGATAAATGATTTTGTTAATGAGACAGGTCGTGACCCTAAAGATTGGTTTACATACCAAGCTATGAACCCATCCGAAATGGATGACTTAAGCTTAGTGAAGATGCAAATCAAAAATCAATATGGTGACTTGTCTGATTCTGATGTAAAACTACTTATCGACAATAAGTATAAGCTTGACGAAGATTTATACGAAGATAATGAAGTTCGTTTATCACAGATTCAATTAAAAATGGATGCAGACAAAGCTAGACAAGAGATTGAAGGCTTGCGTTCTAAGTTTGCTGCACCTGTTAAACAGGAGCAAGCAGATGAGGAATATCAGGGAATCGTAGATGAAGACTGGTTAAACAACATGTCTGCTGAAGTTGATGCCTTAGAAGGTATCGAGTTTGAGCTAGGAAAAGATAAGTCGTTTACTTTTGGATTGGAAGATAACTACAAGTCTCAGCTTAAGTCTAAGAATGGGCAAATTGAGGATTTCTTCACCTCTTATATGGATAATTCAGGTCAATGGGATTTTGAAAAATGGAACATGCATCAAGCTGTTCTAGACAATATCGAAACGATAGTTAAGTCAGCATATTCTCAAGGTCTTGGTGATGGTCAAAAAGGATTGGTAAATAAAGCTGCTAATGTGCAGTATACAGACCCAAGCCAAATGAACAACACAGGTCAGTCTAATTCATTAAGTGTTGAAGAACAAGCTCGAATAGCTCTAGGAATGAATGATAATAAACTTACGTTTAAAATTTAAAAGTTATAAAAAATGGCTAAATCTACGATTACGGGTCATGCTGATTTGACCTTTGGGGCAACTACAGACCCAACACTAACGCTGACTAACGGTCAGCAAGGACAAGGAGCTAGCAAGAGAGCAATCTCTGCTGGTAACTATGTATCTCTATATGACATTGTAAACAAACCTGACAATAGAGATACTCTTGTAAAAACTTTTGGTGCACAAGGCATCACGGGGTTTCTACAAATGGTAGGAGCAGTAAAAGCTAATGGTGCTGCTGATAAAGTACAATACTGGGAAGAAACTCGTTTACACCCAACTCAATCTTGTAGCTGTCCTACTATTGGTGCTGGAGATACTACATGTACTGTGGTAGCTGCATCAACAGATGACATTGTTGTACGTCTAAATGACATAGTATTGGTTGATGGTACTGATAGAGCGATGGTAACAAATATCTCTAGTACTAACATTACATTGAGTGCTTTAACTACTTTCACTGCATTTGCAGGAACATCTTCATATGAACTTCCAATAGTTGGTAATTTATATGCTGAAGGTACTGACCAACCAACAGAGTTTATTGAAAGTGGTATTACTCTTCGTCAAAACCCTTACATGATTATCAAAGAGGCTTACACTGTGTCTGGTTCTCAGGCTACTAATATTGGCTGGATTGATATGGGTGGCGGTGAATACCGTTGGTACATGAAAAATGAAGCAGACACTCGTCAGCGTTTCATGGACAAGAGAGAGATGATGATGTTATTAGGTACTCGTATAACAAATACTGGTAATATTAGTAACATCGAAGGTTCTGAAGGTTACTTCTCAGCTATCGAAGATAGAGGTTTGGTTCAGTCTGGTACTGTAGATAATCTTGCTGATTTAGATGAAATTGTTAAGGTATTTGACAAAGAAGGTGGAGCATCAGAATATGCACTATACGTTGATAGAGCGCAAGACTTAAAATTCGATGACCTTGTTGCAAATGTCGGTGGAACTCCAACTAATGGTGCTGCTAAATTTGGTTCATTCAGCAATGATATGGACAAAGCAATCGCATTAGGATTCCGTTCATTTAACCGTGGTGGATACACTTTCCACAAGCAATCATTTAAATTATTAAATGACCCAACATTGTTAGCGGTAAATGATGCATCATCTTTCCACGGTGTAGCTGTACCTATGGCACAAGTAGCTGACCCAAAAACAGGTATAAAATCACCTGCATTGGAGATGAACTACAAGAACGTAGGAGGATACTCTCGTGAGATGGAGCACTGGATGGTAGGTTCTGTTCTAGGAGCAGCTAATGCTACTAAGGACAACGTAGAATTCCACTACCGTTCTGAGTGTAACTTGATTACTCGTGCTGCTAATCAGCACTTGATTATCAAAGGAACTGCTTCATAACTAGACTAAAGGAGAGGGGTGTAAGCCCCTCCCCTTTTTTATTTTTTTTAATTTTATTTAATACATATACAAAATGGCAACAACAGCTAAGAAGCCTGCTGCAAAAGCAGCACCAAAGGCTACCCCTAAATCAGCACCCGTTAAATCTAAATCGGTGCAATCAAAAATCAAAAGAGAACAATCAGAAAGAAAACCAAGTATGTACACTGTGCTAAAAGGTGGTGGTATTTGGTTTAAATTAAGACAGAATAATATTACTGTTTTTGATGAAGAAACTCAAACTGTAAGACAGCTTAGATATTCTCCAAATGAAATGTCAGTATGGGCTGATGAACAAAGTGAAAATATAATAAGAGAACAAATTGTCTTCAGAAAGAAAAATATTACAGTTCCTTATGATAAACCAAACCTAAAAAAATATCTAGATAAACATCCAGATAATACAGCTAATGGTGGAGGTGTATTTCATATGGTAGATACAGCTAAGAAAGCAGAAGTAGAAATAGAAACAGAATTTGCAGTTGTAGATGCTGTTGCTATGGTTCGTGATAAATCTATTGACGAACTTCTTCCAATAGCTTTGTTCTTGAATATAGATGTTAATCAAAAAAACATAGAAATTAAGCGTGAATTACTTACTCATGCAAAGTCAAATCCTAAGAACTTTATGTCTATGTTTGATAATCCTTCTGTTCAGGTTAGAAGTACAATAATGAGTGCTATAGACTTCCAAATTCTTAATAATAAAGAAAGCGGATTATTCTGGTATGACTCTAATAAATTAATTGTATCTACTCCTGCTGGAAAAGATACTTTAGATATCGCTACTAGATTCTGTTTGTCTGAAAAGGGAAGCATGGTTTTAGAAGAAATAGAAAGACAGTTATCTAATATTTAAAATAGAATCATAAATCAATAAGATGAAGGGGTTGCCAAAAGCAGCCCCTTCTTTTTTGTATCTTTGTGAATAGAATAGAATTATTATGGCATCTGTAAACGAAGTTTATACAACACTAAAAAATTTAGCTAATAAAGATGAGCGTGGTTTTATAACACCTTCTGTTTTTAACAGCTTTACTTCTTTAGCTCAGAACAAAGTGTTTAATGATTTATTCAATGAAACCGTAAAGGCGCAAACATTTAGAAGAAGAAATGTTGATGCAGGTGGAGATAAGTCATACTTAAAAAGAATACAAGAGGATTTATCATTTTTCTCTAAGACATCACCTAACATAAGTGTTAGTACAGGAACAGCATCTAAGCCTGATGATTTGGCTAGAATTATATCTATAAAGACATCAGGTCTATCACCTGATGTTTCAGTTGATATAATATATGATGAGGCTAAAATTGATTATATAACAGCATCTGATTTATCTGCACCATCAACTTCAGCACCTGTAGCATTAGTTTCTGATGATATTCAGATATTTCCTACAAGTGGAATATCTAATATAGTTATGACATACTATAAATATCCAGAGGGTAGAAATGCTACAGATGGTAGTAGAACTCCTGAAGCTCCAAAATATACTGCCAGTAATCTTGGAGGTGCTACAGAGGTTTTTACAGCATCTACTTCTGTAGACTTTGAACTACCCGACCACTATCTACCTCATTTGGTAATAGAGATTGGTAAAATGATTGGATTAAATCTTCGTGACCAAGATGTGTTTGCTTATACTAACGCAGAAGAACAAAAACAAAAACAGTAACAAATGGCTAGAAACACAGTTACAGTATCTCAGGTTGTAAATGACTTCATGCTCTCATTAGATGGGGATGATTATGTAAACAATGCAAACGGAATGCTTGTCAGAAACCTTGCTTTGCGAGGTCTTCGTGAGATGAACTTTGATATTCAGAAAAAAATAAAATCTTTATTACTACCTGTAAATGCTTCTAACGATAGTGTAGCCCTTCCAGATGATTTTGTAGATTTTACTAAAATAGGAGTTGTTGGGGCTGATGGATTAGTATATGTTTTTGGTGAAAACAAAAACATTAATATGGCAATGAAGTACGATACTGGTACTGATTCTGCTGGAGTAAACAATAGAGTAGATGCAAAAGTAACAGCCAGCACATCAACTTCTTCATATGACTTAGAGAGCTATACATTTAGAAACTTTATGTATGAAGGAACTATAGGTAGAGCATATGGAGCAGGAGGTGGAAAGTATGTTGGTGAGTTTAGAATAAATTTTGAGCAAAGCAGAATAGAGCTGTCAGGAACTTCTGGGTTTGAAGAAGTAATAATTGAATATATTGCGGATGAGGCTAGAAGTGCTAACCCATCTATTCATATTTATGCAGAAAATGCACTTCGTTCTTATATATACTATAGACTTGTTGAACGTAAGTCTAGCGTTCCTATGGGAGAGAAGATGCGTGCAAGACAAGAATATTACAATGAAAGAAGAATAGCTAATGCTAGACTGAAATCTTTCAGCAAGGATGAGGCTCTCAAGATTATTAGAAAGAATTTTAAGCAGTCTCCTAAATATTAATTTATGGCTATTGATAAGCTTATACCTCAGTATCTAAATTCAGATACTGACCAAAAACTTGTAAAGTCTGTTGAAATGACAGACAACCTTAACATTCGTGTATCAAGTGATGATGAGGGAACAGATGGCGTTGTAAAGAATATTAAGGGTAACACAGTTGTTGCAGCAGCCACAACTGCTGATGATTTTCCTAGTGGAGATAATAGAGTTATAGGTTCTGTTGCTAATGAAGAAGGAAAAGAAATTATTTTTGTTGCTTGGAACAGTCTTACTAAACATGGTATATATAGGTTGGATATGACAACCAATAAGTTTAAACTGTTGTACAGAGACTCAGTTTTAAACTTTCAAAAATTTAGTCATGTTGAATGTAGCTTTGCTATTACAGAAGAAAAAGAAACTCTCTTTTACTTTACTGATAATATAAATCCCCCAATGAAAGTAAACGTGAATCGTTTGCTTCTTGGCACTTATCCTGCTAGTTTAATTAGTGGTACAAATGCGGAAAAACTATTGAATCTAACGGTAGCAAAACAGCCTCCCCTAAAAGCTCCTTCTTTTAATATAGTCAACAATCCTGATTTAACGGGAAGCAGTAGAATAAAAGACAATAACTATCAGTTTGCTTATAAATATATATACACTGATGGTGAGCATTCTGCTTTATCTCCTTACTCATCTTTATCTGTAGCTAACTCTCAGTTAGTAGATGGATTTAATACTGATAATGCAAAAGATTTTTTTAATCAGATTAATGTTTTTGGAGAACCATCTGTTGCTGATGTAGATAAACTTGTTTTCTATGCAAGAAGAGTCGGAGGACAGTTTTTCGAAATAGAAGAGGTTGATAACAGCTCTGCTGTTGGCACTATTCAGGTTGAGTTTACCGATAATGTTATAGGAACATTCTTATCTAAAGATGAAGAAAACAAAATATTTGACAATGTTCCTCAGAGAGCTAGAGCACAAGCTATAGTTGGAAACAGATTGATGTATGGTAACTATGTAGAGGGATATGAAAATACAAATACTGTTGTTGAAGTATTAGATAATTATCATAAGAATCCTTCATTTCAAGAGATTGATATTAGTATTCAATCAATGACTCAAAATGGCTTTGATAGAGGTCTTAGAGAGGTTCATATAGATTATAGCTCTGTAACATCTCCTTCATCAGATAGTAAGATTCTGTTAAATTTCTTTATAGACTTTGAAACCATACACGCAGTAGGTTTTGGTACTGCTGGATTTATTGTTTTAGATGATTTTAAGGTAAACTACGCTTTTAATAATAGTAATGGAAACAGAGAGTTTAGGCAAGAAACTTTTGTTGTTCTACAAGGAAAAACTTTATTAGATGCTCTTAAAACTAAATTTACTAATAGTTTTGGAAGTAGTAATTTTAGTTTTGAGCCAGCTATTTCATTTTCTACAGAGGGTGTGCATGTCAAGGAAATAATAGAAGTTTCCGCAGGAACTAGTGTGGCTGGAATAAGAAACCTAGTTCAAACAAGGTTGACATCAAAAAAAACTAGAATGTTTTTAAATCCAACTGACGATGATAGAAGATTTTCTGGTTTAGCAAATAATACACCCTCTTTATTTCAACTAATAACAGACTTGTTTAGTGGTCAACATTCAGTGTCATTCAAGGGGCAAATGAATATGACGTTTGTTCACAATGGCACTTCTGGTGCAAATATTGATAAATATATTTTAAGACCTGATGCAAATGGTGTTAAACTAACCATTCATGAGTTTAATCATAGCAATGGGGTTAGGGCTGAGGTTGTTACTTCTGATACTCTGACACTTAATTGGGGGATGTTTGCATTTGTAGATGCCTCATTAACTGAAGGCTCTTGTGTTTTGGCTACCAACTTAATTGGTGATAAGTCTTTTAAGTCTGGTGCTTCACATAGATTTGGAATAGTTTATTATGATGATAGAGGAAGAAGCTGTGGGGTACAAGAGATTGGAGATGTTGATATAAAACATTTAAACAACAGAGCTGATGAAAATAATTTGGATGGTAAATCTTCGGTAGTTCTTAGACTTAAACATGACCCTCCTTCATTTGCTTCAAGGTGGTCTCCAGTATACACAGGAAAGGGAGATATAGACTTAAAGTTTCAGTATGGTGTTAAAGGTGCTTTTATTCCTACAAACAATATAGATAGGAATTCAACATTTAGTAGCGATGAAAATATATTTGTATCTATAAATTCTTTGTTTAATAAAGAAAGTAGTTACACTAAATCAAGTAGTGCTCTTATAGAATACACTTATGAGCAGGGCGATAAATTAAGAATTATAAAGCATGGTTCTACTAATTTAAGAACCACTGAAGAGTTTGAGATTGTAGATTATAGAACATTAGTTGATGATAAATCAAACCCTATTTTAAATAAAACATCAGTTAGAGCTATTCAAGCTACAACTGGAGATTTCTTAGTAGTTAAAAATAATAATAATGCTACCTCTTTTAATTTTAATGCTGTCTTAAATAACACAAGTGCTTGGTTTAATAGATGTATTATAGAGGTATACAGACCTTCTAAAAAAGTAGAAGATGAAATTTATTATGAGGTAGGAAAATCCTATGGCATTACAAGCGGTGCACATGATGATGAAAGAACCTCAACAACAGTTGCTGTAACCATAGAAACAGGTGACGATGCTACTGCTGCTGATGTTCAGTTTCACACAGACGTAGAAGTATTTAAAGGAGACATTTTAAGTAGAACTTCAGATGGTGATGTAGTGATAACTGTTGGAAACGTATACGAATCTGATGTTGTATCTGGTAAGTTCATTGTCAACGGCACTGCTACTGGAACAGTGACAGCAGTTAACTTTACTGTAACGAATCCAGAAAAGGTTATCAATCTTTCTATTGGAGATGTATATCATAGAGCTAGAAACTGTTTTGTTTACAATGAACAGTTTAGTGCTGATTTTACAAATAGCTCAAGTAATAATGCAGTTGTTGAATTTATAGAAGATTATTCTGTTAGTGATTTCTTTAAATCTGAAAGGTCTTCTATAGGTAGACCTTTTGTATACATACCAGATGAGGACTCAATAAGAAGAACAGCTTCTATTACATATTCAGATGTTTATCTTCCTGACTCTGATAGGTTAGGTCTTTCTAGCTTTAATCTTTCTCTAGCAAACTTTAAAGATTTGCAACTTATAGATGGAGGTATACAGTCTATGATAAACAGAAATGAAGCATTAACTGTATTACAAAAGATGAAAGCTTTACAGATTCCTGTAAACAGAAACCTTATAGAGTTTAGTTCAGGAGATGCAAATATTTCTGTTGCTAAAAATGTATTAGGTCTTGAGTCTTATTACGCAGGAAACTTTGGAACAAAGAATCCAGAGTCTGTTGTAGAAAGATTTGGCGTTGTGTATTTTGTTGATTCATCAGCAGGAAAAGCTCTAAGGCTTGCTGGTGATGGTATAACACCTATTAGTGATAAAGATATAAGTAGTTTCTTTGAAGAAACATTTAAAACATTACTGACAGTTACAGAAAACATTCGTGTTGTAGGTGGTTTTGACCCAGACAGTGATGAATACTTAATTACAGTAGAGCCTATACATAACAGAACTATAACTGTTAGCAGTGAAATAGGAAGTATACCTACAGATGCAGCAGGCGCATTTACTGTTCGTGGGATAACATATGTAAACAGCCCAGTTTTATGGTCTATGTGGGGCACAGATTGGGATGACTTCTGTTTAGACTGGGATGATTTAGGTAATGGTGTTGTATTCTTAGATTCAGCATTCCAAGCACAAAGTATACTCGTTGATTCTGTTTTTGCTGGAAGTACTAGCACGATAAATATATTAGCAACAGATGCAACATTTAGCTTTACTGCTAAGGCTACATTAAATCTAAGTACTGGTGTTATCACTCTTGAGTCAACAACTTGTCAGGGAACTAGTATTAGTTTAGGAAGTACAGTTGAGGCTGCTGCTGGATTTACAATATCCTACAAACACAAAAGAGGAGTTTGGGGGAGCAAGTATAGCTTCCAGCCTACTTGCTATGTCAATATAAATAATGACTTATATAGCTTCTTTGACAACAGCTCTGGCACTATGTGGAAACACAACTCAAATAATACTAGAAATAATTTTTATGGAGTTCAATATACTTCTGTTATAGAGGTTGTTTCTAATGTTAATCCATCTATGATTAAAGTATTTGAAGCTTTAGCTGTGGAGGGCAATGGAACTTGGAGTGCTACACTGACAACTTCAGACCAAAGCACAACTATTGGCACAACAGATTTTGATGAAAGAGAAGGTCATAGATATGCTATGATTTTTAGGGATACACTAAAATCTACTAGTCATAAAATATATTTAGGAAAAGTTTCTAGTGTAAGCACTGATAAGATTGTATTTACATCACCTATAAATAAGATTGCTTTTTCACAAGGTGATGAAATAAAAACAGCTTCTGGTAGTACATTAACAGCTACTGGTAATATTATATCTGCTGTTTCAGAAAGAAATACTATTCAGTGTAATGCTACAGTTAGCAATGTATCAACTAATAATGACATATTTGTTGAAAAGACTGCTCGTATAGAAGGAGACCCTATGAGAGATGTGTTTATAAAAATAAGATTATCAAGTTCAACAACAACAGCTTTTGAGGTTCATGCTATATCTTTAAGTTATGACAGGTCAAGGCTTCATAACGATAGAGTTAATTAAAAATCTTAAATTTGCAATATGAAGAGCAAGCGTAATAAAGAAAAAACATATCAAAACGGAGGAGAGCTGCTTGGTGCGTTAGCTAGCGCAACAGGAGTAGGGGGTGTCGTTCAAGCTGGATTAGGTGCTGCTCAAACTCTCTACGGACTATCACAACTTCCAAGAGCTAGAGCTGAATTTAACAGAGCTAGAGCTGCTGCTCCATCTTTACAAACACCTGCTCAGTTTTATGAAAACTATAGAAATGCATATGATGCTGAATTAGCTAGGATGCAATCTGATGCTATTCAATCTAATCTAGCCACTTCCGTACAAGCCCTACAAGGCGCAGGAGGAAGGGCTGTTATAGGTGGTCTTGGTGCTGCGACACAAGGTGCTCAGGCAGCTCAGATGCAAATGCTGGCTCAAGAAAGAGCTGCTAGAATGAGAGCTGGAGAACAACTTGCAGCAGCCGAGCAACAGTCAGTTAGATTACAAGAAGCAAGAAGTCAGCAACAACAAGCTTACGCTAATCAAGCTTTCCAAGCTGCACTAGGAAACATAGGTGCAGGTCTAGGCTCTGTAGGAACAGGTGCTTTATTTGCTGCTCAAGGTTTACAAAATAGAGAAAGACCTAATAGGCAAACTACAGAACAACGAAGAGCAGAAAATCAAGCATTTAGAGAGCAAAGAAGATTAGATAGAGAACAAAGAA
>TARA_R100000426_G_scaffold56609_1_pt1 | contig 11419 bp, 16 predicted proteins | sample TARA_R100000426 | Tara Oceans TARA_R100000426 (sample SAMEA2620421) | marine metagenome | biome: marine biome (ENVO:00000447); feature: surface water layer (ENVO:00002042); material: "saline water (ENVO:00002010), including plankton (ENVO:xxxxxxxx)" | depth 5 m
TTGAAATCACAACCCACAACCTACCACAGGAGTAAACCATGACTATCTACGTCGTACAATACAAACGCAGTGGCGAAGACTACCAAGCTGCCATATTCGCCACAAAAGAGGAAGCGGAGGGTAATGCCAGACGTTTTCTGTATACCCTGTTATGCGACCACTACGGCAAAGCCCTTGTAACTCTGTCGGGTATGCAATCTCTGGCGTGTCTAAAGGAATTCTGTTCAGACACGGATCTGGCCTACATTGAAATCACAACCCACAACCTACCACAGGAGTAAACCATGACTAAAATTGTCATTGTAACGTACGAAGGTGGGACCATTCGCTGGTTCCCCTATTCACTAGAAACGCTTGAAGCGCTGGCATGTGAATGTCAGTACATCGAGGACATTCAAATCATCAGCTGCGGTGTAAACCACACGCAATACATCATCACCAAAACGGTATAGGAGCCTACCATGTATATCGTCATCACAAAAGACCATACTGCCACTTTCACCAATCTTGAAGACTACAACACCTATATGACTAGCAACACGTTGATCACAACTTGTCGTTGCTATGTCGGTGATGATCTTTACATCTTTGCCATCTAAGGGGGTGCACAATGATTACATTTACAGAAGTATTGACTAGAGCGATTAAAGACTCAAAGCATACACCAAATGAGGTTGCAGAACTGTGTGGTGTATCCATCTACACTCTAAGAGCATGGGTTGACGGTATTCGAGTACCGGAGCGAGGTTACCTAATGCGACTAGCTAAAATCGTATATCCAAATAGAGTCAGCGGTCAAGGATACAACATTATGGTCAACACAATAAGCATGGAACAGGGGAGGTGAGCAATGATTCTATTGACACTGATTGCATCCAAGCAAAAGACGCTGGTTAACCTATCGACAATGCTCTACACTGCACCAAACAAGTTGGGTACAGAGATTGTCTATGAGAAGGGGCGTGTCGCAGTCGTAGAGACTTCAGAAGAGATTCACAGACTTTGGCACGATTCTTGCACTAATAGTACTAGTACTAATAGTACTATTATACAGCCAGTAAAAAATACAACCCATACCAACACCACCACTAGTACTAGTAAAAATAGTGGTGGTGCTGTTGGTAAAGGTCAAGTACTTTTGGTTAACAATATGCCAATCCCCGTAGATGGTTCTACAGCCCAATCACTGTACGACTACTGCAAAGCCAATGAACCACTGCTAAACTTGCTAGGCTACTGGATGAACCTGTATGAGCAGCAGGGTGGGCAGCTGACTATGGTGAGTGCAATCGATTTGGGTACACTGTCACGGGTTGTCAGCACTGGAGCGATTGAGCAGGCGATGGCTGTATTCGATTGGCTGTTCACCTCTGACCACTATCGGGCTGTATACCTACGCAGCAAGGGCATGGTGAATCCAGCCGTGGTGGTGTCTACAAAGAAACTGAGCGCCAACTACGCGCTCAGTCAACAGAAACCACTACCGGCATTGCCAAAGAGCGTTCAGCGTCCATCTACGACTATCAACCCACACGACTTTGACGACAACGGCAACTTCATTGTTGGAGGTAAGAATGGCTAACAAACACATGCTCGACATCGTACTGGATATGTTTGCAGCTACGTTCAACAAAAAGGATGAGTGGAAAGCCCAAGTTTATCCCGTGTGGGATGCAGGTTTGGAGCGAGTTAAGGACATTCATCTCCACAAAGCCGTGCTCAACGTGTGCACGCAGAAGCACCAGTATCCACCCACTCTGGGACACGTACTTGAAGAGGTCAAGGAAGTCATCCGTGAGTTGGGTGGCACTGGTATGGAACTGAAAGAGTACAAGTTCTGCGATGACTGCGTACAGCGTGCTGGCATCCGTGAGATCAGTGCACACTTTTGGGTGGGGGCTACAGGCAGGATGAAAATTCACAACTGTGTAGCCAGATGCACCTGTAACGGAGCGAGTTTGAAGTATCCACAGATGGGTACATGGGAGGCCTTGTACAACAAAATGATGCACGATGCCAGGATTACACTCAAACACTGGCACATGAGTGACGGACGCCAGCCCATCCTACGCATGCAACAACGTGAACCACACAACTACGAGCGCATGAAACGTGTACAACAGGAGCGTGCGCACCAAGGTTTGCCCAATCCATACATGGAGATTGCAAAAACAATGATTGACGGACGGTACGTACCAACCGATACAAACCCAATGCCGATGCCAATGACTGTTGACAAACCGCCGACAGAACACTACAATACTTTTCATGCAGAGACAGACATCGATCCAGATGACTGTATCTGGTAACCTACCAACCAACAACGGAGTACACTATGTTCTTAGAACATTTCCAACACATCATTAACCAAGTAAAAGACAACGCCACCAAAAGTACGTTGCAAAAGGCGCACACCATTCTAGTTGCCATTGATGCATTGCATCCAGTGCAGGACATGATTGAAGACTGGTATCGAGAGAGAGCACCCAAGTCTGACTTGCTCGAACGATACAAGCAGCTCGACCTACAAATTGAATCCTACGGGATTGAACTGCAGCGACTTGGATGGTTACACTGTCCAGATACCACTCCACCCAACTTCAATGGGGAGCGTGGGTGGATGCATCCATTCTACTGTCAGCGGGGTCATCACCACATCCTGTACGTCAGCAATGATGTCAATGACATCGCATACGTAGACGTTACATTGTACCTCGACAAAGAAATGAAGTACCATGAAAACACATCTGTCGGTGCATTGATGGACTGGATGGATGGGGCGCTTGGAGAAAACCATGCCGACCATGACTGAAACTATAGAAGAGCTTGTCGAGCACTGGCGACTAAAAGGATTGTTTGATGACGACCGTGTAGAGAAGGTGCAAAAGGAACTGAAAACCAACATGCTGTCAGATGGCAGCATGGTTGGTCACACACCACGATGGACCTGTGTGATTGATGACAATGGGTTTACATGCAGCTGCCCCGACCACCAATACCGTGGCTCCAAGTGCAAGCATCTCGGTGCACTTGCCAAGACCATAAAAGACAGCTGGGACAAAGAGTTCCCAAGTGAGGATAGCAATGAAGATGGGTAGTCTGTTTAGTGGCATCGGAGGTATTGAACTTGGACTGGAGCGTGCTATCCCAGGTTTGCAAACAGTCTGGCAGGTAGAGAAGGAAGAGTTCTGTCGTTCTGTTTTGGAGCGACATTGGCCTAATACAAAACGATACAACAATGTGCGTACAATAGGAGCACACAACTTAGAACCAGTAGATGTGATTTGTGCAGGGTTTCCGTGCCAGTCGATCTCAGTCTGTGGAAATATGGAGGGGTTAGAAAATGAGGAAAAGTCTGGTCTTTGGTGGCACGTCCACCGACTTGTTAGCGAGTTTCAGTCAATCGGACATCAACCAATCTTGGTGTTGGAAAATGTCGCAAACATCATTCGAGTGGGCGGACCCGACGTTGTTGGAAGTCTTGCCGCAATCGGGTATGACATCGAGTGGACGATTATATCAGCTGCACAATGTGGAGCACCCCACCTTAGACGCAGGTGGTTTGCAGTCGCCTACCCAAGCACCATTGGATACTACATGCAGAACGCTATGGCATTTGGAGAACTCGTTGACGGTCGATGGACTACTGCCAACACCAACCAAGTCGGGAGCCGAACATCGGACACAGTACAATCAGGGCGGTCGTCCACTCATGTACATGATACAGAAGGGTCTACTTACAACACCAACAGTCAACGAGTCAAAGAACAACCCATCTGGAGCGAGTCAGTGGGCACGTCACAACAGTCTCAATGTGGAAGCAGCCAAACTCCAAGGCCTCAACAAAACCACTGGCAAGGATTTCCGACTCAATCCCCTGTTCGTAGAAGAGATGATGGGATTTCCCATCGGGTGGACAGACTTAGAGCACTCGGAAACGCTGTCGTCCCACAATGCGCCGAATGGGTTGGACAACAAATCGTAAAATCAGGACTACTGGAGGCAGCATGTTCGCACAAAAACTGAAGGAAATTTTATCAACAGTCAACAAAACACAGTTGGCAAAAGACCTGGGATGTCACCGTGACACCTTAGCCAAGTGGCTATCCGGTGACCGTGTACCAACCGTGATACTACTGTTGGAACTCTGTCAATACCTGTACCCAGATGAATGGGAGCAAGCATACCTACAATTATCAGTGTTGATACAGGCGGACAAATGAGTTACACTACCGATACATGCTCCTTGCATGGTAGGTTTGGGCAGGGGTGGTTCCCTGCCCTTTTATTTTAGTGGTGGTGGTGATGAAGGGATTTGCTTCATGGCTAAACAAAGCAATGCACCGCAATGCGGTCAGCACAACCTACATGGCTGATCGTGCTGGACTACATGTAAACACCATCAACAAGTACCTATCTGGAGCGTATGAGCCACGCATGAGCAACCTAATTGTACTGGTGACTGTCATTGCCAACAGAGAAGAGCGCAGCCCCACACAGCTCATGTTTGAAGCGATTACCAGCATGGAAGAAATGAAGATGGTAGAAGCACGGTGGCGTAAAAAAATCAAAAGGAGTTCAGACGCTGGCCAGCTCTGAACTCCAGTAGTGATTTGGTGTTGTAGAAACTTAACGTTCTTCAGTATCTGCGTCAACAAGTTCCTTCAATACTTTGTACAACAAGTTGATTAAGTCAGCTGCCAACTCTTGACGTTCGTCTTTGGTTAGTCCACCGCGTGAATGTTGTACCAGTTTTTTGATGAACAGAACAAGTTCTGGCGTGAGTGCAAGTAAATCTGAGTTCATGATTTTTTCCTTCGTAATGGGGTTACTCTTTTACCACGACCAACTCTACTCTTTTGTGAAACTTTGGAGCGGTATTGAGACTTGGACATCTCGCTACGGGTGCGTGGTGTTTTAGAACTAACACGTTTGGACGGTCTGCAATAGGGTGTACCTTTTCTTTTTGTACCACAGGCTTTCCCAGACTGGTCCTTCCACTTCTCTTTGTCCCATCGTTTGAGAGCGGCTCCTTTCTTACTCTTGCGTACCTGCCCCTTCTTCTTGCGACACTTGGCTATTGCTTGTGATGCACGGGCTGATGGAAACACTTTGTACCGGCTCTTGACCGAGTGATAGCATGCGTCCTTCTTACTCATCTTCTACTCTTCTTTCCAACGCACTTCCATTTCTTTCGAGACAGATTGTTTGGAGTGTTAGGATTATTGCGTTTCTTGGCTGACAGACGCTTTTTGATACCGTAGGAGCGTGCGCAATAGCTGTCCCCTTTTTTGGAGCCGGGTTGTATACGATCCTTTCCAGATTTACTTTTGCCTGCCTGTCCATAGGACACACGTTTCGTGCGACCAGTCTTCTTATTCTTGACCACCTTGACAAATCGTTTTCCACGCGCTGGTGTCCGTTTCTTAGTTGGCATTGTTTACCCGTATCAATGATGCTTTTATCTCACTAATCATTGTACTCAATGTAGTTAGGCTTTGCTCTACTAATGACATGCGTTTGTCCAGGTCAGTCATTTCCTGTACAATCGTTTCTCTTATTGCCTGCTCTTTTTCCTGCATGTCCTGTATGACTGAATCATATCGTGCTCGAAGTTCTGCTTCCTTTTGTTCCGCCTTGACTTCTCGCTCGTCTGCTCTACGTTGAAGGTCTTTGTTTTGAGTGTACAAAAAGATGGCAAAGGCGACGTTTGCACCACCACTCATTAACAGTTGAACAACCTCTCCTTCCATAAGACCTCCAATGGGAAAAAGGAGTGCCCCGAAGGACACTCCCCAACAACTAATCATTCAATCAAGAAACTTGGAAATACATGACAGTGATTTGGTCCCCGTTGTTTGGAGCCGCACCAAAAGTCACGCGTAATTTCGAGCCACTACCACCTGTTGCAGACAGGGTATATTGGTCTTGACCAGAAGGTGAAGACTCAACGAGACCCATTGCCAGACCGTTTCGGAATACAATAGCACCACCGAGCATGGTTTCATCCGCAGCAGCTGCAGCATCGAATGTGGTAGCAGAACCATCACCAGCAGACAATGTTTCGTAAGATGCCATAAAGTTCAACTTGGCAGCAGTCACATTGGCATCGGCAATCTTTGCTGTGGTCACAGCATTTGATGCAAGTCGGTCAGCATCTACAGCAGCGTCTGCAATCTTTGCTGATGTAACAGCATCGTCTGCAATCTTGGCAGTCTCAACAGCGTTTGAAGCAATCTTTGCCGCACTTACAGCGTTAGATGCCAACTCTGTAGCACTTACACCACCAGCAGCAATACTAAGACCACCAGCACCAAGAGCCAGGCTACCACCATCAAGCGATACGATGAGAGAGCCACTGGAGTTTTCAAGACCGTTACCCAGGGTGAGTTTATCGGCTCCAATACTCCCAGCGAGTTTGGCATTTGTAATTGCTGAATCTGCAATCTTTGCTGTGATGATAGCGTTTGCTGCAATCTTGGCACTTGTTACTGCCAAGTCAACAATACTGGCCGTGACTACAGCTGCATCAGCCAACTTTGCTGCACTTACAGCATCATCAGCAAGCATCAATGTAGAGATACCACCTGTTGCAACTTTAAGTCCACTTGAACCAGTGCTCAAACTTGAACCGTCAAGGTTGATGCTAGCAGATACAGCGGAAGAACCATTGTAACTCGCACTAAGACTCAGACCACCAGTGGCAGAAGCAGTCAATGCATTCAAACTTGCACCAAGAGCAACACCACTAATGGTAGAGTTGGACAATTTTGAGTTCGAAATGGACCCAGCCAGCATGCTGTCGGTAATACCACCACTTTTAACCTGCAACGCATCCGATGAAATTTCAATAGATGAATCATCTACAGCCACATCGAGACGGTCACCTGTCTTTGTCAGGGCAGCTCCAGCTTCAATGTTAGAAGCCCCTGTGTACTGGCTGAAGGTCAAACTGTTGGTGCCTACAACATCCGAACCCTTGTTGGATGTACAAACAAAACCTTTGTCTCCATTTGCAGTACCCTGCTCAACAAAGAATGAGGCACCGGCAGCGTTACTTGCTGCTGCCATATCTGATGCACGTGACCATGAACCAGCAGCACAAATATAAATACCGTTCTCTACGGCATTTGACTGGGCGATGACAGCAACACGGTCGTCAGCAGATACCGACACACCGTCAATCGTTTGTGTTCCACTCAATGTAATGTTTGCTGTCGTAGCAACCTTACAACTGTCTTTGGGGTCAAGACCAGCAGCAACAGATTCTACGAAGCCACGCGTTGCAAGTGCTTGTGTGTTTGTATCAGATCCAGTGTAACGTACTTGACCCGAGAAGGAATAGTTAGCCGACCCATCCAGTTTGGTTGAATCGATTGCATTGTTTTTGATTTGCTCTTTGGAGACTTGAACTGCCATGATTGGCTCCTATTTGAGTATATATATTACGACCAGGGAATCATCACTAGCCGGTATAAATGTAGTTGTGAAATTGGTAACAGACAACTCTCCAATGTCCGTAAACAGTTGGAGTAGTCCATTCCAATATACCTGCAACGAACCGGATTTGTAGTCACTGCTTACTGTGAAACTTTGGGTGGAGCCGTCCGTCTGTGCCGAGATGTCTTCATACTCTAAATTGACCTCACCACCACCAGCCGTTTCAAATGGACTGGCAACTGGCATTATTCACTCCAAACAATCTGCGAGTAGTCAATCGTGATGTTTCCAGAACCATTAATTTTGAAGAACAGGTATACATCTGGATTGTCAAAATAAGATTCCACTGGAAGCCTAAACTCAAATACTGCACTACCTGTTGTCGTGGTAGTTACACCAAGTGCAATCGTACCTGCTGTGTCTGGAAACCATACATGGTCACCAGCAGCATCCCAGGTTCCTTTGACGGTCAGACTGGTATTGCTACCACCCAAACCAGTACAGCGCACAATAATAGATTCTGGACGTCCGAGAAACTTACCGGATGTGTCAATCTGTTCTGGCACTACAAGTGTGTGTTTGTGATACTTCGTTGCATCAAAGTTTTGAGCTACGTTTGTTACGTCTGTGTTGTTGATACTTGGATGGTCTATGTGTCTAATGTTCATTGTTCCTCCGATGGGTTTTGTTTGGTTTCAACACCGCTAAGTATAGCACCTTTGCGTAGTCCTTTTTGAATGTTTTGTTCTTTGCGTAATTCAGAACGTATACGTTTGAGGTTCATAACCTGTTGATCTACTATGCTCTTTTGACGAGCAGGTGTCAAGACACCTGTCAGTGCCAACATACGTTGTTTCATTGACAGGCCTTGATACGTTGTACCACTCGGAGCAAAAGCTCTAACATAATCGTTGATAGCCGTTGTAGCCCCAATAAATCCAATACCATCCTGAATCACAGCCCATTGGTTTTGTTGTTGATCATTCAACGGATAGATGTATCCGTCTACATTTCCAACTGCATCATGACCTACAAACTTTGGCTCTATCTCTCCAGTGACTAGCAATGACAGTTGGTCCGCAATCTCTTGTGGACTGTCAGCATTTGCCTTTATAACACTTACGTATTCAGCATTGATACGCTTACCTTTATACTTTTCATCTTTGCCACCAGCCAACAACTTCATGCTCGGAGCCAACAACTGATTGTACTTTTCTCTAACAACTGTCAATGGACCTTGTGATAGCACATCGGTTACAAACATAGCCGCTTCAAGTGCCGGTACCGAAGGTGACATAAGCAACTGTCTATTGTTGGCAATGCCTTGCTGCTGACCATATATGATACGAGTCTGTGTATACTCCGGCATATACATTTCATATGGGTATCTTTTACCATCATTGATGTCAGCAAACACCGCATTCATGTCACGTTTCAATCTGTAGATGCGTACAAAGCGTTTAAGTTTTTCTGGCTCAAACAATGACTGGACAAACGAAACAATGTTCTGTCTCTGAAAGTTCCAAAACACAGTCGCTTTTATAATGAGGCTCCGCTCTAGTTCAGTCAAATCATTGTAGTCAAACAATGATCTACGCGCCATGCCCAATGCTTCTTCCACAGAACTCCCCTCCTTGATAGCATCAATAAACACAGATGAACGCCACATCATATCTGTATGTGTACCAAACTGATTTGTTGCTTCAGCAAAACTGGAAAAGTTGTTCATTATCCATTCGCCATAACCAACACCAGGCTTCTCGTATGCCTTCATAAAACGAATTAATGAACCGTCATTCATTGCACTACGAATGAAGTTGTATTCTGACTTTACACCACTACGTTCAATCAGTTCAAAGATTTCTCTATTGGTAAACGTCAACCCATCTGAACTGCGCACTGCAATCTCGTCTGCACCTTTGGCACCAATGCGACCACCTTTTCGCACAACATTAAGACCACTGATAGGATTGCTGAATCGACCCAACGTCTGATACGTAATAAGTGGAGCTGTCACAAAGTTCATACCATGAAATCTAGTACGAGCACCAAGTATAAAGAAGTAGAAAGTCGGTGTCATTATGTCCATCATTTTACTGACAAACTCCAACCCACTTTGCTCTTCCATAATTATCTTCTTAATGTTTTGCTGTGCTGCAGTTATACCCTGTTGTGTATACTTGTTGCGGATGTCTTGATACGAAGAGCCCAATAGTGCTTGTGCAAATTTTTGATTATTTGAACCAAAAATTTCATCTAAGTCAGCATCTGACAACTCTTCTTCCATAAACGTTTTTGACAACATGTCGTCTATTTCTGTTAGTGTTGCTGTTGGTTTGGTGTCTAATTTATTGTTTCTTAAAACAACCTCTGCATAGTCGATGCTTTGTCTGGCAATCTTGTCTATATCTTCAGCTGACAATGATTCTGTCTTTATATAGGCTTCTATTTTATCAAAATCTCTGTTTGCCCCTGGGTACGAACGAGTGTACCATTGCAACTGCTCCATGACATCTTTGTCTGCCATGTTCAAGTGAAAGTTCTCTTGGATGCTTTGTTCTGTTTCTTTAATTTGCTGGTCTATATCTTGCTTTTCACGCCTGTTGTTTGCAAGTGCTTGTTCTAACTGCCGCTTGGTATCTGTGTTTTTCCTATCCCGCAACTGTCGTACTCTATCATCATACTGCTTTACATACTTTTTATTTACGTTACTTAATGCCTGTTCACGTTGCTTGCGTATCTCTGCCGCTGCTTTGCTACGTGTTCCAGCTTGTTTAATCAATTCATTTGCACGTTCACGAATACGTGACTTTGCAGTCTTTTCTAACTGTATCCGCTGTTCTTTAAGTTGTTTTTTAGCATTGTTGAATATATCTACATTGCGTTGACGTATATCTACAAGTTCTGCTTTTAAGTCATCATCGAGTTGCTTTTTTAATGTGACAGCCTCTGCTTGTATTGACTGCATTTCTTCTTTGACGATTCTATCAAAGTCATCATAAATAGACTTCTCGATGTCCAAAGCATTCACATCTACTGTTTTATTCACTTCTCGCAATGATTGTTCAAACTGTTCACCCTTGACTAAGCTCTCAACACGTTCCAACATATCTTGATATGGCTCACCGTTTCTCCATGTTACCTTTACAGTTTCACGTACCAGTTGCTCAAACAAGTCTTGATCAATCTCCACACCCGGTAAAACATTCTGTACATTTAATTGAGCAAGTTCTTTGTCTACTACATCTGTTAGATAACGATGATTGATTCTGTTGCCCTCTGCATGGAAGTATGACCCAATAGTAAGTTCTTCCATTAAGTTCTCTAGTTCTACGTTGGAGACAGTTTTAAGACTTTCGTATGGTTGAGTAAGATTTACCAACCTAACCCGTATTGTTTGACCAGTATCAGGGTCTGTCAGTTCTTTGTATGGGTCTGTTTTAAGTAAGTCGTCAAGTTCATTGACATACTGCTGAAAGTACTCCCACATACGTCTAGGATTTTGAACAGAACGTCTCGCCAAATCTTGTAGTTCAGAATCAATTATAGGACGGACTGCTGCAGCCCATATGTTTGAGTTAAGTGTTGTTGTCAGTCCAGTTACAGCATCCCCGGCACTACCAGCAAACTTCATTTCTTTGTTGTAAAAACAACGGTCCAGCATCCATTTTAGCGTATTAAACATTTCCTGTTCTTGAACACCAACACCACCACCAATTTGGCGTGGACCTACAATCAATGCACCTAAGGCTTCAGACTTAGACAATGGTTTTTCGGCATCTGTCACATACTTGGCTCGGATGCTTGGACCACCCTTAACGAGCTCCTTGAAATCACGATTTAACCTTTGGTCAAGTTGTCCAACCTCTTTTTGTATTTCCTCTAGCATGCGCTGTTTTTGGAATGTATCTACTTGTTTAGTCACTGGTTCTTGGGTAACTTTTAAAATTTTCTTCCCACGACTAATTACATTCTGCAA
>TARA_R100000426_G_scaffold72135_2_pt1 | contig 11388 bp, 13 predicted proteins | sample TARA_R100000426 | Tara Oceans TARA_R100000426 (sample SAMEA2620421) | marine metagenome | biome: marine biome (ENVO:00000447); feature: surface water layer (ENVO:00002042); material: "saline water (ENVO:00002010), including plankton (ENVO:xxxxxxxx)" | depth 5 m
CCAACCGGAAGATGGATCATAAATGCGAAGAACTTCTTGATCTTTAACATGCTCAGTAAACCTTTCATAGAGATACTTGGCAGTCATTGGTGGGAAGTTTACTGCCACTTGAATGTAACCAATCTTGAATGCAGTGAAGCCTTTCGGAAAGATCTTCTGCCCAAGTTTGTATAGACGCAGAATGTAAACGTGATCTGGTTTCAGATCGTTCACATCAATGTTTGCAATTTGTCGATCAGTAAAACAACCACGATCATGTAAGGTCTTGACCTGTTCGGCTGACAATGAAAGTTGCTTCGACTGATCAACACGGTAGTAGCCTGTTGACAATCCTTCAGACTCTTCTTTCTCGCTCAACCAGTAATCGTAACCCATTGACTCCATGAGTTGTTGATTCTGACAACACTTCTCACAGAAATCAAAACCACTGTCTGCACTGATAATGTTCGATGGATCACCAAGTTTCATGGTGTGACTGTAATGATAAAAACTATCACGCTTGAAGTGCCGTTGACTGCCTTTGACCATTCGCTCAAGGTACTTGTCATCAGAGAACATATCATAGACAGAGTGACCATCACTCTTTGCATTGTAGTTGATTCTTGCTTTCATCATTGTCGGAAAGAACTGATCAACTTCGGTGCCTGCCCTTGCCGTGTTGAGAATGACATCGTTCTTTTTCTCGAACGAGCAACCAAGTTGATCGGTGTGTTCAAACTTGTGAACAGGGTGTGATGAAAGCGAGTTGAAAGTCTTGATAATTTTTTCTTCGTCTGCACCAGAACGAGGCGCACAACCATAATTGTCCCATGACTCAATAAGTTTTTTGCGATAGTCGATCACCCATTGTCGAAACTCATCATTACTCATGTCAAGAAGATTCTCAAAGAACACATTGACTTCAGAGTTTAGAACGTGTGTATTTTTTTCGAAGAAATATTTTTTCATCATTTGCCTTTCCAGTATTCGTCTGCCAATTTGTATTGACGTTTCTCTGCTTCCTTTTCGCCGTCACCTTTCCACACACCTGTTTCCCATTGTTGCACATGAACGAGTTCGTGCATCACGGTAGCAACAAAGTCACGAAGAGATTGGTTGGTGCATACTTTGATACGATACTCACCTTCACAAATTTGTTCTGCTTCACCCCAACAATTCATGTTGTGTAGCGGGTGAACGTAGACTTTTGTTTCTGTTAGATCGTGTCTCGTAAGGAACCATTCAACAATATTTAGGATTAATTTCTTCGGTGGTTCTGTCTCTAATACTTTTATCATATGTTCCACCCATCAAAGTTTCCTTTCTCAAACTTGCTGTCGAGACCACCAAGATTTTCTTGTGGTGCAGGTGTGAGAGATGTCTGTGCTGAATCTTCAAGATTGTAGAATGACATCTTCGACTTGTCAACACCGATCACAAACTTTTTGTTCGTGTTTGGATCGCCATAACGATTCTTCAATTGCTTCACCATGATCTGACCAAGTTGCTCAAGTTCATCTGTGGTGATCAAGGCAAACATAAAGTCAGCCGTTGCTGGCAAACCAAACGATTCAGAGGTATCTTCGAGACTCACATCAGTATTCGAGAAGCCTGTTCGATTCGTTTGCGTTGCGGTAACGATAGGTAGGTTCATCTCTACTGCGAGGCCTCTAAGTTCTTCTGCAATCGCTTTGATGAAAGTGTAAGAGTTCACAGACGATCCTGCTTTGAACCTTGCAGAGGCACAGATGTTGAGATAGTCAACGATGACCACATCAGGCACAAAGTTTCTCTTGAGTTTTAACTCTTCAAACAAAGACCGAAAGTGCATGACGTTTGCCGAAGCGGTCGGATACTCTTTCACAATTAGGCGACCACTAACATTCTTCATCGCCCGCTCAAGTTTACGATCATACATTTCTTTCGGCAAGGTCTTGAGTGTGTCGAGTGTGATGTTCATCATATTTGCATCAATACGCTCTGCGATTCTTTCCTCTGCCATTTCACAGGTGATATACAAGACTCGTTTGTTTTGTTTCAGGCATGAGGTTGCAAAGTGACACAAGAACATAGACTTGCCGACACCAGTGCCAGCCATGACTACGTTTAGAGTTTTGTTCGGAAGACCACCGTTCGTGATCTTGTTCATCAGATCAATATCAAACTCGGTTCGTGTTTCAACACGATGATAAAAATCAAACCGCTCATCAGAGTCTTCTTCATAATCGTGACCGACATGAGTATCAAAAGAGATAGCGAGAGCGTCAGAAAGAATCTGAGGTATCGCAGTCTCGCCTTTCTCTTTGTCTTGGCCATCAATGATGGCAATCGAGTTCATGATCGCATTGTAAACGGCTTTGTCTTTACAGAAAGTTTCTGATTCTTTGAGAAGCCATTCTGTATTTGGCTCACCATCACCAAAGTTGTTGATGATACGAACACAAGTCTGATGCACCGACTCATTTAGATTTTTGTCCTTGTCAAGAGCAATCTTCAATGCGTCTTGCGTTGGCAAGGCATTGAATTCTTCAACAAAGTTTTTGATGGTCTTGAAAACCACACGCTCTGACTCATCGAGAAAATATTCGTCTTTGAGAAATGGCAGAGTCTTGCGGCAATACTCGTCATTCAAGACTAGATTAGAAAGAATAATTTGTTCAACACTCATGCAGACATTCTACACCCGCGTAGAAAAACATCAAGTGAAAAATTTATCTTTACTTCAATTTCTCTAGCCAATGATCAACCATCTCTTGCATCATAGACTCAAAAGTGTATTCTGGTTCCCAACCCAAAACTTCTTTTGTTTTTGTGCAGTCGCCACGAAGATACTTCAACTCTTCTGGTCGCATATACTTTGGATTCTGAACAACGTAATCTTCGTAGTTCAAATCTAAGTGTTCAAAAACAACCTTACACAAATCACGAACCGAGTATGTCTCGCCTGTCGAAACAACGAAGTCATCTGGTGTGTCGTGATTGATAATCTTGATCATGGCTCTTGTGTAATCTTTAGAGTGACCCCAATCACGATATGAGTCCATGTTACCAAGTTCTAGTTTGTCAGCGAGACCAAGTTTGATTTGTGCGGCAGTCTTTGCCACTTTGTTTGTCACGAAGTTAGAGCCTCTTCGTGGTGATTCGTGATTAAACAAAATACCATTACATGCGTGCAGTTTATAAGCGTTGCGATAGTGTCTAACCAGATTGTAACCGAGAACCTTTGAGCAACCGTATGGGCTTACTGGGTTCATGCTGGTTGATTCACGCTGAAAGCCATCATCATCAACAGAGTTACCAAACATCTCTGATGATGACGCTTGATAAAATTTTGCATCTGGTGCATACTGACGATAAATCTCTAGCATGTTGAGAACACCAAGACCATTTGTCTGAATCGTGAAGGCAGGAACTTCAAAACTAATTCTAACGTGACTCATCGCAGCCAAGTTGAAAATGTGTGTTGGTTTTACATCGGTGACAATACTTGTGAGCGACGGTACATCTAGAAGATCAGCGTAGTGTGTATTGATCTTTCCCGTTTCGAATAGGTGATCAATTCTAGACTCTTGATGTTCAGCGGTAGACTGCCTTCGAATAACACCGTGAACCTCATAACCTTGCTCAATCAGATGTTCACTTAGGTAACTACCATCTTGTCCTGCGATACCTGTAACCAATGCCACTTTACTCATTTTATAGTCTCCATATTATTAAAAATGCTCATGTTTCTCAAGTCAGGCCAGTCAGTAATAACCCATTGACGGGGCTTCGTCTGTATTGCCTTGTCGATTTTATTTAGACCTAGTTCAGCGGTCTCGGGTGTCATATAGTAATGATATCCCAAACAATTTATATTTTGTTCTCTCCAAGGTATGTCTGGTAATCTACCATCATGCGACATTTTTTTCAATCTCTCAGCCGACTCAGGGCAATCGGTTAGTATCATACCACCTCTACCCAAATTTAAATGTTTCTGAAACTGAAAACTCAGGCACATAAACTTACCTGCAACATAACTGTTTTCTTTCCACAACACAGCAGCATCGATGATATTGGTGTTACCAATCTCGTAATAGTCTTGCCAGTTTTCATCTTTCCATGTCCATCGCAAGTTTAGTTTTTCTGCAAGCATAGGAATCGAAACGTAAGTTCTAGTTGGTATTGTTATATCATTACAATTCAACATTCGCAAACACAACTCAACACCATGTGTGCAGCAATCTACTGCCACAGCGTGAGGCGCACCATAAAACTCTGCGATTCTTTTTTCTAATTCTAATACTGCATCAAAACTCATTTTTGTTCTTTGAATACCTTTATATTGTAGTAGTTATTATTATCAAAGTCTTCAAACTTGTCAAGATTATTTTGTAAATCATCAACGATTGTTTCAATACTACCAGTTGGTCTGTAACCAAAAACTGTTTGTATCTTATCAAAGTTTACCTTGTAATTTCTTATGTCAGGATTATTTTTGATGTTCAGTTTTATTTTTTTATTTGTGTTCTCTTCAATTCTTTTTGCTGTCATGTCAGCAATTTCACCAACAGTATAGTTGTTTGATGCTAGATTGAAAACACCAGAGGTTTTATCGTCTGACTCTATGGCTCTGACATAAGCCTTGACACAATCGTTGATATCTAAGATAGGTCTCCATATCGATGGATTGTTTACCGTAATGACACCATCTTGCATCGCACACTTGAACATGGTATTCACGACAAGATCTAGTCTCATTCTTGGACTGTAACCAGATACCGTGCCTTTTCTAAATGCTATCACAGAGAAGTTTTCATCACTCATCTCGATGACAGATCTTTCACCTTGCAACTTTGACAAACCATATGGGTACTGAGCGACCGTGGGTCCTGTCTCATCATAAAACTCGTTGACGGCATAACCATATACCGAGCAACTACTCGCATAGATCATCTTTCTCACACCACTTTGCTTTGCGATGTATGCGAGATACGCTGGTGCCGCTGAGTTAGAAACAAAGTTCTCTGCTGGCGAATACTCTGCCATAGGATCGTTTGACAAGCCTGCTACAAAAACTATCGTGTCGATACCTTGCATGTCATCAACTGTCAAAGAAAAAACGTCCTTCTTGATGACATCGCATTTTTCGTTTGTATTATTACCAAACCATAGAAGGTCAATAACCTTCACATTGTAACCTCTTGTTATCAAGGTGTCGCACAATTTAGTACCAACGTAACCTGCACCACCAACGATCAGTATATTTTTCATTCTATAACTCCATACTTTATTTTATTCCAAACTCTTTCATAAACGTAATACACTATCAAACCACTTATGTTCATATAGACGGCGTTCAATAAATTGCTACCTGTAATCGCAAGTGATAGTATTACAAAACTATTTAACGTGGCAAAAAAACGCCATAGCACAGATTTTATGAAACTTCTAGTTTTTGTTTGGTTCATCTTGCATCATATTCAGAGAATGACAAACCGTTCAAGTCTTTTTCTGACACGATACAGTCTTTACGATCAACACCCCAGTCAATGTTCAAATCTTCACAGAAAGGATTCAAAATCAGTTGACAATTTGGATCATACTCTGACGTACACTTATAGAAAAGGCAACTATCATCCTCTCTAGCGATTACCGCATGAGCGAAACCAGGTGGCGTAAAAACATGTCGGTTTTCAGTAAGGTCAAACTGATAAACTTTACCATAAGTAGGCGAGTCTTTTCTAAGATCAACAGACACATCGGTCAGTAAACCACGAACACAACTGGCTAGTTTGCCTTGTGGGTTATTCGTTTGCAGATGCAGACCGCGAATCACATTTTTCTTTGACACAGAAAAATTATCTTGCACAAAATTTGTGTTCATATCGTTCGGTGTTTCACCATACAAAAGTCTAAAACTTCCTCTATCATCACTAAAGATAGGAAGTTCAAAGACGATTACATCATCATGATGCTCTCTAGGAAATTTATTAGGCTGACTCATTACAAACTCACTTTCAAATTAGTTTTATTTTCATCGGCAGTATGCCTCTAAATTTTTCTGGCATGTCAATGCCTTCGATTTCAGGTTTAGTCTCGATGGCTAGATCATAGAGGCTTTGATACTTACCAACTATGTGTTTGACACCAACCTCTTTTGAAAAACTAGCACTCAAAATGTCATCTACAACCTCATGAACGTATTGTCGGCATGTGTATTGATCCTTGAATGCCTTAGGCACATTGAATGTTTCGTCTCTCCAAAAAGGCGCTCTGATGATCATGTGATTCTCAAGCGTCTTGACAATTAGTTCACCACAAGCCTTTGTCAAACCATAAACACCTATTGGTTTCAATCCACTCTCGGTTGTATACTCATCTTCAGATCCATCAAACACATATTCACTTGATATGTAGACGAGTCTTTTGTCTAGCGTTCTACAAACACCCACAATGTTCGAAGTGCCATTTACATTTACCTCAATACATCGATCTGGATATTTTTCTGCCTCGGCTGTATTGACAAAACCAGCACAGTGTATCACAATATCTGGATCATACTCTATGATGGTATCATAAACGTCAAATGAGTCATCTATCGAGCAGTTAGCACTACCGAGAGAAAGAAAATCATGTTCACCCATCTCTAACTTTTTTGTGATTTGCTTGCCAAGTATTCCTGTACCACCAAAGAGTAAAACTTTCATATCATTCTCCATAAAGTGTATTGATCAAATCAGGATAAGCGTACGGACTATCAGCGTTCAATCGATAACCTGATGTTGTGCTTTCGTCCTTTACAAGTTTGTTTAAGAGTATGTTCTTATAATCTGAATCTAGTCCCCGTGTTGACGCTTGATCTCTCCAGTAACCACCCCAACCACACTTGATGCAGGTAGTCTCATTGATTCGATTATCACGATCAACACCAATCTCAGCCATGAACCAGTTATCTTCTGGTGTACCACCAATACCTAGTTCTGTCTGCGTTTTCCACCCAACAGAAATGCCAGCGTCTTTTGTGTGTGACAAACATGATACGTCGATTGATCTCTCAGAAATGTCTTTGTTTGATTTTGACATCTCTACTAAATCTTGAAACGATTTTGTAGCGATGGAATGTGCCGTATCATTTGGTGGTGAGAATCTGGCAAAGTCATGATAACTTTGACCAACACCATTTGTTTTGTTCATGTAGTTGTAATGAACCTCTAAGTGATTTTCATATAATACATCATCATCAAGCAGGTAACAAATGTAATCAGATTCGGCTTTTTCAATTGCCAGCCTAAATGCTAAGGCACCATAGTTCTCTTCATGAGGCTCTTCAACTTCAAAAAACTTGATTCGGTCATCATCAGCAAAATCTTTATACACATGCTCAGTAAATGGGCAGTGATCGGAGACTATGATGTGTTCATAATCTTTGAGGGTTTGTTTTTGAACAGATTGTATCGCTCTTCGCAACAAATCAGGTCTAAAGTGATGACAAGTCACAAGGGTAATTTTAGGTTTCATTTATTCTTCCTCATCAATAAAAACTTTGTCGGCTTCTCTACCAAAGTACGGTCCCATTTTAAATTCGTATACGATTGTATCGTCAGATCCCCCTTCAAATCCATGACCGCCACCGAATGTGATCGAGCAATCACCCTCATGAATTGTATCCTCTTTCAAAAGTTCACTGTTCACATCGTAGTATTTTACATTTACTGATCCACGAAAGACTAACCAAGCCTCTTGTGTAATGTCAGTATTTCTCTCGCAGGTAATGTGCTTGTGTGATCGATATTTTTTACCTTTATTCATACCAATGACAGCACCCTGCAAATACTTGTCCTCTGATGTGATATCAACCCGATTTTCAAACTTATCACAACGATAAATCGTATGAAGAAGTTTGTCTGGCTCTACCTTTGAGTAAATATTTTCAATCACGATAAGTCTCCTAGTTTTTTCGGCCCGTCTGCAATAGCCCACGAATGTATTTTTTCGAGTATCGTTCCCTCGTACATCTTCGGTAATTTAACAGGTCTCCCTCCACCACTACCAGTTCTCAAGTAACCATACTTCTTTTCCCATGCATCAATCCAAGATTTTGTTTGATAAGAATCCACATGGGTCATGGTAGTTGCATTCAAGGATCTTTGCAACCCAAAATTTACCTTTTCTCTATAACAATCTAAAACGACAAGAGATGGTATGGTGACGCTTGCAATATTTTTTAATCCAAACTGTTGACAGATATCATCCCAGACGGTAAACAAAACAAAATCATAATCTGGTTCGATATGTTTTTTCCATAGATCAATATTCACGGCAACGACATTATCGTGTGCGTGCTGCACTAAAAAATAGTCTTGCTCTTGATACTCTGATGGTAAGTTTTGATACCACCCAGAGCCAATCTCTGTCAAGTCAGGCGGAAGTTCACCACGACCATAACAAGGTTTACCAACCTCTACATTTCCAATGTCAGTGAAACCGATCACACCAACTTTTGTTTTGAATTCAGGATTTCTTTCTATCTGACTTTCAAATCTTTGTAGAAAATAATCACCCTCAAGAACACCATCATGTGAACACCAAATAATCCACTCGATGTCTAGATTATTATCCTCTATGTGCTTGATACACAACTCAATATTCTTTTCGACCGAGTATATGTTTGGATCATTACCATCTACTGGTATGTTTTCCATGCCGTGTCTCTCAAATACATCTTCTGCTAGTTTCTTTTGCTCTTCAGTGGAGTTTAGATCTATGTTGAAGATGTGATAGTCAGAAAAATCTTGTGTTGTTTTCGCAAAAAATATACCATCAAAAAGTTGATAGCAATTTCTAGTCGTAAAAAGTAGTGCAACCTTACCCATTTTTGTCCTCATTATTAAAATAATCGGCCGCGTTATGTGCTTTATCATCAATGTAAACGTCGGCGGCCGCTTTTGTGCCAGTTTTGAGTTGGTGATACTTCACATTCCATTTTGCAAGTTGATCTTTTGTCACTTCGTACCAGTTTTTTCTGGTCAAAGTTCCTCTTGCTGTATCAATGATGATATAGTTTCCCTCATCGTACAGTTTGTTTACTTGCTTTATTCGACTGTGTATTGGTTCAGCACTCTCGTAATCTAGATTTTCACTGATGGTGCAGAGCGTGCCATCTAAATCAAAACAATATCTCATAACAAAACCTCATTAGTATTTAGAACGAAATTTAGTTCTCTGAATAACTTTTTAGAGTCCTGCTCTGACAACCCATGATACTCAATCGCCTGCAAAACATTTTCCTTGAACGAGGAAGAACACGAAGAACAATACAAACCATACCTTCTCAATATGGCATCTGTCTCAGGATATTTTTTGAGTAGATAACTCACATTCATATTTGAAATTTTGCAATCTGTTTTTTTACCGCGTTTCAAGTAGTATGGGGATTGCAGCAATCTCCAAAAGTTTTGATTGTATTCACCAGTTCGCTTCATCTTACACCAATACCCGATGTGTGCCTCATCCCAAGAAACATCATTAGTGATAATCTGTTGTAGTATCTCAATTGGTACGTCTATCTCTAAGTTTGGTTTTGTTTTTTTACCTATGAATAACTCACCATTTTCAACGTAAAAGAAACAGCCGTTCAGTCTCACTTGTATATTTTCACAATGAACTATCTCTGGCGTGTTGTTTAGATTCAACAAGTATTTCTGCAATTCACCAACATCGACCGCACAAGGCTCAGGATAAAATTTTGCAAACTCATCAAGATTGAAAAAGTGTCTACGACCATTATACATTTTTTGTTTAGTTTGTTCACCGTACACGCGAAAGAAGTTACCGCTCATACTATTCCATGACTCGCCTGGTAGTATGTCGATAACCTGATGTTCAACAAGTTTTTGTTTCACATCCATGATAGTATTTTTACCAACTCTCAGGTCATAATCTTCATGTCGTGGATGTTGTAGTCTAAAGTGAGAGGCAAATGGCAAAAGAAACTTTGCCTGATACATTTTCATGGCTTGTCTTAGCATCTCTATCGTGCCATGTTTCACTCTCTCATAGTATTTGTCTTGTTCATCATCAGTCATGTCCCAACACAAAGGATAACCAGACGCACCTGGTGAGAATGACGAACACAAAAGGTCTATGGGAGGTAGATATTTTTTTATCTTATGATTTACACCAGCATCATTAATGTTCAGTATGTTGAAACCATCAACGTCGATGTGAACGATGCTATCATTCCAAACACTCTCGGGTTCATAGCAAGTGATTTTTATTTTATCATTGATGTCATAACTTTTACCAAAAGAAACTGGTGTGAGATTAGTAAAGCCTAACTTCACAAGTTCGTTTTCAATTCTCTTGTTTGCAAAGTTAGGAAAGTATATCCTAGTTTCTCTTGGAAATTGTATCAAAGTATTTTTGTGAAAGTGATCTGAGTGTTCATGAGAGATCCATATTACATCTGGATCTAACTGGCTCACCTTTACTTTTGGTTTTGGGTGATGGGCCCACGAACCATAAAATGCTGGCCCGTCTAACCATGGATCTGTAAGTATTGAGAATCCTTCATGCACAATCTCTAGGCAAGCATGAGCATGAACCTTGAAGTCTATGTCAATGTCTGATGATTTTTCAGACTTGAATCTTCTCTCGATTGTGGTGTTTAACTTTTTTAGATCGACGAATAATTTATTATCTTTATTGACCAGTTCTGTTTTGAATAGTGTTTGGTTCTTTATGTTCATGCACTCACCGCTCAAGTCAAACTTCCACTGATGAACAGGACAAACAAAAGAGTCATCACATAGATCAACCTTAGCACCTTGGTGTGGGCATGTCGTTGATAGAAGTTGGTATGAATTTTCATCTTGAACGATATAGAAAGAGTCACCTTGTATGTTCACCAGGTGTGGACATTGAACATCACTCACATTTATCAACTCATACATTTGCTCACCAGATTCCAATCTTCTTCGGTATCTATTTCTAAAGATGAAAGTTCACTCATCACCACAAAGCCAACTAACCCATCATACAAACATTTATTTTTCTCAAATGACTTTTTTGTTGTGACGTAGAAAGCACCATTTTCTGAAAATGTTTTAGAAAGTTTTTGTGTTCTTGGTCGGCCATATCGCGTAAAGTTTATTGGTTTGTTGGTGTGATCCCACAGATACTCAGCCCTTTCAACCACAGAAATCACACTGTCATAGTCATGTTCTCTCAAAGTATCAAAACCACTTTTCAAGTCTTCACCTGTCAACATAGGTGTTGTCGCCTGAACACAAGCAAACTCATTCACACCATCAACAATATCTAAGAAATGCTCAATCGAATCCTCTGTTCTCGATATGTCGGTCGCCAGATGACCTGGTCTTTTTACAACAAAGGCGCCATATCTCTCTGCGACATCAGCGATTTCAA
>TARA_R100000426_G_scaffold3760_4_pt1 | contig 11288 bp, 19 predicted proteins | sample TARA_R100000426 | Tara Oceans TARA_R100000426 (sample SAMEA2620421) | marine metagenome | biome: marine biome (ENVO:00000447); feature: surface water layer (ENVO:00002042); material: "saline water (ENVO:00002010), including plankton (ENVO:xxxxxxxx)" | depth 5 m
ATGTGGCTCCCCGTTGGTTTGCCGCATTGGAGGATCAATGAAGGTAAAAATAAAAAAACTGCATCCCGAAGCAGTCATACCACAATACTCTAGGGTAGGCGATGCCGGTCTTGATCTGACGGCTGTTGATATTGTAGCGGATGGATCTGTCTTAACTTACAAGACTGGTCTAGCGATTGAAATTCCATGGTGGCACGTTGGACTTTTGTTTCCAAGATCATCAGTCTACAAGACCGGTCAGTCTCTAACAAACTGTGTTGGAGTAATTGACTCGGGATATCGAGGAGAGATTATGTTGAAATATACCTTGTCTCCTTATGCAAAAGAATACGAAATTGGAGATAGAGTTGGGCAACTAATCATAATGCCTTACCCTAAAATTGAATTTGAAGAAACAGAAGAGTTAACACCAACCGAACGTGGTGATGGTAGATACGGAAGCACAGGAAGATAACATGCCTTTGAAGAAAGATGGAAACAGCAAGAGAGTACATTTTTATGCAGACAAGGACGCTCACATTAGATTTAGAACTTCCCTTGAGAAGCACAACATGACGATGTCCGAGTTTCTTAGGGCATGCTGCGAAGCAGTTTCTGAGGACGATAACGATATGATTACTTTCCTAGAATCCTATAAAGAAAAGAGTGAGAAGCACTCTAAAACAAAAAACAAAATTCTACAGAGAGACTTAAAGAAAAGCGAGAACCTTCTGGAAGACTTGGGCATCGGAGAAGACGACATTGAAAGTTTGTTTGACTTCATCGCTGACCATCACCCAGAAATCTAAGGCCTCTTTTGCCTTTTCTGTGGATGGAACCTATTTAAAGATACAAAATCTAGATTTTTTTAAGGAGATTAAGCTATGGCTAAGAAAACTTTGAATGAGGCAACAATTCGACGATTCCAAAAGTTGGCGAACGTTGCTCCACTTAACGAAACGTATTACAATCGTGATGACGTGGAAGAGGGCATGCATTCTAAAGATGAAGACATGCATAAAGAAGGCATGCATGCTAAAGATGAAGACATGCACAAAGAAGGCATGCACGTTAAAGACGAAGACATGCATGAACAAGAAGATATGGATGCTGGCGCTGATATGGACGGAGACCTTGAGTTGACTGACGAAGAAGCTCAGGCAATCATCGATCTCGGTGCTAAACTTGAAGCAGCTATGGGCATGGAAGACATGGACGCTGATGACGACATGGGTGCTGACGATGAACTTGCTGGTGATGACTCGCCTGCGGATGATGATGACGACATGGGTGAGGAAGAGCTCATGGAGGCACTTAGTGGTATCACCTATGTTCCTTCTCAAGCTGAAATCGTAAACGAGGTTGCTCAACGTGTTGCCCGTCGATTGCAGGAAGCTAAGTTGCACGAAGCAAAATTAAATAAAGCTCTTGGAAAAAGACGTTAATTTTACTTGACAAACATATCATTCCATGTTATAATTAAAGAGAGGCTAACCCCTCTCTTTTTTTAATGGAGGTTATATGATAATTTTCGCATCTTTTTTTATAGGTTGCACTCTAACTTATCTCGTAACAGTCATTTCTTCCGGATTAGTTGCTTCAACGGTACTGGAGAGAGCCAATCTTACATACGCTTTACTTTTAATGAGCGCTTACGAAGTAAGCCTACAGCAACTAGAAAAAGCAATTGTAGCTGGTAAGATCCCCGAAAACCAAGCAGCAGTCTTGAGAAGAACCAATAACGACGAGTTTGAGAAGTTCGCCAACAAAAAAATATCAGAGGTGTTGAAACTTATTCCAACATCTCACTTGAATATCATAAGATATAAAAACTTTAACGAGATGAAGGTCTACGTTACACAGCAATACAGGAGCAATTATGCAAAATCTAAGCAAAAAAGGTAAAAAGACTAAAAAGAAGTCGAAAGAAGAAGTCGCCGAAGAAGAAACTTCAGAAGAGTCAACAGAAGAGATTGAGCAAGAGGAAGAAGCTGCTCCTCAACAAATGTCTCTGATGGACTTATTGGGCGGAGGCCAGGGAGCAGACACCCCCGAAGCACGCTCAATTATGTTTGTCGGAGAGGTAACAGAAGAGCGAGCAGCAGATTTGATCTCAGCACTCCTAGTGCTCTCACAAACAAAAGCACCCGAAGCAGAACGAGCAGAGCCAATTAAGTTGTATGTTTCAACCTATGGCGGATCAGCAGACGAGATGTTCGGCATCTATGATGTTGTAAACTACTGCAAAAAGTTCTGCGACATTGAGACCATCGGTCTCGGTAAAGTTATGTCTGCTGGTACTTTGATGCTTGCATCGGGAACCAAGGGAAAACGAAAACTCGGTAAGCATTGTCGAGTTATGATCCATGCGGTCAATGGAGGCCAAGTTGGAGACATTCACAATCTTCAGAATGAACTCGAACAAACTGTAAGTCTTCAAGATTCATACATCCAAGCTCTATCTCATGAAACTAACATGACGAAAAGACAGATCCAGACACTAATTAATCGTAAAGTAAACGTTTATTTAACGGCTGAAGAAGCAATTGAAAAAGGTTTAGCTGATGAGATTTTGGAGTAGCACATGGATAAGTATTTCTATAATGAAGCATCTTCCGCTAAACTAGGATGGGATCCATCTTGGTTTGGTTGTGATAGATTCAATGATGATCTTATTGAAGCCATTGAGGAATACCAAAAGTCGAAGGGCCTCACAGCCGATGGGTTGTGCGGTCCCGGTACTTATCGGAGAATATACACAGACAGGCAAGAATCTATTGAAGACTTCAAGCCGAACACAAAGAGCAACAAAGAGTCTTTTATTATTTACAACTCCGAGTATTTCGATATCAAATGGCCAAAGGTCAAACTATGGTTCGAAGGTGACGGCTTCCGTATGCGCAAGGGATTCAAGCGCATGACCGAGAAGCGAGACCCTTCGTTTTTTGTTTGTCATTGGGACGTATGTCTCTCATCCAAGTCGTGCTACAAGGTTCTAAACAACCGTGGGCTCTCTGTCCATTTCCTTATCGACAACGACGGAACGATCTATCAAACGATGGACATGAACGACGTTGCATACCACGCAGGGTCGAGAACATGGAACAACAAGTCGATTGGAGTCGAAATCTCCAACGCTTACTACCCAAAGCATCAAGACTGGTATAAGCGAAACGTCGGAGAAGAACGACCGTTAATTACAGACGCAGTTGTCCACGGAAAGAAGCTAGATCCATTCACAGGATTCTATCCACAACAACTTGATGCACTTAAGGCTTTAATGAGAGCCGTAAATAAAGCCACGGGAATACCCCTTCAAGCGCCTTTAGATCGTTCGAAGAGCACAAACACTACCGTGAGCAAAAAAGCCGCTAGCGGGCGATTTGAAGGCTTTGTGAGCCATTATCATCTTACAAACCGAAAGATCGATTGCGCTGGTTTAGATTTAAAGAAACTATTGAGGGATGTGTAAATGAGCAATAAAATTACGGAAGATACAATCAAGAAAATAATCGAAGAGTTCTTGAAAGAACAAAATAATTTAAACGAAAGGGTCGCCGACACTTCCGACTGGGGGCACTCATCAGGTCTGTACCCCAATAATTTATTTGATAAGATTAAAATCAAAGGAAATAAGTTAAGTAAAAAATCAAAAGAATACGCAAAGATAAAAGCGATTTCTACCCTCGATGGCTCTCCTCAGGCTGGAGAACCCGGCTCAACCTTGTCCACCACAGACCTTCAGAAAGCGGCGGTGTCTGATTCTATTAAGGTTCCTGGTTTGAACCAAAATAAAAAAATATCTATAAAAGGTGCAGCGCAGGACATAATAAAGAATGCCGATCCTGCTTTTTGGGATTTTGATAAAAACCCAGAGGATATTGATGATCCAAGTGAATTTGCTGTCGGCGATGAAACCGAAGCAAAAAAGGGCCTTGGAGTTTATGAGCCAAAGTCAATCGCTTTTGGACAAATGGCCAATATTGGAATGCAAGACCCAGACACCGTTGTTGGAGATATTCAACTTGGTATTGGTACCGCAATGAAAGAGTTTTTTAAAGACAAAACTACATTCATTGATAGAATTAACGCAATATCACAATTCACAAAAAATATTTTTATAGATGGAAATTTGCCTACAGATAAGCGAGCACTATTAAGAGCATCTCTAGTTACGGATTATTTAACAACAATAGTGAATGAGATAGATTCAGGCTCTGGGGCTTATCAGTTCGAAACTTTCTTGGCGGCGATCGCTGGCGGTAGAGTCATAGGAAAAACAGATGTTGATTCTTCTGGGGGTACAAAAGCCAGCAGTAAAATGGGTGCCGTTGATTTCCAGACCGCTGATGGGTCCTTTGGTAGTTCAAAATACTATTCGTCCACATCAGGTCTATCCCAGGCTTTTAGTGGTTTTGATGATAAAAAGAACAAAACAACACTTTATATCATAGCCATAAAAAAATCACTAAGTGGAATAACAGGCGCCAGTGGATCCGGTGAAGCCACGACATCCGATCCTGGAAAAATTATGGCTTTAGACATATATATGGTTTCGGTAAAGCCAAAAGTCGATAACCCCAGATCAGGTAGTGATTTTGCCGTTAAAATAAATGGCTTATCACAAGGAGAGGGCGCGGAAACGACTGGTGGCGCTTTAAAAATTGCAGCGACAACCAAGGGGAGTGAAACATTTTCCATCGCGAAGGCAACGCCTATAAAGCTTTACATGGCCACAGAGGGTGGACAAAGTTTAAAGCAAAAACTTGTTGATCTGACACAAGATGATACGAAAGACTTGAACAATGCATATAGAGCCTTTGATCAACTTTTTAAAAATCTATATGATGCAAATCAAAATGCTCAAGCTTATGCTTCTTCTGGCGATAAGGACCAAGGAAACAAGGCTTTGTCTACATTGGCGACTTCTGATGAACAACTGATAAATCTTGTGAAGCTAATCACAAAAGACACCAAAGATACTTTCGACGCATCAGCAAGAAAAATTAATGAACAAAAAATAACATCAAACTTCCTCAAGAAATTAATTGAAGAAACTTTGAAAAAATGACTTGACAAACCCTTCATTCGGTGTTATAATATAATATAAGAATAACCATATGGAGGCTTAATGCAAAAACATTATAAACAAGGCTCCCCTCTCAATCAAGAGATTGTTGAGGGGGTCAATATTTTGGCGGACAATGTATCGGCAACCCTTGGACCTCGAGGGCGAACTGTCGCATTGTTTCACAAAGAACAAGGAATCCCCGTTCTTACAAAAGACGGTGTAACCATTGCTGACTTTATTGAACTTGATGATCCGTTTCAAAATCTCGGGGCGCAAGTTATCAAACAAGCGGCTAAGCAAACCGTGGAGACTGCCGGTGACGGTACAACCACGTCCACAGTTCTCGCAAGAGCAATCCTGACCGAAGGACAACGCTATCTAACCTCGGGTGTCTCACCTGTTGAACTTCAACGAGGAATCAACAAAGCGGTTGATGCCCTAGTTACTGAACTAGATGACTTGGCGAAGCCAATTGAAACGGTTGACGACATCAAGCACATCGCAACGATCTCTGCGAACAACGATTCCACCATCGGAACGCTTATTTCAACAGCCGTTGATAAAGCGGGCAAGGATGGCTCTGTAATCGTCGAGGAGGCTCGGAGCATGAATACCACTCTTGACCTCATTGAGGGCTTTAGAATGGATTCTGGCTACCTTTCTAGTCAATTTATAAACAATGAGCGAAACGGAACGGTGGATTATGATAACCCAATTATTCTTATTACAGATGAAAAGCTGGAAACAGTCGAGCAAATTATGCCGACGCTTACAATCGCGTCTCGAGATGCGCGACCCTTGCTTCTCGTCGCTCCAGATGTTGAAGGTCAGGCTCTTGCTGCTCTCATTGCGAATGCGGTACGGGGAACGATGAAAGTTGCTGCGATCCGCGCTCCAAAGTATGGAGAAGAACGTCGTAACATTCTCAAAGATCTTTGTGCTTCTGTCGGTGCAACATTCGTATCTCGAGAAGCCGGTTTGTCTTTGCGAGAAGTAACTTTAAATGACTTTGGACAAGCAAAGTCTGTTAACATCACAAAAGGCTGGACAACAGTCGTTGGAGGTAAAGGTGATTGGGAAGAGATTGATACGAGGATTGCTGCAGTCAAGAATGAGATCGAGCAAACAGAAAATCTCCAAGAGTGTGAGAGGTTACAAGAAAGAATTACTCGTCTTGCCTCTGGAGTCGCTGTCGTTAGAGTTGGTGCTGCAACTGAAGTTGAGATGATCGAGAAGAAGCATCGCATTGATGATGCCCTTGAGGCTGTTAGATCAGCACAAGAGGAAGGTATCATCGCAGGTGGTGGTGTAACGCTCCTCAGGCTATCTAGAAACCTTTCTGTAGACACAGACAACGAAGAGCAAGCCTTAGGTGCAAAGATCGTTCTACGAGCCTGTGAAGCCCCTTTACGAACTATGGCTAGAAATGCTGGAGAGTCAGAAGACTTAATCATCGAGAAGATTATCAACGCCAAAGATAATATGTGTTATGATTTTCTCAACAGAAAAATCATCAATGCGTTTGAGACAGGCGTAATCGATCCAAAGAAGGTTACAAGGTGTGCTTTGCAAAATGCTGCATCCGCAGCAGGAACTTTGCTGACCACTTCACATGCGATTGTGAAGATTTGAAACTACTTACTGTTATCTCGAGAACTTCAAAGGAATATGGACATGAGCGTAAGCGAAAAAGAACTAAATGAACTAAAGCAGGCTATAATGGAACTTACAGTTAACATTAAGCATATGCACACAACTCAAGCACAAATGGCTGAGGACATCAAGTCAATCAAAGAAGCCATTTACAATCCGGAAGTTGGTCTTTACGCTCGTCTTCGTGACGTTGAACAATGGCAAGATAACATGTCTAAAGTAATTTGGTCTGTTGGGCTTGGCGTTGCAGGATTGATCGCCAAAGCCATCACAGACATGCTTATTCTATAAACACTGGAGGAATAGTGAGAGTGAAAATAAGTTATGGAGCCGACATACAAGAGGTCCCCGATGAGTTAGAGCAACTACATACGTACGTAATTCATAAAGTTAAATCGTTGCAAACACAATCAGAACATATTGAAGATGCTTTTTCAGAAGAAGAAATTGATCTGGCTCTGCCCTTGATCGATAAAATGAGAAAGACTCTGGCGCTGATTGACCAGCGGCTGTCTGATATTGAAATGATATCTGCTGGCTATTTAAACTACAAACAAGGAGAACAAGATGTTCACGACGGGAGACCTGGTGTGGCTACCACAGAAAACAGTATTGCTACTGGAGAAACCCCACCAGCCAGAGAGAATTAAAGTAATAGAGAAGCCCGAAGTCGGCCTATATGTGTCGGAATATAATGGAGAGTTCTGTACGATACTCTTTGAGGGCGAACAGTGGAAAGCAAACAGAAAACATATAAAAATAATGAGGAGAGAATATGCTAGTGAAGTTAGTTGAAGTATTCCGACCAGAAGGCGATCGGCTATACTTAGACGAAATACATGTAAGTCCTGATGCTGTTAAGATGATCAGGAAAGAGACAAACGTCAACATGATTAATGAAGCACATGCGCTAGGAATAGTGCACAATGCTGAATTTAGCCGTATCACCATTCATGAAGGAGCATACGCTAGAACAATTACCGTTGTTGGTTCTCCTGAGGAGCTAAGACGTAAACTAAACAAAAGACAGATCTTGAGGGGATAATGAAATATTTTAAAATTATTTGTTGGTCAGAGTGTCCTTTCTGTATCCGCGCCAAGAACCTGCTTATTGAAGAAAACGAGCAATTTGAGTATTGCTCTGTGGATCATTCACGTGAACTCTTGAGTCACTATAAAACTATTTATAATCATAATACTGTACCAATTATAATTCTTAAAGAGGAACATATGAATGATAAACTTATCGGTGGATACACGGAACTTGAGCAGTTCATCAAAGAAAAAGCACCTTGAAATTGTATTATCAGAAATGATAAACCTATCCGAGGCCTGCTTTGAAATAAACGTAGAAGAAATTTATGGACCTATGTCCTTTTGGGTTCCAACTCCTGATGACGAGATTGAGGAGTTGGAACTTTTTGGTATCATAGAGTTGGGAGATGAGCTTGATGTATTCCACAAAATAATTCATCTTACACATGAAGTAGGACACGTAATTTACCGAATGGATCAACTATTTAGAAATACTAAAGACACAATGTTTTGTGAATCACTTGCTTGGTACTTAGGCTACCACTTCATGGCTGAACATGGCTACATCATTGAGATGGAAGAATATGAGACTCACATGAAACATGCACTAACACTATACCGATGGAGCGAAAATGCTAGAGATGTTGAATAGAAAAAGAGAAGTGACTAAGCCTTGGGGCAAAGAAGTCATCTGGGCAGAGACGCCTGACTATGTTGGAAAACTTCTCTACATTAACGAAGGTCACAAACTAAGCCTTCAATACCATGAGCAAAAAGAGGAAACGATTCTTGTTGTATCTGGTGAATTAGAGCTTACCGTTTCTGGTCAAGGAAGGCGTGGCATCTCCACACTAAAGCTAAGTGAGGGAGATACATATCATGTGACGCCCCACACAATTCACAGGTTCGCAGCCACTCTCGGCAGCAATGTAGTTTTAGCTGAAGTGTCTACAAACAATTTAGATGACGTTGTAAGATTGGAGGATGATTATGATCGCAAGTAGTTTACTATTTTTAATTGGACTAGCGTCTGCTCAAACACTCGATTTCTATATAGCCCCAATTCGAGTGAAGGATAGAACAGTCGAGAAGAACATAGAGCAAGTGATCGACGAAGAGTTCGCATTCACACTATCATCAGCATATTCAGAATCTTTTAAAGTAAAGAATTCTAGAGGCACATACTCACCTGTGTTGATGGAGTACGAAGACGTCAGAGTATACAATAACAAGACCATTCAATACTACTACCAGTGTGATTACAGACTTGAGCCAATGAAGTGCTCTTTTGATAACAAACACTTTTTTGTAGAAACTATTATTACTGTTGATGATAACCAGCTTACTGTTCGAATGACGATGTACGACCCACAGCTTCAAATCGTCAACACCGGCCTCTCTACCGAAGAGATGGAGGTTAATTGGATCAAACAACAAGAGGTTACAAATGTGCAAAATACTGCACGAGACGGAAGTAAAACAGAGGTAACCCATACTGGCTTAGAAAAGCATCCGTTGAAGTGGGAGATACCACATCACCTTTTGGAGAAGCATATTCGCGAAGCAGCGTCTGAAATGTGGTTAGGTGCAAAAATCCGACTGTAACATAACCGTTACATAATTTTGACCCCTAGTTACTTATAGGAGGTCGCTACTATGGGACGATTAGGACTTATACTATTTTTATTTATGCCGACGCATGACTCACCGGAGATGCATTATGATGATGCATTTCATGGAGATTTATACACATTTGCGAACAGAGGTATAAGTAATGCCTTTAACTCTTCTGTTATTGTAAACGCATTTACAAATGGCGGACCAGCAGCAATGGGCTCCGGTAATTATTTTCAAGTATGGGACAAGTATTTTGTGGTAACAGCTGCTCATGTTATTGAGGGTAAGGAAGAAGTTTTCCTGACTGAAAGAAGCGGCTATACGTACAAAGCTAGAGTAGCACATGTTGATAAGTTTAAAGATCTTGCGATCTTAGTCCCGGAAGAAAAGATGAAGTACACAAAAGCTGTACCATACAGACCAGCCAAAGGTATAGACGTAGGTAGAGAAATATTCTACTGCGGTAATCCAAACGAGATGTACTTCTCGTCATATCATGGAAGGATATCGGGCACTACAAGACAATACATTCTAGCAGATACATTCGCATGGCCCGGCTCTTCAGGCTCAGTTGTGTTCAATGATGCTGGTAGAGTGGTAGGGGTCGTATCTTCTGTTGCGCTTGAAGCTCCAACAGGAGTGCCTGTTCTCGTGCCTCACTTTGTGAGACTAGGGCCACTTATTTCTCTAAGTAAAAAGCAAATCTTGGAGTTTATACGTGAATGAGTCGGAGCAATGGGATGGTCGGATGTTTGATAATAGACGGCGACAAGCTAGGCATAATTACTAACGAGATTAAGTCTGGGACCTGGACAGAAGAACCTTTGTTCAACTGGACAACAAGCTACGAGATAAGATACGTAGACGGTCACCACTGTATCATGACTAGAGGCTCTTTTGAGAGACTTATTGAAAAGGGGAAGATAATCGTACTAGGCTACCCTTCTGCTGGGGTACTACCCCCCTCCTACCCTACTGGGGGACCTCAAGATGACTCCTAGATACGAAAGCGTAGAGATGATCATCATGGACCTATGGGACCACTGCATGGAGCTAGAGGACGAGTATCATCGCACTGGCTCAAATGATGTGTTGGTACAGTTTGCTGTAGCCATCGTGACCGTTCAACACTGGGAAGATGTTCTTTTAAGAATGGAGGGTGTCGATGTCTACCGATTTTATTTTTAAGAAAGGTGATTTGATCGGCGTTAATAACGGAACCCATATTGAAAAGTATCTAATAGCTCAGGTTATTCGCCACAACCGTTTCTTTTATTGTTTGTGTTTGGACACACATGTGTTTCACTTTTTAGTGTTCGACCCCAAGCATCACTTTTTACTATGCCCAGACTTCGATCCGCATATAGAACCAGATATTGATGTCTTGTCGATGGGTGTCGAGTTCTACGAAGCCCTTGACCGACTATTCGGATACATAGAGGATGATGAGTCCGAGTCCGAATATTAAGTCGGTAGTTCCGATGTTGCAAATGCAACACAAAAAACTTTACATAACTATGAATGAAGTTTTTACGAGAACAGCGAACATGGCTGTCCCTTTGTAGCGACGGCATCTTGCTATCCCTCTAAAAAACTTTACATAACTATGTGAAATAAACTAAAAAAAAGTAGACACAAAATGTCCGTTTGCTTATTTCAAGTAACGGTCAATAAATGTCCGCTACCTTCTAATATAACATATTTTTGGGGGTTATGCAAATAAAAATACAAAAAACTTTACATAACTATGCAAATAACTTTGCTGTATTTGCAAAAAACTTAACATAACTATTCACATGCGTGTTCCTTATAATATATCGCACGCTACGCAATGCGGTCATTTTCTGTCCGAAAAAGCAAAAGAAAAAACTTGACAACCATCCTTCAGCGTGATACACTACCATATCAACACAAAAACATGGAGTGAAAATGG